>ERZ827490.1278-NODE-1278-length-33594-cov-4.329885_pt1 | contig 33594 bp, 25 predicted proteins | sample MGYA00519770_ERZ827490 | MGnify/ENA primary metagenome ERZ827490 (study PRJEB31778, sample SAMEA3449324) | human gut metagenome | biome: human gut; feature: human-associated habitat; material: faeces | place: United Kingdom | collected 2010/2012 ...
CCAACGACACGAGGATTTTCAGTCCTCTGCTCTACCAACTGAGCTATCTGGGCATCAATGAGCGTGCCGGGATTCGAACCCGGAACAACTTAATTAAAAGGCAGTATATTTAAGCCATTTAAGGTTACTTGACATATTGGCAGGATTGGTATAATATAATAATACCAGGAAGTTTAGTACACATGTTGCACTAAACAAAGCCCCAAAGAGTACCAGTCTTTGGGGCTTCTTTTTGGTTAGCTGTCTTTACGGTTCCGGTCTAACCATTTGCATATGTAGTAACCAGCTACACTTGCCATAACCGCAACCAGGAAGTTTAATACATCGGACATGTTGCACACCCCCTTTCCGCTGTGCGGTATAGGGTAGACAGCAAACCTATCATACTATATTTGATTATATCTTTACAACATAATACTTCCTTTTCTTGGGTTTGGAATACGGCTTTTTTTCATCTGTTATACCTAATATATAATCAGAGCTTACACCATATAACTCGGTTAGTTTTATCAAATGCTCTAAAGGCAGTGAACGAGTGCCATTTTCGTAATGTCCATATGACCTTTGAGCTACACATAAATAGCTTGCAACATATTTTTGTGTCCAATTGCGTGAGTCCCTTAAGTCTGCTAAACGTACCAATTATCATGGTATTGCTTCACCATTCACTTTCCAAGGCCACTATTTCTACATATGTCAGAAATGCCCGTATATTCCTTAGATGGGTGCATGCTGAATATGGTCTTAGCTTTGACCCGGTAAAGATAAAGGTTCCTAAACCTCCCAAAAAGAATGTCCATGTGCTTTCTTCTGCTGAGATACAATATTTATTGGATTCTGCAAAATGCTCTGTCCCTTGGCTGACTGCCAGAAATAAGGCTATAATCGCTTTAATGCTGGATTCTGGTCTTAGGCAGAATGAAGTATGCACATTAGTAAAAAAAGGGCTGGATTTTGACCGTGGTGCGTTACAAGTCACTGGGAAGAGTTGCAAAGACCGTTTAGTCCCCTTGGGGTATATTTTCAAAATATTGATAACTATCGCAGAACGGGAAATACTGGTGTCTACGATTTGAGCATTTTAATGGGGCATGAAAGTATAGAAACCACTAAAAGATATGAACACATTGCACATAAAATAATTGCTGTTAAAAACTGCAATTCCCACCTTGATAATATCTATTTAAAATAAATTCTTTGTGGATAAATTCCCTAAAATAACGTATTTACGTACTTTTTGACAATAAAAAAAGCACCCATCCATTAAGGATAAGTGCTAAATGCCCAAAGTCGGAATCGAACCAACGACACGAGGATTTTCAGTCCTCTGCTCTACCAACTGAGCTATCTGGGCATTTGTCTATGGGAACAATCAGGAATCATCAGTAATTATCCTTACAAGCTCTGTTCCATCAGCGACATCAACAATTTTACAAGATTTCTCCAATATTGTCAAGATGAAATTTGAGTAAAATAACCTTAATTCGCCGTAATTTGTTTTTGTCATACCCACAGATATAAAAATCCGCCTTCATTCCTGCGTATTTGAGTAAACAAAAAGACATGGACAGTCTGCCATGTCTTTAAGAATATCCTGTTACACATACTCCTTACGCCCGCTGGCATCCGCAATGCCTTCCTCTTCCCTGTATTTGGCAACGGTCCGGCGGGAGATGGATATGCCGCGTTCTGCCAGCTTTTCACCCAGAAGGCGGTCGCTGTAAGGCTTCTTTTTGTTTTCTTCCTCTATGATTTCCCGAAGCACACGCTTGATGTCTGCGGCAGTCACGGACTGGGTACCGCTTTCGCTGCTGCTGCTTTCCTGGACAGCCACACTGCGCGAGAAGAAAAAGTTCATGGGGTATACACCCCAGGAGCACTGAAGGTATTTCTTGCTGACAGCTCTGCTGACTGTGGATTCGTGGATGTCCAGTTCCTGGGCGATATCTGCCAGCCTTAAGGGATTCAGGTGGGCAGGTCCGAAGGTGAAGAACTCCTCCTGGTGTTCAAGAATGGCCCGAGATACCTGCATCAGCGTCTTTCCGCGCTGGGTTACACACTGTTTGACCCACTCGGCCTGCCGGATTTTATTGCCCAGATACTCCTTGAGTTCAGAGGATTCAGGATTCTGGTTCATCTGGCGGTAGTAGCTGTTAAGCTCAATGGTGGGATACATGGATTCATTCAGCAGGATGTCAAAATGGTCCTTGAACTTTACAATGGTCACATCCGGGATGATGTAGCGGAGCTGGTCCCTGCTGCTGAAGGATACACCCGGTTTGGGATTCAGGGATTTAATAATCTGACAGTAACCCGCAGTTTCAGTGGGAGAGAGGCGCAGCTTCCTGGCAATGGCCGGAATCTGGTTTTTGGCAACCATTTCCAGGCAGTTGTCGATGATGGATTCCAGTACCGGGGTCAGTATGTCCCTGCGTTCCAGCTGCAGTTTCAGGCATTCCTCCAGTGTACGTGCGCAGACGCCGGATGGGTCCAGGGCCTGGAGATCAGACAGGAGATCTTCCACTATCTCAGTATCGGTCCCAAAGTAGGAGGCAATTGTCTCTGTGCTCTCTTCCAGGTAGCCCTTGTTGTCAAGACATTCCAGCATGAACTTGATGATTTCCGTTTCCTGGTCCGTGAAGTTTTCCGTGATGAGCTGGGACCACAGATAGTCCTGAAGAGTCTCGCCATCGTCCGTGTTAATGTTCCAGCTGGATTTAAAGTCGTAGTCATCATCATTATTCTGGCGCTGGTACAGATAGTAATTCTCCTCATTGAAAGAATTAAGCCATTCCTGCTGTTCAATGGACTCGCGCTGCTCTTCAGCAGTGGGGGGCTCCACAATGTCGATTACCGGGTTTTCCAATGCCAGTTCATTGATATAAGTATTCAGCTCCTGGGAGGTCATCTGAAGAATCTCAGCTGACTGAATCATCCGCTGTGACAAAGTCTGGGTTTGCTTTACCTGTAATTTTAGGTCCATAACACTTCCTTCTTTCGTGATATCTCATAATGCATCAGAGCGTGTTTAAAAATTGTGTTCCGCCAGATGGCGGGCAGGCGGTTTCAAACAGGCTCCGGAGAGGTGATGATTGCGCCGGGCAGTATGAGGCAGAAACATGTTTCCGGTCTGCCCTGGAAAATTTTAATGAAATAATTATAACACAGATGGCCTTTTGGTACAATGATGCACTTGGACATTTAAAGAGGCGGAAAGAAAGCTTCTGCGTGTAATCAGAAGCTAAGTGCACCCGTGCAGCTGGCTCCGCAAATCAGCCTTTAAAATCCTGTGGAGGCATGTTATAATATCGCCATGGTCCGGACCGCGGGGAAATGGCTGGGATCAGGCAGATGCCGGCGTCCTGTAATGCATTTTCAGGCACCCTGCGGACGGAAGAATGAATTCAGGAAGGAAAATATTTCATGTTATTTAGTTCCATGATATTTTTATGGCTGTTCCTGCCCTTTGTGCTGGTCGTGAATCTGTTGCTGCCCATCCGGCTAAGCAACTTCTTTCTGCTGGCAATGAGTTTTATTTTCTATGCATGGGGAGAGCAGGAGTATATATGGCTTCTCCTTTTGTCCCTGGCTGTGAATTATGCAGGTGCTTTGGGCATAGAGGCTGTGCGGGGCAGCAGGCCGGCGGCTGGGGAAGCTGCTGGAGCGGCAGGGGTTACGGCAGGGACTGCCGTCAGTACAGCCAGCCAGACGGCTTCCGGTGCCGGCAAGCACACTCTCTTTACCCCGGATAAGCTGCTCCTTGTGCTGCTGGTGGCGGTGAACCTGGGTTTTTTAGGGTATTTTAAATACTTTGATTTCCTGACCGGCCTGGTCAATAAGCTGGCGGGGGGTACCGTGGCGGAGCCAAAGAACCTGCTGCTGCCGGTGGGCATCTCATTTTACACATTTCAGATGATATCGTATGTGGCGGATGTGTACCGGGGGACCACAGGGGCCGAGAGGAACCTGCTGAACCTGGGACTTTACATGTCCTTTTTTCCTAAGATGATACAGGGACCCATCGAGCGCTATCAGAGTATGGGTGCGCGCATCAGAAACCGCCATGTGACGCCGGAACTGTTTGCATGCGGAGCAAGGCGCTTTATCTACGGACTGGGAAAAAAGGTTATACTTGCCAACCAGTTCGGAAGCGTGGTGGACAAGGTTCTGGCCAATCCCATGGACCAGATCAGCGGAGGTTTGGGATGGTATGTGGGAATCCTGTATACACTGCAGATTTATTTTGATTTTTCCGGTTATTCCGATATGGCGGTGGGCCTTGGAAAAATGCTGGGCTTTGAGCTGACAGAGAACTTTAATTATCCATATCTGGCCAGGTCCGTGGGAGAGTTCTGGCGCAGATGGCATATATCTCTCTCCAGCTGGTTCAAGGACTACCTTTACATTCCTCTTGGCGGAAGCAGGAAGGGGACATTTGTTACCTGCCGCAATCTGATGATCGTATTTATCTGTACCGGATTCTGGCATGGCGCGGGCCTGTCCTTTATTGCGTGGGGAATGTATTACGGCTGCCTGCAGGTGGCGGAACGGCTGTTTTTAAAGCGGCGGCTGGAGTGTCTGCCAGCGGCGGTCAGTTATATTTATATGTTTTTTGTTACCGTGGTGGGATGGACCATGTTCCGGGCGGATTCGCTGACCCGGGGACTTATGCTGCTTAAGCAGATGTTTCTTCTGCGCCCGGGGATTTATGATACGGCCATGTACATGAGCCATAAGACCATAGTCTATATGGTGATAGGGATTGTGCTGTGCGGTCCGTTTCAGGCCCTGGTTCCCTGTTTTAAGAAACATATGCAGGACGGCAGAAGCATTTACCTGTCTGAAAGCCTGGGACTTATACTGCTGTTTGCATACTCGATTGTGATGGCTGTGGGCAGCACTTATAATCCGTTTATCTATTTCCGGTTTTAGAGAGGAGGCAGCAGGTGAGACAACGCATAAAAGCATATATATTTGCAGGCATGTTCCTGGGGATGATGATACTGCCCGGACTCCTGTTCATACCTCTTAAGGATTATGTGGACACGGAGAATTACGAAAACCGGGTTTACCAGGAAAAGCCGGTTCTTAATTTCAGGAATCTTTCTGCAGCGGACCTTAAATCCTATCCGGGGCAGTATGACGCCTACTTTAATGACCATCTGGCCTTTAAGAATCCCATTGTGGCCTTTGGAAAACTGGCAGACATTCATGTGTTTGGGGAAGTCACGTCCGATGCCGTTCTTATGGGAAAGGACGGATGGATGTTCTATAAGCTGAAAGGGGAAATGGAGGACAGCATTGCGGACTACCAGGGAACCAATCATTACAGTGTTGATGAGATGGAACGGTTTGGGGCGCTGCTTAAGCAGGCGGAGGAAAATCTGGCCTCCAGAGGGATAAAGCTGGTTTTCTATATGGTTCCCAATAAGGAGCAGGTATACAGCGAGTTTATGCCCTCATCCGTGAAGGTGGTTCAGGAACAGTCCAAGGCGGATTTGCTGTACGAATATCTGAAAGAGAATACGGACTGTGATGTGTACTACCCCCTGGATGAGTTCAGAAAGGCCAAGGATGACTGGTGCCAGATATACAGGAAGTATGATACCCATTGGAATGATATGGGGGCATTTATGGCATCCCAGATGGTGATACAGGACATAGACGGGGAGCCGTTCGGACCGGAGTCATACCGCTCTTATGATATTGAAAACAGAGGAACCTTCAGCGGGGACCTGGCAACCATGCTGAATCTTCAGAAGTATTATGACGATGACCCATTCCTTAAAGTGTCAGGCTACAGGGAGGATGTGTCCTTTGAAATGGATTACCAGAATGAACATGAGACCATCACCCACTACTCCTCAGACGCAGAGGGGAAAGCAGAAAGAATCCTTATTTGCAGGGACTCCTTCGGGGTACACATGGCTGAGTACTTTGCCAGGAACTACCCGGATGTGACGCTGATGGATTACCGGACAGAGGACTGCGGGGCGGCTGCCCTTGAGATTCAGCCGGACGCAGTGGTGATTGAGGTGGCGGAACGGTATACGGATTACATGTTCGGACTGCTGGAACGTCTGGGTACCATCGGAAGCGGGGATGGGATTCTGAAAGAGGAAACCGCGGACTGAAACAGGCGGAATGAAAAATACGGCAGCGAATCGGATGAGTGTTCACCAGATTTCGCTGCCGCTGTTTTATATTTGATTTGATTTTAATTGCTGTATAAGACATGGGAAAAAACGCTGATCCCCAGGAAAATTGTGCCGAAGCCTACCCGGCCAGAAATCCTTTTCCGATGATTTCGCTGGAGTTGGATATCAGCATGAAGGCCGTGGGTTCAATGGTGCGGATGTAGTTTCGCAGCTTTAATGCCTGGCTGCGTTTCATGGTGGTCATGATTACGGTCTTTTCATGATGGGTAAAGGCTCCCTGCGCATGGTATACCGTGGCGCTGCGGTGCAGCGTGTTGATGATATAGTCGCAAATCGGCTCCGGGTCGTCACAGATAATATTAAAGCATTTGCACAGATTCAGATTCTCAATCACATCGTCGATGACCAGGGATTTGGCCGCCAGGCCGATGGTGGAGAACAGTCCTGTCTCAGGCCCGAAGATGAAGAATGAGGAGGCCACGGCCGCCACATCCACCAGCATGAGAACGGTTCCTATGTTAAGGCTGGTATATTTCTTAAGTATCATGGCGATGATATCTGTACCGCCGCTGGAAGCGCCCAGATTAAAGAGAATGGCTGTGCCCACTGCCGGCAGGAAGATGGCGAACAGCAGCTCCAGCAAAGGCTCTGTTGTCAGCGGCCTGCTTAAAGGACAGACACGTTCCAGCAGGGACAGGCTGATGGACATGACCATACTTGCATAAACGGTCTTTATTCCAAAACCCTTACCCAGGAAAATGAACCCTAAAACCAGCAGTGAGGTGTTCACAATAAATGTGAAATCACTGGCAGACCAACGGCTGATTTCGCTTACTACAGTGGAAAAGCCTGTGACGCCTCCGAATGCAAAATGATTGGGGAACTTGAAAAAGTAGATTCCAACCACCATAATCCAGATGCTTACTGTAATGATGCCATATTCGGCGGCAGTGCGCCAAAATGGACTTTTGATATCGCTCATAATCCCTGCTTCCCTTACCTGATCCGGATGACGGATATGCGGGAAGTTTACCCCCTTTGCGGCATGAATGCCACGTATTCATTGTTGTTCCAACCATATAATAGGATGAAACCACTACAAGTGCAATCACATTTTTTGTTGAAACAGCCACAAGTATATAACTGTAGCCGGGAAAGTGTTGTGAATAAAGGAGAATACAGTATTTGGGGTATATGTGGTGCAAAAACAGCTTGTAACCACTATATATATGGTTTATAATGGTGAGCGTGACATCTGGAAATGGTATGCTTGGATGTCAGGAATTAGATAAGGACAGGAACCGGCAGGAGAAAAGTAAGAGGAAGCCGGAGAAAATGAGATAAGGTGAGATAAGGAGAGCAAAAGGACATCATGGCGGATACGAAAGTAGAGATAGATTTGGACTATAAAGGGCTGGAACAATGTCTGGAAGAAATCGGAAGGGATTTTCAGGGGGAGGGATATGGACTGGATCGTCTGCTTGAGAGATACCGCTCCTTCCGCAAGCCGGGAATGGGGCCGGCTGAGGGAATGGAAGCCCTGATTCGGTCCGCGGCGGAACTGACTTCCAAGGAAACACCCCTGTGGGAATTTGCAGCGGCCAGGCTGCGGTACTGCGGTTTTGCCTGTGAGGTGGAGGAACAGCTTAAGGGACTGGGAATTAAGGGACTGTATGAAAAGATTTCATATCTGACGGAACAGGGGTTATATGGTGATTATATCCTGAAGCATTACAGCCGGGAGGAGATAGAAGAGGCGGAAGGATTTCTTGATGATGAGAGAAATAAGCTCTTTACCTATGCGGGACTGGATTTGCTGCTTAAGCGGTATGTGATCCAGGACCACAGCCATCATCCGTTAGAGACGCCCCAAGAAATGTATCTGGGCATTTCCCTGCACCTGGCCATGAAGGAAAGTAAGGATTGCAGGATGCAATGGGTGCGCCGGTTTTATGATATGCTCAGCCGTATGCAGGTTACCATGGCCACCCCAACCCTGTCCAATGCCAGGAAACCGTACCATCAGCTTTCCAGTTGTTTTATTGACACTGTGCCGGATAGCCTGGAAGGAATTTACAGAAGCGTGGACAACTTTGCACAGGTCAGTAAATTTGGCGGAGGCATGGGTTTGTATTTCGGAAAGGTCAGGGCAACGGGAAGCAGGATTCGGGGATTTGAGGGGGCTGCCGGAGGCGTGATCCGCTGGATTAAGCTGGTGAACGATACGGCTGTGGCAGTGGACCAGCTGGGGATGCGCCAGGGCGCTGCCGCGGTTTATCTGGACGCCTGGCACAAGGATTTGCCGGAGTTTCTTCAGCTTCGTACTAATAACGGGGATGACCGTATGAAGGCCCACGACATTTTCCCGGCCGTGTGTTTTCCTGATTTATTCTGGAAGATGGCTGAGGAGAATCTGGACCAGGACTGGCATCTGATGTGCCCTCATGAGATCCGGACCATCAAGGGATACTGCCTGGAGGACTGCTATGGGGAGCTGTGGGAGGAACGGTATCTGGACTGCGTGGGAGATGACAGGATATCCAAGCGCACTGTGCTGTTAAAGGATGTGGTACGCCTGATTATCAAGTCCGCGGTGGAGACAGGCACACCATTTATCTTTAACCGGGATACGGTAAACCGGGCCAACCCCAACAGCCACCGGGGCATCATATACTGTTCCAACCTGTGCACCGAGATTGCCCAGAACATGTCTCCCATAGAAAGTGTGTCAACTCAGGTGCTGGAGGTAAATGGGGAGACCGCGGTGGTCCAGACCACACGGCCGGGAGATTTTGTTGTCTGTAATCTGGCCAGCCTCTGTCTGGGGGCGATTGATGTGGATGATCCGGATGAAGTGGAGTATATTGCCGCCAGTGCTGTGAGGGCATTGGATAATGTAATTGACCTGAATTTTTATCCCCTGGCCTACGCCGGAATTACCAATCAGAATTACAGAGGAATCGGTCTGGGAGTCAGCGGTTACCATCATATGCTGGCAAAGCACGGCATACGGTGGGAGAGCGAGGAACATCTGGCCTTTGCGGACCAGGTGTTTGAGCGGATTCATTACGCGGCTGTCAGGGCCAGCGCCAATCTGGCGGCTGAGAAGGGATGCTACCGGTATTTTGAGGGAAGCGAATGGCAGACAGGGGCATACTTTGAGAAGCGGGGGCTTGTGAGCAGGGAATGGAAAGAGCTGGCAGAACAGGTGGCAGAGCACGGAATGCGCAACGCCTATCTTCTGGCTGTGGCGCCTACCAGCAGCACCAGCATACTCTCCGGTACAACGGCAGGCCTGGATCCTGTGATGAAGCGGTTTTATCTGGAAGAGAAAAAGAACGCCATCCTTCCCAGGGTGGCCCCGGATCTGACACCCAGGACCTTCTGGCTGTATAAAAGCGGATACACCATGGACCAGACCTGGACGGTGCGGGCCGCAGGCGTGCGCCAGAGGCATATTGACCAGGCCCAGAGCGTGAATCTGTACATTACCAACGATTATACCATGCGGCAGCTGCTGAACCTCTATATACTGGCCTGGGAGAGCGGCGTAAAGACCCTCTACTATGTGCGCAGCAAGTCTTTGGAGGTGGAGGAGTGCGAGAGCTGTTCCAGTTAAGCTGCTGTTGAAAGGTATAGAAAGGCATGTAAGAAAGGATTTTTGATATGAGTATATTGTCAGCCAAGCCCCTGTTTAACCCTCAGGGCGATACGGATAAGAACAGCCGGAGGATGATAGGCGGAAATACCACCAATCTCAACGACTTTAATAATATGAAATACACCTGGGCCAGCAGCTGGTACCGCCAGGCCATGAATAATTTCTGGATTCCGGAGGAAATCAACCTCAGCGCGGATTTAAAGGATTATAAGAACCTGACGGCTGCGGAGCGCACTGCCTATGATAAGATACTGAGCTTTCTGGTGTTCTTAGATTCCATCCAGACAGCAAACCTGCCCTGTATTGCCCAGTATATCACAGCCAATGAGGTGAATCTGTGCCTTACCATACAGGGATTTCAGGAGGCGGTGCACAGCCAGAGCTACAGCTATATGCTGGATTCCATCTGCAGTCCGGTGGAGCGGGACAGAATATTGTACCAGTGGAAGGAGGATGAACACCTTCTGCGCCGTAATACATTTATAGGAAATCTGTATAATGAATTCCAGGAGAAGAAGGATGATGTGACCCTTCTCAGGGTCATCATGGCCAACTATATCCTGGAGGGCATTTATTTTTACAGCGGGTTCATGTTTTTTTATAACCTGGGAAGGGGCGGCAAGATGCCCGGAAGCGTCCAGGAAATCCGGTATATCAACCGGGATGAGAATACCCATTTGTGGCTGTTCCGCAGCATGATTGCCGAACTCAGGAAAGAGGAGCCGCAGTTATTCACGCCTAAGATGGTAGATATGCTCAGGTCCATGCTGGAGGAGGGCGTGGCCCAGGAAATCCAGTGGGGATGCTATGTGATTGTCGATGATGTTCCGGGTCTGACCAGAGAAATGGTTACGGACTACATACGGTATCTGGGAAACCTGCGCTGGAGCGGGCTGGGCTTCGGCACCTTGTACGAGGGGTATGACGAGGAGCCGCAGTCCATGAAATGGGTGAACCAGTATTCCAATGCAAATATGGTGAAAACAGACTTTTTTGAGGCAAAGAGCACGGCTTATGCAAAAAGCGCTGCCATTGTTGATGATTTATAGATAAGGGGGTATAATGGGGCAGGGATACCGGCATGGGAAGCAGTGTCAGATGCAGTGTCAGATGCAGTGTCAGACGCAGGAACAGATGCAGGAGCAGACGCCTGGTATCCGATTATATGATTGACAGGAGGAGCGATAACGTGACAGCAGAAGAGGGGGACCGCAGGACCTGGGAGCTGACAGGACAGCTGGTACAGATTGACAGTTCTGATCCGGGAGCCTATGAGGGCCAAATTGAACAGTGGATATATGAATGGTTTACAAAAGAGATAGAGGAAAAGGCAGGAGCGCTTAAGAACCAAATTGAACTGGTCCAAAGAGAAGTGATGCCGGGCCGTTTTAATCTTATGGCCCGCATACCGGGAAAAGAACAAGCTCCGGCGCCTGCCCTTGTGTACATATGCCATATGGATACGGTGATGCTGGGGGAGGGATGGGAGGAAGAGACTCCTGCCCTGGGAGCAGTGGTAAAGGAAGGCCGCCTGTACGGAAGAGGTGCCTGTGACATGAAGTCAGGCCTGGCCTGCGCCATGTCTGCATTTTCAGATATGGTGGAATTGACCGGAAGCACAGGGGAGCTTCCGGCGCGTCCCTTTGTATTCATAGGAACCGTGGATGAGGAAGATTTTATGCGGGGAGTGGAAAGCGCTATCCGCGACGGCTGGGTAGGCAGGGAAGACTGGATACTGGATACGGAACCAACGGACGGCCAGATTCAGGTAGCCCATAAGGGCCGGACCTGGTTTGAACTGACCATACAGGGAATCACAGCCCATGCCAGTAATCCATGGAAGGGCGCTGACGCCATTGCCGCCATGGCAGAGGCAGTCAGCCATATCCGGAAGGCCATCGGCAGCTGTCCGCCCCATGAGGATCTGGGCATGTCTACGGTGACCTTTGGGCAGATCACAGGGGGATACCGTCCCTATGTTGTGCCGGATTCCTGTAAGGTATGGATTGACATGCGTCTGGTGCCGCCTACGGATACAGCGGCAGCGAAGAATATAGTAGAGGAAGCTGTAAAGGCGGCAGAAGCTGAGATTGCAGGGGTCAGGGGCAGTTACCTCATTACGGGTGACCGTCCTTATGTGGAAAAGGACAGCAGTTCCCGGCTTCTGGCCAGCCTTAAGTCTGTCTGCGACCGTGTGACGGGAGAGGACACACCTGTCGGTTCTTTTAACGGCTATACGGATACGGCGGTTATCGCAGGAACCCTGGGCAACTGCAACTGCATGTCTTATGGTCCCGGCAGCCTGGAACTGGCCCATAAGCCCAATGAGTATGTGCCCTATGAGGATGTGTGCCGCTGCAGGCGTGTTCTGACTGAGCTGGCACGGCAGGAGACATTCTTTCCCTTTGCCTTTTAAAGTCAAATGTGCTATAGTGTAACCAGTTTAAATTAAAGGAGAAGCTAAGGATGAAAAATACTGCATTGGTAATCATGGCTGCCGGTATCGGAAGCCGCTTTGGAGGCGGCATCAAGCAGCTGGAGCCCGTGGGACCCAACGGCGAGATTATCATGGATTATTCAATCCACGATGCCATGGAAGCGGGATTTAATAAGGTAATATTCATTATCAGGAGAGATCTTGAAAAAGATTTTAAGGAAATCATAGGACACAGAATAGAGAAACTCCTTCCGGTGGAGTACGCATACCAGGAACTGGAGGACCTTCCGGCCGGTTATGAAGTGACGCCCGGGAGGACCAAACCATGGGGTACAGGCCAGGCAGTCCTTTCTGTGAAGGGTATGGTAGACGGACCGTTCCTTGTGATTAATGCAGATGATTATTACGGACGGGAAGGATTTCGCAGGATTCACGATTACATGGCAGAGCATATGGACTCACAGTCTGAGATCTATGATATCTGCATGGGAGGTTTTGTGCTGTCCAACACCCTCAGCGATAACGGTACAGTGACCAGAGGCGTGTGCCAGGTAGATGAGGAAGGTTATCTGACAAACGTGACAGAGACTTATAATATCCAGATGAAGGAAGATGGGCTCCATGCCACGGATGAGAGCGGCGCGCCTGTAACCATCAGCCCGTCCCAGCCGGTTTCCATGAATATGTGGGGGCTTCCGGCCAGCTTTGTCCAGGAGCTGGAGAAGGGATTCCCGGTATTTTTGGACAATCTGAAAGAGGGTGATATTAAATCAGAATACCTTCTTCCTAAAATCATAAACAATCTGGTACAGAATAAGAAGGCGAGAGTGACCGTCCTTGACACCCCGGATAAATGGTTTGGCGTTACCTACAGGGAAGATAAACAGGCCGTGGCGGACGCTATCAGAGGGCTGATCCAATCAGGGGTATATAAGGAGAAGCTGTTTTAATTAAGAGGATACTACGGACTGAAGACATAAGCAGTATATAATAAAAAACTGCCCGGCCGGAACTGCCCCAAAGGTTCTGGCCCGGCCATGATATGGCAGACAGGCAGACAGGGACATGCGGATACTGTCAATCCGTGTGTCCTTTTTTCATGCATAATTTCAAATACCCAAGCCTATACTATAAAAACAGCCCACTTAAGCCGGGCGATGATTATAACATGTTTGGGTGGACAACTTAGCTATGAAATTATGGAAAACATTTAACGTACAAAAACGGGAAGACATATCTTATTATAATACATCAGAAGGTTTTGAAACAGAGGGCTTTGCCATGCACCTGGACCGGCTTATCAGAGAGGAGATGGCAGCCAAGGGAAAGGACGGAATCATGTTCCTGTGTATCGGCACAGACCGGTCTACCGGAGACAGCCTGGGCCCTCTGGTGGGACATATGCTCCGCAGCCGGCGGCTTAAGGGAGCCGCGGTCATCGGAACACTTGACAAGCCGGTCCATGCCATGAATCTGGATTTGTACGCCAGGTATATACGGCTTCACTATCCTGACTATGTGGTGGTTGCCATTGATGCTTCGGTGGGAAGCCTGGACCATGTGGGATACGCGACCCTGGGGCGGGGAGCGCTTCAGCCGGGACTGGGAGTGTCCAAGGAACTGCAGGCCGTGGGCGACATAGCCATAACCGGAATCGTAGGCGGAGTGGGCAGCCGGGATCCGGTCATGCTCCAGAGCGTGCGCCTGTCCATGGTGATGAAAATGGCGGACTGTATTTGCGAAAGCATTTTTCTTGTCGAACGATTATGGGAAAATGCTGCCATAATATGACAAATTCTGCGCCGGGAATCTGCTATGCTTGTTTGGATTAAAAACAGCGGGGTGATTCTATGGGAGAATTATATGAACCCTTCCCTAAGCTGCCGAAGAATTTCCGGCAGATAGGTGAGAGGGACCAGGTTTTAAAATTATATCTGGAAGATTATGTAAATACTTATTTAAAACGCCTCCAGCCGGCAAAGGGGGCTGATTTGCGTGTGGGTCTGCTTTTGGGAAGCAGGGAGACCCATGAGGACATACCCTTTGTTTTTGTGGATGGAGCCCTGGAAATGGATTCAGTCACCGAGGAAGGCGGAAAAGTGGCTTTCACCGAGGATGCCTGGAAAAAGGCCTACCAGGATGTGGAGCAGATGTTTCCCAAACGCACGGTCCAGGGATGGTTTCTCTGCGCAGGACCCGGCTGTACCTTAAGCCCTCTGACTTATTGGAAGCAGCACAGTCAGTATTTTACGGGAAAGAACCAGCTCATGTATCTGAACTGCGGTCTGGAGGGCGAGGAAGCTGTTTACATAACATCCTCTGACGGATTTTACAAGTTGAGAGGATACAGCATATATTATGAGCGCAACCAGATGATGCAGGATTACATGATACTGCGCAAGGATGTGCCAAGGGCAGAAACAGGAGTGGATGATAAGGTCATCCAGAACTTTAAGCAGAAAATGGACGAGCGAAGGGTGGAGGCAGGACGCCACCGGAGCACGGTGGGAGTTTTGTCGGGCCTGTGCAGCGTCCTGGCTGTGACGGTACTGGCAGGCGGCGTGGCCATGTTCAATAATTATCAGAAAATGCACCAGATGGAAAGTGTGATTGCGTCCGTGGTGCCGGAAGGAAATATAAAGGACGGCCTGATGGCGTTTACAGGTAAGGGCGGAACAGAAAATCCTTCCGGAAAGGGCTGGTCCGCTGCGGACGAGCCTGATTATGTGATTGAGGAGGCATCGGGAAAGGTATATCCCACTACGGCCCCGTCACCGGAGAATGGAGATGAGAAGCCCTCCAGGGTGACACCGGAAACACTGGCACCGTCAAATAGCGGCCAGACAGGCGGGACAGGCCAGGGAAGCGGCCAGACGGCGGCACCGGACCAGGGAAGCGGTCAGACAGCAGCGGCCGGTCAGGGAAGCGGCCAGTCAGCAGCATCAGGTCAGAGCAGCAGCCAGAAGGGCGGGACGGGCCAGGAAAATGGCCAGACATCCGGCAAGGGTGAGTCCCAGACTGATTCAGCCCAGAAGAAAAATGAACAGACGGAGTCCGGTAATAGCCAGGCGGCAGCCCAGACAAAAGCTCCAGCCGATGATTCCACTCTGCCGCCAACCGGAGGAAGAGGGGAAGCTGATGACCAGACTGTGTCTTCTGCCAGCTACAAGGTGTATACCGTGGCGGATGGGGAGACATTGTACGGAATCTGCTTTAAGCTGTATCATAATCTGCAGCATATAGATGAAATCTGCAGGGTTAATTCCCTGACAGATGAAAACAGCATATTTGCAGGTCAAAAGCTTTTGATTCCATAAGTATATGCCTGGAAACTTCTGGCGGAAAAAGATAATGCGTTTTATCCAAAATTGTTGTATACTATTGCATATACGCAAAAGACGAATTTTGGGAGAACGCAGGATGGGCAGTACCAATTCTATGAGCCGTGAAAATAAAAAAAAGCAGCTGAAGCGTCAAATCGTACCTTCCGGCAGTCCCTTCCAGGAAGAGGAGGACAGCCGGGAAATCGTTCACAAGGCGCACCAGCGCGTAGTCAGGAAGCGCCTGATTATTCTGGCTGTGCTTGTTGGCCTGGCAGCCATAGCAGCCCTGGTGCTGTTCCGCTATGAACGTTATCATACCTTTACGGATTACCAGACAGTATGGGAGCGGGACCTGGTGGCTGAGGCCCAGGAAGCCGCGGCCCAGGGCGAAGGGAGCTTCTGCGGGTACAGGGATTTCGGGGACGGAGTCCTCAAATATACCAAGGATGGAGCTACCTATCTGGACGCCAAGGGCAAGGTGGTATGGGTGCAGAGCTATGAGATGAGAACCCCTGTGGTATCGGTCAACGGCGATTTTGTGGCCATTGGGGACCAGCAGGGCAACAGCATCTACATATGCGATAAGAACGGGACCCAGGGCCAGGCCACCACGCTGCTGCCCATATTGAGGGTTACAGTGTCCGCCAAGGGCGTGGTGGCTGCCCTTCAGGAGGATTCCAAGGCCAGCTATATCTATTTATATAAAAGAGATGGAAGCCCTCTGGACATCATGGTAAAGTCTCTGCTGTCAGGGGACGGGTATCCGGTGGACTTAAGTCTTTCGCCAAATGGCACGCAGCTCATCACATCCTATATGTATCTGGATCAGGGTGTGATAAAATGCAAGATTGTATTTTATAATTTCGGACTGGGTAAAAATGATCCCAACCGCGTAGTGGGTATATTCTTTCCCAAGGACCTGGGAGATGCCATGGCGGGCAGGGTCAGGTTTCTGGATGAAAGCCATTCCGTCATATTTACGGATAAGGGAATACAGTTCTTTTCAACCAGAGTGGAGACATCGCCGGAGCTGGTGAGCCAGATTCCCATAGAGGAGAATATAAGGAGCATTACATATGCTCAGGATAAGGTTGGCATTGTTACAGATAATGTGGAAGGCGGCGATCCTTACAAACTGAGAATTTATGACAGGGAAGGAAGCCCTGTTTTTGAAAAGACCTTTAACTACCAGTATACCGGATTTGATATTGACGGTGATTTGGTTCTTTTGTATAATGACAGTTCCTGCAAGGTTTACAACATGACAGGTACGGAGAAATATAACGGAACATTTGATTTTACGGTCAGCAAGGTATCAGCAGGAAGGTTCCCGGGAACGCTTCTTGTCATGGGACCTCAGAAAATGACGGAAATAAAGCTGCAGTAATGCAGGAATAAAAGTGAAAGGAAGTATAGATACCATGGGGATGAAATGTATCGGAGTAGATGTCGGAGGAACTTCGGTAAAAATCGGACTTTTTGAGATTACGGGAGAGCTTTTGGACAAGTGGGAAGTAAAGACCCGTAAGGAGGAAGGCGGAACGCATATCCTTCCTGATGTGGCCCGGTCCATCCGTGCCAGGATGGAGGAAAGAGGGCTGAGTCTCAAGACGGACCTTGTAGGTATCGGGCTGGGAGTCCCCGGACCGGTGATGCCGGATGGATTTGTGGAGGTATGTGTTAACCTGGGATGGCGGCGGATGAATCCCCAGGAAGAACTCAGCCGCCTGCTGGACGGAGTCACTGTAAAGAGCGGAAATGACGCCAACGTGGCTGCCCTGGGAGAGATGTGGCAGGGCGGAGGCAAGGGATATAAGGATTTGGTCATGATTACCCTGGGAACCGGTGTGGGTGGCGGTGTCATCATTGATGAGAAAATCATTGCCGGCCGTCACGGTCTGGGCGGTGAAATTGGCCACATTCACGTAAGAGATGAGGAATGGGAGCACTGCAACTGCGGAGGAGTGGGCTGTGTGGAGCAGATTTGTTCGGCCACAGGCATAGCCAGGGAGGCCAGAAGGAAGATGGAAGCCAGCGATAAGCCATCTGCCCTGCGGGAATATGGCGCGGATGTCACGGCCAAGGATGTGCTGGACGCAGCCAAGGCAGGGGATGAGCTGGCCAACGAAGTGATGGATGTGGTGGGACGCTACCTGGGACTGGCCTTATCCATGGCGGTCATGATTGTTGACCCGGAAATTTTCGTTATAGGCGGAGGCGTATCCAAGGCAGGACAGTTTCTGATCGATGTTATCCAGAAGCATTATGATTATTTTACCCCCATATCCGAGTACAAGGGTAAGCTGGGACTTGCCACCCTGGGAAATGACGCAGGCATATACGGGGCCGCAAGGCTGGTACTGTAGGGCTGGTATTGTAAGGCCGGTATTGTAGGGCCGGTACTGTATGGCTAAAGCTGCAAGGGCTTATCAAGGTATACACACATTTAGCAAATTAATAAGGAGCAGGCACCTTTGTTTCAATGTGCCTGCTCCTTGTTTGTATAATTTGTCTGATAAATGAACTTTTTCCAAGTGGTACGTATCTTTTGCCTGTAAATACCCGGTCAGGTACATTCCGGGAATCCAGCTACATTCCGGGAATCCATACGCCGGACGCATCAACCCAGAAGTTATCAGGTGTACGTGTATTGGCATACATGGCTCCGGTGGAAGGATCCAGGTAATAGCTCTTACCGTCCAGTTCAATCCATCCTGTGGCCATATATCCCTCTGCGTCAAAATAGTACCACTGGCCGTTAATCTGCTGCCAGCTGGAAACCGGATAGGAGCCGTCTGCATTGCTGTACCACCAGCGGCCGTCCGCTGCTGTCTGCCAGGTGCCTGCCGCTGGCTGGGAATTGTCCGAGACAGTATTGCCCAGGGCAGCGATATCTGCTTCGCTTACTGTCCATGAGCCGGATGTGTTCCAGCTGCTCTTGGCGCTGTTGCTGGATTTTACGGAGCGGACCTTGAACTGATAGGTGCCGGGTGCCGTAATCTGCTCCCTGAAATCATAGGAGGTATTATAGATGTCCTTGATTTCGCCTATGGCAGCTCCATTTTTAATCAGCTGGGTCTGATAATATTTGGCGCTTGAAACCTCGTTCCAGGAAACGTTACCATTGTGGGCGGAATCCCACTGAAGGTTGGAGGGGGCAGCAGCTGCGCTGGTATCCGCATCCTTTTCAAATACGAGCTGGACCGTAAGGATAAGAGTGGCGTTGCTGTCCTGACGTTTAGCGTTTACGAATTTAATCTTATCAAAGCGGTATTTGCTGGAGGAGCCTAAGGTCAGCTTAAAGTTGCTGGATGATGTATTGGAAAAATAGTATTCCTCCTCATCCTCCACCCCCAGGATGATGTCTACCTGAGGCGGTTTGGAACTGCTCCAGGTGTCTCCATCATCATTGGTGACCTCCCAGGAGTCTACATAATAAAGACCGGTATTGTCTCCGGTAGCAGTGACCTCCACATCTCCTCCATCACGTCCGGTGCGTATGTCGGAGTCAATGGTGAGGTAAATCTTGCCTACCTTTTTCTTGCTTGCCGCCATGGCTGCAGGAGCCAGGACGGAAGAAATAAGGGAAGCAACTAACAATGCGGTGCCCACTTTTTTCCATGTAATCATGTCTGCCTGTCCTTTCTTTTTAAATCATTTTGGAATGAATTATACATTTCACCATAATATAACTATATCACAATTTCCTGGTAAATATCTTACGATATTATAAAACATTTGTATACTGGGAAACATTCCCATAAGCTCCTGAAATCCGGTGTTACAGACATTTCCTAAAGGTTAGTGGAACGGGGCAGTGAAAAAATAAACTCTGTTCCCACGCCTTCCGTGCTGACCACGTCAATGTTCTCGCCGTGTGCCTGTATGATTTCCTTTACAATGGACAGGCCCAGTCCGGTGCCCTTCTTATCCTTGCCGCGGGACAGGTCCGTCTTGTAAAAACGTTCCCAGATTTTCTTTAAACTGTCCTTGGGTATGCCGATACCTGTATCCTTGACCGACACAAATATTTTTTCATACCGCCCCGATGCCTGGATGTAGATGGTGGAATCGTGATGGCTGAACTTGATGGCATTGTCAATAAGGTTGTACATGACCTGCTGTATTTTTCCAAGGTCGGCAAAGACCATCTGGATGTCGTCTGAGAAGGTAAGATCAAAGCTTACATTTTTGGACTCGCAGGTGCCTTCAAAGGAGGCTGCCGTATCCTTTATGACACGGTTGATATCAAAATTGGTCCTGGAGAGGTAGCCCCTGGCATCCAGGGAGTTAAGGGTAAGCATGCTCTCTGTCAGCTTGTGAAGGCGTTCTGTCTCGGATATGACTCTGGACAGGTACTTTTCATACATTTCAGCCGGTATGGTGCCGTCCAGAATGGCTTCCAGATATCCCTTGATGGAAGTCAGGGGAGAGCGGAAGTCATGGGATACATTGGCAATGAAATTCTTCTGGTATTCCTCCATCTTATTCAGCTCATCGGACATGTAATTCAGGGTGTCGGAGAGGTAACCCATCTCGTCGTGGGTCTTGACATCAATCCGGTAATCCAGATTTCCGGCCGCATATTCATTGGCACCCACTGTAATCTTGCGAAGGGGCAGGTACACGGTCTGGGTAAATACCAGAAGAATAATAAGGGACAGGCCGAACAGGACAGCGGATGTGATGTAAAGGATGCTCAGGATGCCGTTCTGGGACTGGTTGATTTCGCTGATGGGAAGGTGAATCAGCACATAACCGTAGGTGTTGTAATTCCCTGTGATGGGTGCCGACACGCTGAGTACGTTCCCGCTGAACATCCCATAGTAATCCCCTATGGTATAGGACCGGTTTCCGATGGATGCCGGGTCAAAGCCGTTTATGGAGGACTGGACCCTGGAACCGCCCAGGCTGTCCATAACCACGGTGCCCTGGCGGTTGACCACCCATATCTCGGCTCTCAGATAGTGGGACAGCGCCCGTATTTGGGTGGAAACCTCCTCGGAATCCAGCCGTTTCCCCTGATACATGGTGCTGCATGACGAGGCGATGATATTTGCCTCGTCATACAGCGCGTCCGCCTTGCTCTGGACCAGATAGTCACGGGTCATTTTTGATGAAAATGTGGCAATGGCGATAAAACCCAGCAGACCGAAAATCAGATATCCCAGTATAAATTTGGAATAAAGAGAACGGGTCATCGTTTCACCTCGAATTTATAGCCGATTCCCCAGACCGTGGTGATGGCCCAGCTGTTGTGATCCTTTATCTTTTCCCGCAGACGTTTGATATGTACATCCACGGTGCGGGTATCCCCGATGTATTCATAACCCCAGATATGGTCCAGAAGCTGTTCCCTGGTAAATACCTGGTTGGGGGAAGCCGCCAGAAAATACAGAAGCTCCAGCTCCTTTGGCGGCATTTCCACGGAGTGGCCCATATAGATTACGGAATAATTGGTAAGGTTCACAATCAGGTCCGGGTACTCCACGTACTCGCCCTGCTGTTCAGTGGACGATGGAGCCGGGGCCGGTGCTGCCTGGTAACGGCGCAGCACTGCCTTGACGCGGGCCACCAGTTCCTTGGAGTCAAAGGGTTTAATCATATAATCATCTGCCCCCAGCTCCAGCCCCAGTACCTTGTCGAAAATCTCTCCCTTTGCGGACAGCATGATGACCGGTACCTGGGAGGAAGCGCGCAGCTCCCTGCAGACCTGATAACCGTCTATACCGGGAAGCATCAGGTCCAGCAGTACCAGGTTGGGCTTGAATTCCGGAAATACCTTAAGGGCTTCCTCGCCGTCCCCCACAATCATTGTCTCATAACACTCTTTCATCAGGTAGAGGGAGATTAATTCTGCAATATTTGCATCATCATCCACAATCAGAATCCTCTGCTTCTCTGCCATGCTATAGTTCCTCCTTGCTGCTGATTTCTACTTAAATGTCACAACGGTTACGCCTGAATCGCCTTCTCCAAACTGGCCCAGGCGGAATTCCTTTACATATTTGAGCTGGCGCAGGCGCTTGTGCACCGCGTTCTTAAGGGCTCCGGTTCCACGGCCATGGACCACGCGCACTGTCTGGAGATGGGCCAGATAGGCGTCGTCCAGATATTTTTCCATGGCAGGCACTGCCTCGTCCACAGTCATGCCTATGAGGTTGACCTCAGCGGACACAGTGGAGGATTTGGACATCTTAATCTGGCTGCTGCCGCTTCCCTTGCCTCTGGCGGCCTTTCCACCATAGCTTATGGAACTTCCGTCTCCCAGTGTGGCGCTTATGTCCTTTTCATTAAGAAGCTCTAAATCCCGGATATTCACCAGGGAACGGAGAATGCCCATCTGGACATATAAATCGCCTCTGGCATTGGGCAGGGTGCTTACGGTGCCTTTCAGGTTCATGGACAGCACTTTGACACCGTCCCCTATTTTCAGTTTCTTGGGCGAGATGGGCTGGCTGGGTCCCTTTGGTTTCACGGTCAGCTTTTCATCTGTTTTCTTTAACTGGTCCCTGAGCCTGGCGCGTTCTGCTTCCAGTTCCTTGCCCACGCCTGAGCTGGCAGCCAGCTTGTTAATCTGCTTAATGGTCTGGTCCGCGGTTTCTTTGGCCTCCCGCAGGATGCGCTGGGCTTCCTCGGTGGCATTTTTAAGAATCTTGTCCTTGCGCTCGTCCAGGCGCTCTTCCTTCTGGGTCAAACGGTTTTTTAAGGAGGCAATTTCATCCTTATAGGCGTTGATTTCAGCCTGTTCCTTCTCAATGGTCAGCCTGCTGGATTCCAGACTGGTTAACAGATCCTCAAAGGACTCATCCTTGGCCTCCAGATGGGATTTTGCGTCGTCAATGATATATCCGGGCAGCCCCAGCTTCTGGGAAATGGCAAAGGCATTGCTCTTGCCGGGAATACCGATGAGTAACCGGTAAGTGGGCTGCAGGGTTTCCACATTGAATTCGCAGCATGCATTTTCCACTCCGGGCGTGCTGAGGGCAAATACCTTCAGTTCGCTGTAATGGGTGGTGGCCATGGTGCGGCACTTCATGTTGTGCAGGAAGGAGAGGATGGCAATGGCCAGGGCCGCTCCCTCTGTAGGATCCGTACCCGCGCCCAGCTCGTCAAAAAGACAGAGGGACCGGGAATCGGCTTCATTTAAAATGCGCACAATATTAGTCATATGGGCGGAAAAGGTACTTAAGCTCTGTTCAATGCTCTGTTCATCCCCGATGTCCGCGAATACCTGGTCAAATACAGCCAGCTCCGATCCCTCCCACGCAGGGATGTGAAGCCCGGACTGCCCCATAAGGGTAAACAGGCCCACTGTTTTTAAGGAAACAGTCTTGCCGCCTGTATTTGGGCCGGTGACGATTAGCAGGTCAAACTCCCTGCCCAGCCATACGTTGATAGGTACAACGGCCTGGGGATTCAAAAGGGGATGGCGTCCGTCCTTGATATGGATATAGCCTTTGTCATTGAACACAGGGGCGCTGCACTTGTAATGGCGGGCCAGGCCTGCCTTGGCAAAAATAAAGTCCAGCTGCGCCAAAAGCTCCATGTCCATGCGAAGCTCCTCTGTACAGGGCGCTGCCTGATTGCTCAGGGAGGCCAAAACCGCTTCGATTTCCTTTTGCTCCTGTATCTCCAGTTCCCGCATCTCATTGTTCAGCCGGATAATGGCCATGGGCTCAATGAAAAGGGTGGAACCAGTGGCTGACTGGTCGTGGACCATTCCGGATACCTGGTTTTTGTATTCTGACTTTACCGGAAGGCAGTAACGTCCGTCCCTCATGGTGATAACCGCGTCCTGAAGATAGGAGCGGTTGGAGTTGAGGATGGAGTTTAACTGGGTGTGGATGCGGTCAGCTGTCACCTTCATGGAACGGCGCACATGGGATAATCCCGGACTGGCATCATCCGCAACCTCGTCCTCAGAGAGGATGCAGCGTTTGATTTCATTGTTCAGAGGGGTCAGCGGCTCCAGTCCCGCAAACAGGGGTTCCAGGGAGTCGAAGTCATCCTGGGGTTCGCCGGTTCCCCTTGGGTCATCTTCCCCGTCATGGCGTCCGTAGGCCTTGGCTCTGGCTGCCACGGTCAGGAGGGAGCTTATGGAGAGCAGTTCGGGTATGCTTAAGGAACTGCCGATATCCAGGCGTTTCAGGGAATCTCCGATATCCCTGATACCTGAAAATGACACGGAACCTTTGAGACGGATCCGTGTCACTGCATCCGTAGTCTGTGCCTGCCAGGTGCGCACCTCTTCCAAATCAGAGGAAGGAGAGAGGTTCTGGCAGAGGGCCTTTCCGAGAGGAGAAGCCGCATATTCTGTGAGCTGGTTTATGATTTTATCATATTCTAAAGTTTTTAACGCTTTCTGATTCATTGATTTCACCTGTGATTTCCGTAAAAATGCTGGATTTAAAAGGACTTTTTCCCAAAAGCCGACATTTAAATTATACCATAAAAAACGATATTTACTATCTTTTTTACTATCTTTTCATATATAAAATCTTGCATAATACTGGGAAGAAACGTATAATAGAGGGTAAGAGTCTTCGCAAGGAGGAGTACTATGGCGGATAAACGTGCTGACCAGCATAGAGATTTAGACCGGCAGGACCAGACTCCGGACAAGTCCCATCGCTTTATTAATGAGAAGATTGTCCGGCAGCCAATGACCAGACGGCAGATTGCCCGGAAAATCCTGTTGACCATTTTTTGTGCCGTTCTGTTTGGCGTGTTGTCGGCCATTTGTTTTGTTGTGAGCAGACCTGTGGCTGAGAGGATTTTAGGTCAGGAGACTCCTGAGGAGAGCAGCCAGATTACCATACCAAAGGATGAGCCGGAAACCACGGCTCCTGCGGCGGCAGAGACTGAGCCCACAGAACCGGCCATGACCGAGGCAGTGGATGAGATGGTACGCTCTGAGATGGAGAAATACCGTTATTCCATTGATGATTTGAATAAACTGTACAGCAATCTTCGCACCATTGCCAGTGACGCGGATGACAGTCTGGTGGTGGTCCATTCCATTCAGCATGAGAAGGACTGGTTTGACAATCCCATCGAGACATCAGGACAGTTCTCCGGAGTGGTCATAGCCAGGACCCGCACTGAGATACTGATTCTCACGCCGGACAAGGCTGTGGAGGCAGCTGATTCCATTGAGGTAGCGTTTCCGGACGGAACTATGATGGCCGGAATCGTGAAGCAGAGCGATACCATTATGGGACTGTCTGTGGTAAGCGTGGACGCGGGCCAGATGGACAGCGAGCAGTTTAAGAAGGTGGAGGCCATCAAGCTGGGCAACTCTTACGGGGTAAAGCAGGGCGACATGGTGGTGGCTATCGGCGCGCCGGCGGGTATTGTCCATTCCAGCGATTATGGAAATATATCCTATGTGGTGCGCAATGTCCATACGGTGGACGGCAGCTCCAGGGTGTTCTATACCAGCGCCAGCGGAGACGCGGAGGCGGGAACATTTCTCCTGAATACTTCGGGTGAGCTCATCGGGTGGGTCACGGACAAATACGACGAGGATGGAGTGTGCAGGATGACCACAGTGGTGGCCATATCTGACTATAAAGGTATACTGGAAATGATGAGCAACGGTATCCCGGCCCCGTATTTCGGCATCAAGGGCCAGGAAGTGAGCCAGGCCATGGCGGACAGCGGAATGCCTTCCGGTATTTATGTGATATCGGCAGTGACAGACGGCCCTGCATACAACGCAGGCATACAGCCAGGGGATATCATCACATGGATGAACGGCGAGAAGGTGGGAAGTCTGAAGGATTTCCAGAACCAGGTGGAAAGCCTGCACGCAGGAGATAAGATTAAGGTGGCGGTCCTGAGAAACGGCAAGGATGAATATACGGAAATTGAGTTTTCGGTGACGGTTGGCGCCAGGTAGCGGCTGGGCTTTTGAAAGGAATTGGAGCCGGGCAGAGATGACAGCCGGAGAGGTTGATACCCGGCGGCGGCAGTGGACAGGCGGCAGTGGACAGGCGGCAGTGGACAGGCGGCAGTGGACAGGCGGCAGTTTGCGCCAGGTAATGTAAGAAGTCAGGCAAAGGGGCCAGGCAGTGTTAACCGCCTGGCTGCGTTGCTGTCAGGGAGTGGAATGAATGGAACTGATGGCGGTATGAATGGCGGTATGAATTGCCAGGCGTATAGACAGGGTAATCATTGGGTTTTTCAAGTGGGTTTTAAAAGTGGATTTATAAAATAGGTTTATAAAATAGGTTTATAAAATAGAAAGAAGAGGAAAATTGAACATGAGATATATCGACACCTTCAGGGAAGGTATGCACATTGCAGATGTGTACCTGTGTAAGAACAAGCAGATTGCCCTCACGAAGAATGGCAAGGAATACGGCAATCTGGTAATGCAGGACAAGACAGGTACCATTGACGCCAAAATATGGGATTTGGGTTCTCCCGGAGTCGGGGAATTTGAGACCATGGATTACGTTCATGTGGAGGCGGATGTGACCCTGTTCCAGAGCTCCTTTCAGCTGAATGTACGCCGGATACGCAGGGCGCAGGAGGGAGAGTATGTGGAGGCAGATTACCTGCCGGTGTCAAAGAAGGATATAAAGAAAATGTACGAGGAGCTGCTGGGATACATAAGAAGTGTGAAGAATCCCTATCTTCAGAAGCTGCTGAGCGGCTATTTTGTGGAGAACGCGGTATTTGCAAAGGCGTTCCAGTTCCATTCCGCGGCTAAAACCGTGCATCACGGATTCGTTGGCGGCCTGCTGGAACACACGCTCAGTGTGACAAAGCTGTGTGATTACTATGCCGGATATTATCCGATGATTAACCGTGATTTGCTGCTGACAGCAGCTATCTTCCACGATGTTGGTAAGACCAGGGAACTTTCACGCTTCCCGGAGAATGATTATACCGACGATGGACAGCTTCTGGGCCATATTATCATTGGTACTGAGATGGTGGGTGAAAGCATCCGCTCTATACCGGGATTCCCGGAGAAGCTGGCTACAGAGCTTAAACACTGTATTCTGGCCCATCACGGGGAATTAGAGTACGGCTCCCCCAAGAAGCCGGCGCTTTTGGAGGCATTGGCCCTCAACTTTGCCGATAATACGGATGCCAAGATGGAGACCATGATAGAGGCGCTGCAGTCCGGCGGGGAGAATAAAGGATGGCTGGGATACAACAGGCTGCTGGAGTCTAATATCAGAAAGACAACGGAATAGGCGTTAAGGTTGGATAATATAGAGAAATAACAGGACCGAATATATAAGGCTGAAAACATTTAGTTTGGGTACGGGATTGCAGGATGTGTCCTTGACCAGTGTGTTTTCGGCCTTTTGTGATAATGGGGGCGGGGATGGGATAGCGGGATGGTGGCATGAGATAGCGGGATGGTGGGATGGGATAGCGGGACGATGAGATAAAATAATGGGTTGAAAAAATCGAGAGCAATAATAGAGCATAATAACAGTTTGAATACAGGACAGGTGAAATGGTATGGAAAAGAATCAGGAATTTATTGTTACAATAGAGGATATGAATGAGGACGGAGCAGGTGTGGGAAAAGTGGATGGCTATATCTGGTTTGTCAAGGATGCTGTGATTGGCGACGTGGTGCGGGCAAAGGCCATGAAGATGAAGAAATCTTATGGATTTGCCAGGCTCATGGAAGTTATGGAACCGTCAGCCTCCCGTGTCATTCCATCATGCCCGGTAGCAAGGCAATGCGGAGGCTGTCAGCTTCAGGCCATGAGTTATGAAGAACAGCTGAAATTTAAAGAGCGGAAGGTGATGAATAATCTGATTCGTATAGGCAAATTTGATGAGGATGAGATTCATATGCTTCCTATTATGGGGATGGAGGAGCCCTGGAGATACAGGAACAAGGCCCAGTTCCCTTTTGGAAAAGATAAGGACGGAAATGTAATTGCCGGATTCTATGCAGGGCGGACACATGCCATTGTTGAAGCAGAGGACTGCCTGTTGGGAGTTGAGGAGAATAGGGAGATTCTGGATATTGTAAAGCAGTTTATGAAGGAAATGAAGATAGAGCCCTATGATGAGCTCTCACATAAGGGATTGGTGAGGCATGTTCTGATTCGGAAGGGATTTAAGACAGGCGAAATTATGGTTTGTCTGGTGATAAATGGAAACAAGCTTCCCGGTAAAGAGCGGCTGATGGAGATGCTGACTGGTGGGGATGGGGTTAAAGGCATGACCAGTATTTCCTATAGTGTGAATCAGGAAAAAACGAACGTAATAATGGGGAAGGAGATTGTGAACCTTTATGGACCTGGATATATTTCAGATTATATTGGAAATGTGAAATATCAGATATCGCCGCTTTCATTCTACCAGGTAAACCCTGTACAGACAGAACGGCTTTATGGGACAGCGCTGGAGTATGCCGGACTTACGGGAAATGAGATTGTTTGGGATTTGTATTGCGGAATCGGCACTATTTCATTATTCCTGGCTCAGAAGGCTAAAAAAGTGTATGGTGTGGAGATTGTGCCCCAGGCCATAGAGGATGCCAGGAGGAATGCAGAAATAAACGGCATTCATAATGCGGAGTTTTTTGTGGGAAAGGCCGAGGAAGTACTGCCGGAGCAGTTTGAAAAGAATCATGTCCATGCGGATGTGATTGTAGTAGACCCGCCTAGAAAAGGGTGTGATGCGGTTTGTCTGGATACTATACTCAAAATGAGGCCGGAACGGGTGGTTTATGTCAGCTGTGACTCAGCTACGCTGGCCAGGGATTTGAGGTACTTGGCGGATGGGGGGTATGTGGTGGAGAGAGGGAAGTGTTGTGATATGTTTCCGGGGACGGTGCATGTTGAAACCGCCGTGCTTCTCGTGCGGAAAGGTTGATTCTAGGCGGGGTAGCGGGATTATATGAGAAAATGGAATTGTGTTTTTACGGGAAGTGAGATGGATAAGTTTCCCCATAAGTGGGGACGAGGTAACGCCGCGTACATATAAAAAATGATTATCATTTGGTGTAAAGAAACCACGGGGCAAAACTAATAACTTTTGGCAAAAGGCACACCTCATGGCAAAACCTTTATTCTGTGGAAGAAAAGGAGATGTGGAAATGTATGATTAGATTTTCGCTAGTTATACAAAATAAAAAGAAAGAATATCTCATTTGTAAATGTCCGCTAACTGAGCAGGATGATTTTTCATATGAATTTTTAGGTGGAGAAATTATAGGCAATACGATACCCAATGGTGTGGAGTTAGAATTGGCCGTTAATAAAATTGCATACGAAAAATTGGGGGTTATGGTTGGTGAACTAAGTGAAATGGAAATGTACTGGAAAGAGGACTATGTTCCATGGGTACATGTTATTTATTCCGCTAACATAAAATCTGGAAACCCTCAAAAAAAGTTTTATAAAAAAATACTATGGGAAAAACTAGATGATATTGAAATGACAAGTTTAAATCTATATGGTATTCAGGTTGTAAGAAAATTGAATGAATGCAAATATTGTCATTATATACATGACTTTAAAGAAGATTTAGATGAGTTTTTTGGAAATTTCTTTTCGCGACAAGAAGAATATATTCAAACATTAGAAGCCATTGGTACAAATAATATTAATGATGTCGTTTATAATGTAATATTTAAGCAAGTATTAAGTCATTTTAGAGCATCTTTGATTGAATCAGAAACATTAAAGAAGAATATTACTGTTCAGAATTACCTGAGATTATATGATAGAGATGATCTAGCTAAACAACTAAATGATTTATTACTTATTGAAATTATGCCAACACTTTCGTTGAAGAGTATGATAAAGGAGAGTGTTGATAAGTACATAGCCCATTATGATAAGCCAACACAAAAAAGTGATGAAATATATACTATATGTAAAGCGTTTTTTGCAGAAAATGGAAAATTTCCGTTGCAAGAATTTATGCGGTATTTAGATGGATTTATTATGTCGCTTTTTACAGAAATGTGGTATGATGCGGGGGAGTTGGGCATTAAAATAAGTGAACGGTGTATAGTACAAAGGGAGGCAATAATAGAGTACCGAATGGTTATGCTGGATGCAATAATTGAACGAATTTAAACTGAAATAACAAATTGTGAATGGAAATATCACTTGCCTATATAAAGTTTGGATGGGTGTATAAAATAAGATATTATTTTCTCAACAGTAATTGAAAGAAGGAGGAGCCATGGAACAACAATTTTATGAACAGATTAAAAGAATTCTTTCTGAAGCCAGAAACAAAGTATATCAAACTGCAAACTTTGCGATGGTGGAAGCGTACTGGAATATAGGGAAAAGTATAGTAGAACAGCAGGGCGGTGAGGAAAAGGCGGAATATGGAGTCCGCCTAATAGCAGAACTATCCAAACAGATGAGTACAGATTTTGGAAAGGGATTCACAGTTGCAAATCTTAAAAATATGCGCCAGTTTTATCTTACATTTCCAAAAAGCTACGCACTGCGTAGCGAATTGAGTTGGACACATTATCGCTTGCTTATGCGTGTGGAAAATAAAAACGCGCGCCGGTTCTATATAGAGGAGGCAATAAAGTCAAATTGGAGTACACGGCAGTTGGAAAGGCAAATTAATTCTTTCTTTTATGAAAGGCTGTTATCCAGCCAAAATAAAGAAAAAGTTTCGGAAGAAATCCAGAAATTGGAGTCTGCAAAAGTACCAGAGGATATTATCCGCGATCCATACGTATTAGAGTTTCTGGGATTGAATCCAAAAGACGATTTTTATGAGAGTGATCTTGAAGAAGCATTGATAACGCATTTGCAAAAGTTTCTCTTAGAATTGGGGAGAGGATTTTCTTTTGTTGCCAGACAGAAGAGGATTACATTTGATGGCCGGCATTTCCGAATAGATCTTGTTTTTTATAATTATATTTTGAAATGTTTTGTATTAATTGATTTAAAAATCGGAGATTTGACACATCAGGATTTGGGACAAATGCAGATGTATGTCCATTATTACGAACGTGAATTGATGAATAAGGGGGATAATCCACCGATAGGAATTGTACTTTGTGCGGATAAAAGTGAATCTATAGTAAAGTATACATTGCCAGAAAATGAAACACAGATTTTTGCGTCAAAGTATAAGCTATACCTTCCAAGCGAAGAAGAGCTGTCACAGGAATTGCAAAGAGAGTACAGAGCATTGGAATATGATAAAGAAAAATCAAAATAACTTTACTTAAAGAAAGTGTAATTTTTGTGGGAGGGTTATTGTAAGGGGCAAATTTATTAATAAAGGGGTGATTTTCGTTCAAAAGGGGTGAGAGAGGTAAAATTGATGAAGAAATTTACCCCACCATTATGTAATGGAAATACTTTTGCCATGTAGTATAAAATATACGTCCCACCGCATGTCGAAACCGCCGTGTTGCTGGTGCGGAAACCTTGATTCTAGGAGGGTTTGAGGGATTGTTTGGAGAAAATGGAGTTGTGTTTTTACGGAAGGTGAGATGGATAAGTTTCCACAGATAGAGGGACGGGGATAACGCCGGAGAGTTTAAAAATGAGGGTTTTGTTGGAAATAAGATACAATCTGGCAAAACCCTTAATATCGGCAAAAGTGTATACTGTCTGGCAAAAGATATATTTGGTAGCAAAAGTGAAAAATTACTGAAACATTCTTTTGCTCATGTTATACTTATTGAAATAAATCGTGATTTGGTTTTGTTGGTAATAAAGGTAAATTTGTACATAAGTGTGGCTTGGGAAACTGTGGAATGTGAAAAGATCGTTAATGCTAATTGTAAAAAAAGATATAAAGCTAATAGATTAAAACTTCCAAAAGTGATAGAAACTATGATTTATTTGGAGGTTGCGAATAGTTTTAAAATTCTACAGCGATACAGAATATGAAAAGGATTGTATGGAAACAGAAGACATATTTGATATTGATTCGATGTGGCAAGTTGTAAATAAGAAATTTACAAATCAAGAAAATTGAAAGAAGCGTTGTGTGTAATAGGGAATATGATGAAAATATCATAAAAGATAATGTGAAGAAAATAGATGCTTATGAAAAACAGTTGATAATTTGTTATGCTGAAAAAGGGAGATGCCAAATGTACCAACGATATAGATTCAAAAATGTTTTAGACATGCAAAATAATTAAGACAGGGTTGTTTAATGGATAAGAAGGAAATTGTTTTATTTACAGATGGCAATGTTGCGTTAGAAGTACCCATAACGCCGGAACAGGATACCGTTTGGTTAAACCGTAATCAGATGGCCGAATTATTTGAGCGTGATGTAAAAACGATTGGAAAACATGTTAACAATGCGCTGAAAGAGGAGTTGCAGGATCAGACCGCAACTGTCGCAAATTTTGCGATAGTTCAAAAAGAAGGGGAAAGATCCGTAGTGAGGCAGGTTGCTCACTATAATTTGGATGTTATTATTTCCGTAGGGTATCGAGTAAAATCTAAACGTGGCATCGCATTCCGCAAATGGGCAAATAAAGTTCTTCGCGATTACATAGTAAAAGGCTATGCAGTCAATGATAACCGCATGAATCAATTAAAAGAGGTGATGCGGATTATGAAACGGACAGAAGAACAGTTGGATGCAAAACAGATTTTATCAGTGATTGAAAAATATAGCTTAGCTCTGGACTTGTTGGATGCATATGACCATCAAAATATGAAGAGGCCAGAAGGTGGGAATACTATTTATATACTCTCTTACGAAGAGTGTCGGAAAGTAATTGACAGTATGGGCTTTGGAGAATCCAATGATGTTTTCGGTAATGAGAAGGATGATTCTTTTAAGGGAAGTATTGGGGCGATTTACCAGACCTTTGCAGGCCAGGAAGTTTATCCGTCTTTGGAAGAAAAAGCAGCAAATTTGTTATACTTTATTACAAAGAATCATTCTTTTTCGGATGGGAATAAAAGGATTGCTGCTGCTATTTTCTTATATTTTATGGATAGAAATCAGGCGCTGTTTCTGGATGATGAAAAGATAATTTCTGATCATACTTTGGTAGCTTTGACAATTATGATTGCGGAATCAAGGCCAGAGGAAAAAGAAATGATGATTAGTGTAATCATGAATTGTCTAAAGTGATTAAAAAGTGGGAGTGTCCGCATAAAATTTGATATATTAGGGCATAACCTTTAAGCCGCCAGAACCGTCGGCTTTGAAAAAATGGGGTGGGTGGGGTTGTGTATAGAAACAGATGTTACTCTGCCTGCTCCAAGTTTCGCAGGCACTCTTTGACCTTGCCATAATAAATGCGGAGGAACTTATTCGCTGCGGCGGTCATGTAAACATAGTAAGGCTTTCCTTGTACCCGCTTTTTATCAAGAAAACGATATACCGAATCGTCCTCAGGGGCATTCTGGAGCAGCGTCGTCATGATCTGAAATAAGGTCTTGCGCAGCCTGGCAGAGCCAACTTTTGAAGCCCTGTTGCTCTTGGACTTGTGCTGGCCGGGCTCATCCACGCCGGGGTCAACGCATGCAAAGGCGGTTAGTGCTTCCCTGTGGGTAAATCTGGAGACGTTCCACATGCCAGAAAGAATAGGCATAGTCAACCCATTTTTCGCTTCCGTCCTCACGTGGCGGACTGTTAAAGAGTTTATTGACACCGGGATAAGTATTATCCAGCAGTGCTATCAGGTTTGCTTTTGCGGCAACCGTTTGCTTCATAAAGAAGCTGAATTGAGAGTTTAAAGTTTTTAACTGAGTACGTGTATTGTCCATACCTGAATATTGGCGTAATTCTGTCCAGTTGTCAAGAGTATAGCGTGCAATCTTGCGGGCGTCTGTCGGGTCTGATTTGACCTTTTGCAAGGAGTTGTTGCCGACGTTTTTGATCAGGTGGGGATTCATAACGGAAACGAATAATCCGGCTTCGTACAGAGCCTTAAGCATGGGCTCATGGTATCTGCCCGTACATTCCATAACGATTTTGGTTGAGCCCTCTAAAGAACCAAGGTAATCTGCAAGTTCAATGAGGTCCTGGGATGTATGGGAAACATTGAAAGGTTTGCGGATTATA
>ERZ827490.1297-NODE-1297-length-33237-cov-6.769182_pt1 | contig 33237 bp, 32 predicted proteins | sample MGYA00519770_ERZ827490 | MGnify/ENA primary metagenome ERZ827490 (study PRJEB31778, sample SAMEA3449324) | human gut metagenome | biome: human gut; feature: human-associated habitat; material: faeces | place: United Kingdom | collected 2010/2012 ...
GCTTCGGCGACAAGCCCATCAAGAGCCCGTACTACATCAACAAGGCCGACTTCGTCGCGTGCCACAACCCGTCCTACATCGTGAAGAACTTCCCGATGGTGCAGGACGTGAAGCCCGGCGGCATCTTCCTCATCAACTGCCAGTGGGATTTCGAGGAACTCAACAAGCACCTCCACGCCGACGCGAAGCGCTACATCGCCAAGAACAACGTGCAGCTTTACACCATCAACGCCATTGACCTCGCCGTCAAGGTCGGCATGGGCAAGCGCACCAACACCATCCTGCAGGCCGCGTTCTTCGCTCTGGCGAACGTGCTGCCCAAGGATGAGGCCGTCAAGTACATGAAGGATGCTGCGGAGCACTCCTACATGAAGAAGGGCATGGACGTTGTCCAGAAGAACTGGGACGCCATCGACGCCGGCGCCGGCGCCCTCGTGAAGATCGATGTTCCCGCCGACTGGGCGAACGCCACCGAGGAAGCTCACGTTGAGCATCTCGAAGGCCCCGAAAAGACCGTTGCGATGGTCCGCAACATCATGGAGCCTGTGGGCCGCATGAACGGCGACTCTCTGCCGGTCTCCGCTTTCGTCGATTACGCCGACGGCACCTTCCAGCAGGGCGCCGCTGCGTACGAGAAGCGCGGCGTTTCCGTCACCGTCCCCGAGTGGACCGCCGAGACCTGCGCGCAGTGCAACCAGTGCGCTTACGTCTGCCCGCACGCCACCATCCGCCCCTACACTCTCAACGCCGAGGAAGCCGCCGCGGCTCCCGAAGGCACCAAGATGGTCGATCACAAGATGTCCAAGGGCAAGTACAAGTACGCCCTGGCCGTCAGCCCGCTCGATTGCATGGGCTGCTCCGTGTGCGTGAGCGTCTGCCCGACCAAGTCCCTCAAGATGGTCGGCCAGGAGAGCCAGCTCGGCGAGCAGAAGGTCTTCGACTATATGGTCAAGGACGTCACCGTCAAGCCCGACGTCGCCGGCACCGACAACGTCATCAAGTCCCAGTACCTCAAGCCGTATCTGGAGTTCTCCGGCTCCTGCGCCGGCTGCGCCGAGACGAGCTACGCCCGCCTCGTCACCCAGCTCTTCGGCAACCGTATGTACGTCTCCAACGCCACGGGCTGCTCCTCCATTTGGGGCGGACCGGCTGCCACTTCTCCGTACTGCATGGATAAGAACGGCAAGGGCGTTGCCTGGGCGAACTCCCTCTTTGAGGACAACGCCGAGAACGGCTACGGCATGTACCTTGGCCAGAAGGTGCTTCGCGAGAAGTACATCGAGGCCGTCAAGGAACTGATCGCCGTGCCTTACGTCGATGAGGACATCGCCGCTGCCGGCAAGGAATTCCTCGACACCGTCAACGACGGCGAGAAGAACTCCGCCGCGGCTGAAAAGCTCATCGCCGCCATCAACGCCAACCCGAGCGTGCCCACCTGCGAGTGCGACGCCTGCAAGCTCGCCCGCAAGGTCCTCGAGGGCAAGAACTACCTCGCCAAGAAGTCCATCTGGATCTTCGGCGGCGACGGCTGGGCGTTCGACATCGGCTTCGGCGGTCTGGACCACGTCCTGGCCTCCGGCGAAGACGTCAACGTGTTCGTGTTCAACACCGAGGTGTACTCCAACACCGGCGGACAGGCCTCCAAGGCTTCCAACATCGGCCAGGTCGCGCAGTTTGCGGCGGCCGGCAAGGAGATCAAGAGCAAGTCTCTCGCCGAGATCGCCATGACCTACGGCTACGTCTACGTCGCCCAGGTCGCTATGGGCGCGAACATGGCGCAGACGCTCAAGGCCATCAAGGAAGCCGAAGCGTGGCACGGCCCGTCCCTCATCATCGGCTACTCCCCCTGCGAGATGCACTCCATCAAGGGCGGCATGGCCAACTGCCAGCTTGAGATGAAGAAGGCTGTTGACTGCGGTTACTGGAACCTCTTCCGGTACAACCCGGCGGCGGAGAAGCCCTTCTCGCTCGACAGCAAGGAGCCCAAGGGCGGCTATCAGGACTTCCTGAAGAACGAGGCCCGCTACGCGCGTCTCGCCACCGCCTTCCCCGAGCGCGCCACCGAGCTCTTCGAGAAGAACGAAGAGAACGCCAAGGCCCGCTACGAGCACCTGCTCAAGCTCAAGGCGCTGTACGAATAATTTTCAACTGCAAAAAAGAGCCGGGATTCGTCCCGGCTCTTTTCCTGTCTGATTTGGGCTTCCTTTTTAGCCGACGCTTATAATGCAAATAGCGGGTATTGATTTGTGAAAATCAAAACCCGCTATTTTTATCCGGAATATATAAAATGACTTCTTCTACGGTGCAATCAAGAATGGAACAAATGTCGTTGAGCGTGGTAAGAGTAATGCTCCGGTTGTGCTTCATGGCATCCAGCGTCCCCTTGCTGAAGGAATATTTGGTTATCAGCGTGTAAGTCGTCACGCCCTTCTTTTTCATTGTTTCCCATAAGGGGTCAAAGGTGATCAACCGCATTTCCTCCTGCAAAAAACAACTCCCTACACAAATTATAATTTAGAAAAAAGGGTTGAATATACCCGAAAATCAGGGTATATTGAAAAGACTAAGTGAAAGGAGAAACACAAATGAAAAAGAGGATCAGCAGTGCTTTAGCGCTTCTTCTGGCAGTTTCCCTTCTTGCGGGCTGCGGGAAGAGCAAAGAAGTAAGAGCGGTTGAGAAGAGCATAGCTTCCATTGGCGAAGTTACCGAAGAAACGGAAGCGGCGATTGGCGATGCCCGCGCGCAGTATGAAGCGCTGCCGGAGGAGGAAAGGGAGAGCGTCTCCAACTACGAAACGCTGCAGGAGGCCGAAAAAAGATTGGAAGAACTGAGGCGTCTGGCGGAGATCAACGCAGTCGAGCAGGAGATCGCAGACATTGGCGAGGTGACAGAGGAGAAAAAGGAGCAGATCCAGAACGTCCGTGAAAAGTACGAAGCGCTCTCGGAAGAAGAAAAAGGCATGGTGTCCAATTCGGATATTCTGAGAGAAGCGGAGGAAAGACTGGAGAAACTGAAACTCCTTGCTATCGTCGGAACATGGAAATCGAGCATTGTTGGCATTACCTTAGTCTATTCTTTTAAAGAGGACGGAACGTATGAAAACTATGCGCAGAATCCGATCGGATTAAAACTGAGCGTGCAGGGAGGAAATGGAACCTATTCCTATGACGGAGAAACGGTGACGCTGTATCATGATGGCAAAGAAAACGTGTTCCCCGTAAAGATAACGGAGAATAGTCTTATTATTATGGCCACAGACAACAATCCGATTGGAGACATGATCTATACACGGGTGGACTGATCGGCAGCCGCGAGAGATACCGGCTGCTGCCCTCTTGACCAGACGGCGAAAACTGTGATATGTTTACAGGTACGAATCGAGTCGATAACGGAGGAGGGGAGGAGCGCCATGCACCTGGATAAACGGACGAGCGCCGATTTGGACTATCTGAAAGCGTTTGCGGCGTTCCTTGTCGTGCTGGGCCACTGCCTTTCCTATTACACCGCCTGGCAGCCTCTGCCGCTCTTCGCCGGGATCGCAGAGGACCTGATCTATCATGTGCATGTGCCGCTCTTTTTCACGATCTCCGGCTTTTTGTGCCACCGGCAGCCGCTGCGCTCGTACTACAAGAAAAAGGTGCTCCGTGTCCTCGTCCCGTTCTGGTTTTTCGCGTTTTTGAAGGTATTTTTCAGCACCGTGATCGTCCGCCACTTCGCGCACGCGGACACGATCGGCGGCCAGCTTTACGATGCATTCGTCATCGGCCGCGCCTACTGGTTTGCCTACGCGATCTTCCTCATGCTTCTGATCGCGCCGCTATTCTGGGAAAAGGACGAAAAGACTGCTCCGCGAAAAGCGATCATCGGCATGATCGCCGCCGCTGCGTTCTGCTCCGTCTGCTCCATAAAAGAGCTTTCTCTGCTGACGGAGGTCTTCCAGATCAGCCGGACCGTAAAGCACCTCCCGTTCTTCCTGTCCGGCATGGTGCTGCGGTATTATTATCCAAAGCTGAAAGAATTTTTCGACCGGCGCCGTATCCCTGCGCTGTGCCTTGCCGCCGCGATCACGGCGGCGAGCGCGCTCTGCTTTGCGTTGCAGCTGAATATCGATGCGTATCTGCGGCTGCTTGTCACGTCCTACGTGCTGATGGCACTGCTGCTGGCGTTGGCAAACGCCCTTCCGGAAAATTGCCGGGCGCTGGCGCAGACCGGAAAAATGTCCTACCAGATCATGCTGCTCGACCCGTTTTATAAGGTCGTGCTGTTCGCTGCGGCGGGAAAGCTCTTCGGCGGCATGCCGCTGGCGCTGCTCCCGCTCATCGCCGCGGCGGATTTCGCGCTCGGTGTTATAACATGTATGGTCATCCGGAAGATTCCCGGCGTAAGAATACTGTTTGGATTGTAAAGAGGGTTTCACTATGCCGAACATTCTCGATTACCTTACTTGGCGCGGCGATGTGCCGTTTTCGGTGTCGCCGCCGAACGAGGTGGATAACTATATCCACTGCAAGATCGGCACGCTCGATTTTACCGGCATCGTGCCGGAAAACGAGCTGTATGTCCCGCTGCCGCAGGCGGTAGAGGCATATTTTGCCGCGGGCGGCGCGGAAAAGCTCGGCGCGCTCAGCTCACCGTATATTGCCCCGATGGTCAAGCGCCTGCCGGAAACGGTGCGCTTCCGCGAGGTGATGCTCACCGGCTTCCGCCAGGTGTACGATGAGAAAAAGACCGAGCAGTTCTCCGCGCTCACGCTGCGTCTGCCGGGCGGACAGCACTATGTGACCTTCCGCGGTACGGACGATACGATCGTCGGCTGGAAGGAGGACTGCCTGCTCACCGTCATGGACGAGATCCCCGCGCAGCGCGATGCGGTCGAGTATCTCACATGGGCGGCCTCGGTCTATCCGGGAAAAATCGCCGTCGGCGGCCATTCCAAGGGCGGCAATCTCGCCATGTACGCTGCCGCCATGGTGCCCGAGAGCGTGCAGGAGCGCATCGGGAACATCTACAATAACGACGGCCCCGGCTTTCAGGAGAAAATTTTGCAGACCGAGGGCTACCGGCGCATCAAGCCGCGCATCAAAACGATCCTCTCCCAGAACGCCATGGTCGGCACGCTCCTCTGGAATGACTGCGACTATACGGTAGTGAAGAGCACCGCCGCATTGCTCGGCGCGCACGACGGCTTCACATGGGAGACGACGCCCACGAGCTTTGTCCGCTGCGAAAACCTGTCGCCGTCGGCGCGGGCGTTCGACCGCGCGATGGAGGAAGTTCTCGTCGGCATGAGCATGGCCGAGCGGCAGGAATTCATCGAGGAGTTTTTCGGCACGCTCACGGCCACCGGCGCCGTAACGCTCAGCGATCTTTCCGCGCGGATGCTGCGCGAAACGCTGCGCTTTGCCCGCGCCGTACATCAGGAGCCGAGCCTGCACAAAATGGTCAACGAGACGCTCGAAGCCATGGCCAAGGGCTATGCCGCCGAGCGGAACTGGAGCCTCAGCCGTCTGAAGCTCCCGACCAACCCCCTCCGGCGCAAAAGCGCGCAGAAGGAAAAGGAAGAATAAACAAAAATCCGTCCGCCGAGCGAAGCTCTGCGGACGGATTTTTGACAGACTGCTGTGTGGGGCACGCTTCAGTGCCGGGTAAAATGGGGCAGAACCTCGGGTAAAACGCGGTCAAGAGCGTATTTCTCGGCACTCTCGTTTGCCGCGGCGCCCATCCGCGCGCGCAGCGCGGCGTCGCGGCCGAGCGTCTGCACGGCTTCGGCAAACGCTGCCGCGTCGCCGAACGGGACGAGATAGCCTGCGCCGGAGCCTTCCAGCAGATCCTCGTGTCCCTTCACCCGCGTGAGCACGCAGGGGAGCGCCGTGTGCATCGCTTCCATCACCGCGAACGGCAGCCCCTCCGACCGGCTCGCGGAAACGCAGATATCCGCCGCGGCGAGCGCACCGCGCACATCGGAGAGCCGCCCCGGAAACCGGCTGCGGGAAGAGATGCCGAGCGTTTCGGCTTCGGCTTTGCACGCTTGCAGCAGCGCGCCGTCGCCGGGGAGCAGGAGATAATAGTTCTCCGGCAGCCGGGCGAGCGTCTGAAGGAGCAGCGTCTGGTTTTTGCGCTTGGAAAATTCCGCGGCGCAGATGAGACACACGGCATCCTCCGGCAGAGAATACGCCGCTCTTGCCGCGGCGCGCTCCTCCGGCGCGGCGGGGGGGAAGCGGGAAAAATCAACGCCCATGCCGGGAATAAAATATACGTTTCCGCGGCAGAGCCGGTGCTTTTTGGCGATCTGCTCGTCGCAGCGGTTCATAACGAGAATGTCGTCCGTAACGCCCGCCGTCAGCTTTTCCGCCGCGAGCAGCACCGTGCGCCGCAGCGCGCCGGAATCGCCGTCAAAGAGATACCCGTGTACCGTATTGACGACGCGGGTATGCTTTTTCCCCGCGAGCATCACGCCCAGACGGGTGAAAAACGCGGCGAGCGAGGTGTGCGTCACGATCACGTCGTACCGGTTCTTACGGATATCCCGCGCCAAAAGCGCGGCGGCGCGGAAATTTCTCGGCGATACGAAGCTCTTCGTAAACGGCACGGCGAGAAACCGCACGCCCTCGCCGAGATCTTCGCCGCTGCCGTTCGCCGCGGCGGTCACATCCCAGCCGAGCGAGCGCAGCGCGGCGAGATATGGCAGATGAAAGCTCACCAAATGCGCGCTGCTGGAGGCGGTATATAAAATTTTCGGCGCGGAATGGTTCATGGCGTCCTCCGGTACGGTATTTTCTACACCGGATTATAACAGAAACCGTGGAAGAAACAAACCATTTGTGGTAAAATATAGCTGCGTAAGCGCGCGGGCGCGAACCACGCCGCGCGGCAAACCGTCTAAAAACTGACAAAACCTTCCTATACGGCGGAAAATGCGATGAAGAAACGAGAAACAAAAAAGACCGTCCTCTGGGCGGCAACGGATATGGCGCTGTCCGTGGCGGCGATGGCGGCGGCGTTTTTTATCCGGTTCGTGCTGTTCCGGGGCGAAAACCCGGTCGGCGGCTTCGGGTATCATATGCTCTGGGCGGGGCTGTTCTCGCCGGTGTACGCCGTGCTCTTCGGGCTGCTCGGCATCTACGAGCCGCAGCCGCAGCGCGGCTTCATCCACGAATTTGGAAACATCGTTCTCGGCTGCACGTTCGGCGTGATGCTGTATATCGATCTCATCTTCGTGTTCCGCGTGGTGGACTTTTCGCGCTGGATGATCCTTCTCTGCTATCTGCTGCTCATCGCGTTCACCGGCGCGCGCGGCTTTATTGCGCACCGCCTGCTCCGCCGGCAGTACCGCGCCGGAAATGGGCTGCGCCGCCTTGTCATCATCGGCGACGGCGCGTCGGCGCGCGAATGTCTGCGCCGCGTGAAGAAGGGGCGCGACGCCGGCTGGACGGTCATCGGCAGCGTGGGCGCATCGGCGCTCAGCGGCGTGCCGCATCTGGGCTCTTATGATTCTCTGCGCACGGCGCTCGAGACGAACGCGCCGGACGAGGCGGTGATCGCCATGGAGGAAAACCAGGCGGAACGGCTCGGCGGGATACTGCGCGAATGCGAGGATACCGGCGTGAAGCTCGCACTGCTGCCGATCGGGTATGAATATATGTCGCGCCACCCGTATGTGGAGGAGCTGTGCGGCCTGCCGCTGGTGAACGTCCGGCGTGTGCCGCTCGACAATGCCGGCGCGGACATCGTCAAGCGTCTTTTTGATATTCTCGCGAGTCTTGTTCTCATTGTTCTCACATCGCCCGTCATGTTCGTCGCCGCGATCGGCACGCGCCTTTCCTCTCCGGGGCCGGTTCTGTTCCGGCAGGAGCGTATCGGCAAGGACAAGAAGCCCTTTTATATGCTCAAATTCCGCTCCATGCGCGTGAACGCGCAGTCGGACACGGCGTGGACGCGCGAGCACGACCCGCGCCGCACGGCGTGGGGAGCGTTCATGCGGCGCTACTCCATCGATGAGCTGCCGCAGCTCTTCAATGTCCTTGCGGGCGATATGTCGCTCGTCGGCCCGCGGCCGGAGATCCCGCGGTATGTCGATCATTTCAAATACAGCATTCCGCTTTATATGGTGCGCCATCAGGTGCGCCCCGGCATCACCGGCTGGGCGCAGGTCAACGGTCTGCGCGGCGATACCTCCATCCGCGCGCGGGTGGATTACGATCTCTATTATATCGAAAACTGGTCGATGCTGTTTGATATCAAGATCCTGCTTATGACGCCGTTCAAGGGCGTGGTAAACCATCAGGAATCGCTGAAATGAGGGATAAACCCATGGAAAAGAGAGAAAACGGCGTGCGCGTGGAGCACCTCACCGGCGCGCTGCCGATGAGCGAGATGCTGGAAAAGTATGTGGACGTGGAAAAATTCCTCGGCTATTGCGCTGCGTGCCCGCGCTGCGGGCAGACGTGGTCCTGCCCGCCCTACGATTTTGACCCCGCGGCGGTCTGGCCGCGGTACGCCGCGGTCACGCTGTACGCCGTGCAGGTGTTCCCGGAGAGCGAGGAGGCGAAAGCCGCGGCGCTCGCCGACCCGGAGATCTTCCTCCGCCCGTACCGGAGAGCGTTTGACGCGCTGCTCGAAGAGCGGGAGCGGGAAACGTGCGGTTCCCTTCGCCTGGACGCCGGGCGCTGCCTCGTGTGCGAGCGATGCGCGCGCCGGGACAAGGAGCCCTGCCGGTTTCCGGAAAAGCTCCGCTATTCGCTCGAATCGCTCGGAGCGAACGTCGGCGCGCTCGCCGCGGACAAGCTGGGCGCGCCGCTCCAATGGGGGACAAAGGACGCACCGCCGGAATACTTTGTACTGGTCGGCGCGGTGCTGACGAAGGGAGAATAAGGAATGCTCGAAAGCCTTTTTCAAACCTACGACTCCGTCATCGTGCTCGATACGGAGACGACCGGCGTGAACTGCAAATCCGACGAGATCATTGAGCTTGGCTTCCTGCGGCTCGACCGGGCGGGGGAGCGCACGGAGGAAGATTATCTCATCCGCCTCTCGCCGGGCCGTCGTCTGCCGCCGGTCATCACGCAGCTCACCGGCATCCGCGAGGATGAGCTTTTTCAAAACGGCGTGGAAAAGGACGTGGCTGCGGAGGCGTTCGTCCGTTCGCTTGCCGGGGAAAAGCCGCTCGTATGCGCGTACAACGCGCAGTTTGATCTGTGCTTCCTCTTTTACTTCCTGCACCGGCTCGGCTGCGACGGGGTGCTGCAAAAGGCGCAGTTTCTCGACATCATGGCGATCTACAAAGACCGGCGGGACTATCCGCACAAGCTCTGCAACGCCGTGCAGAGCTATGGTGTAGACGGCGTGAACTCCCACCGCGCCGTGGACGACGCCAACGCTGCGCTCGAGGTGCTGCTCGCCATGGAGCGGGAGCGCGGCGACATCGAGCGGTACATAAACCTTTTCGGCTACAACCCCAAATACGGCCCGCCGAAGCCGCAGATCGGCTCCGTCCGCTACGAGCCGCAGCCCTACCAGAGACAAAAGCTGCTGTACGAATAAAATAAGGCCCCCTTGTTGTAAAGGGGGCTGTCTCGCCAAAGGCGAGACTGGGGGATTGTCGTGTTTCGGTAAAGTTTACAATCCCTCCGTCTTTTGCCTTCGGCAAAATCCACCTCCCTTTACACAAGGGAGGCATTCAGTTATGACTGCACCATAATTAAACGCACCCCCGCGGGAAATTTCCCGCGGGGGTGCGCTGTATCATTTCGTATTATCCGAGCTTCGCAAAATCAAAGAGCTCCGCGAATGCCTCAAGATCTTCCTTCGTGACCGGCTCCGGCATGAAGAAACTGTTGCCCTCCGTGCCGCCGAGCAGGTTGATGGCCACGAACGCCTTCGGCTGGTCGGACATCACGACGCAGCGGCTCGGGCCGAGCGAGAGCTGCACCTCATCGCCGCGGGAGGTCGTGTAGATCCACTCCTCATAATCCTCGGCGCTGCCGATGTTCAGCGTGACCTCGGAGAACGCGCCCTTAACGTACCGGCCAAGCTGATATTCGTAGCTCTTGCCGGAAACGTTTGTGCCGTAGGCCTGGAAGGAGCCGTCCTCGTAAATATATCCGCTCACGGCGGTGCAGTCGGTAAGGAACGGTTCGGCGTTCAGCAGGGAGTAGAGCGTATCCTCGCTGTCAAAGTCCGTCACAGACGTGTGCAGCCGCAGATTATACTTGCGGGTGATCTGGTCGAGCTCGTTGGCCATATCCTGCGTGGAGACGGAGTAGAGATCGTACTTCTCCGGCAGGCAGGCGGCGGTTTCCTCCGCCATGGCGGCGGTGTCGTACGACGCAAGGAAGTCCATCCACTCGGCGTTTGCCTTGAACTCCGGGCTCCCCGGCACGCCCTGCAGCGCGATGACCGTGCTGTCGCTCACCGGCTCCGCCGTGGCGGAGACCGCGGCGGGGGAGGCGTTCGGGTCGGTGACGGTGAGACTCTTCAGACCGAAAAAGTCCGTAGCCAGCGCCGTGCCGCCGAGCACCGCGACGAGCAGCGCCGCCGCGACGAGAGCGCCCGTACCGAACCGGAAGCGCCGTATCTTCGGCTTTTCCTCCAGCGCGGAAAGTGTTTCCTTCATCCGTGCCTCAAACGATGCGGGAACCTCTTCAAACATATTGTCCCAGGAATCCCTCATACCGGCACCTCCTCACCCAAAACTTCGCGGAGCTTTCCGCGCCCGGCAAACAGCCGGGATTTGACCGTACCCTCGGGGATCTGTAAAATACGGGATATCTCCCGTATGCTGAACCCCTCTACATAAAATAAGAGGATCGGCATACGGTATATCTCATCCAAACCCATCACGGCGTCGCGCAGTTCGCGGTCGCCGCTCTCGGGGGCGACTGCCTCCGGCATCTCGTCGAGAAGAACGATCTTGCTCCCCCGGCGGCAGATGTCGTAGCATTCGTTGATAAGAATGCGCGTCACCCATGCGCGGAACGCGCCCTCGCTCTTGAGCGAATTGCGCTTTTCCCACGCCTTGCATATGCACTCCTGCACCGCGTCCTCCCGGTCGGCCTCGCTGCGGAGAATACCGCAGGAAACGTGGTAGAGCGTTTTTTTCATGTCCATGATCTGGACGGTAAACTCTTCGGCTGTCATACGCAAACTCTCTCTGAGAGGCTCTACGCCTTTCTGTAAAGAAAGACGGAATTTCCCAACACACGGTTCAGTAAAAGGCAAAAAATTTTTAAGATTTTTTGAACATTTTCATGTTACCACATTCCCCGCGCGGAATCCACAGGAAAAATGAAAAAAGGGGCTTGACAAAACTGTATGAGTGTAGTAGTGTACTAATCGCTTAATACAGCGATACAACAAGGAGGGCTGGCATGGATTTCTCGATTCAGGGCTCGCGGCCGATCTGGCAGCAGCTCACCGAGCAGCTGGCGCGGCGGATTATTACGGGCGCGTATCCGCTGGGGGCGCGCTTTCCCGCGGTGCGGGAGCTGGCGGCGGAGGCGGGCGTTAATCCGAACACGATGCAGCGCGCGATCACGCAGCTCGAAACGCTCGGCCTCGTCACAACAAACCGGACGCTCGGCCGCACCGTGACGGAAAACGCCGGGGCGCTCGAGGAGATGCGGCGGCGGCTGGCCATGGAGTGCACGGAAAACTTTTTCAGGGAAATGGGAGCGCTGGGCTATTCCCGCGGTGAGGCCGCGGACATGGCGCAGGCGGAAAGGAAAAAGAACGATGAATGAAGAACTGGTAAAATGCACCGGGCTGTGCCGGAGCTTTGAAGCGGTGCAGGCGCTGCGCGGCGTTGATCTGAGCCTTACATCCGGCAAGATCGTCGGTCTGCTCGGGCCGAACGGCTCGGGCAAGACGACGCTTATTAAGATCCTCAACGGCCTTCTTCAGCCGACGGCGGGTGAGGCGCGCGTTGCGGGTCTCCTGCCCGGCGTAGAGACAAAGGCGATCACAAGCTATCTGCCCGACCGGGGATATTTCCCCGACTGGATGCGTGTCGGCGATATGATCGATATGTTCTCGGACTTCTATGCCGACTTTGACCGCGCCAAGGCGGAGGAAATGTGCCGCGTGCTCGGTCTGGAAGCAGGCAGAAGGATCAAAACGCTCTCGAAGGGCACGCGCGAAAAAATGCAGCTCATGCTCGTCATGTCCCGCCGCGCGCGGCTCTATCTGCTCGATGAGCCGATCGCGGGCGTCGATCCGGCGGCGCGCGAGTTTATTCTGCGCACGATCCTGACGAATTATAACGAAAACGGTACGGTACTCATTTCGACGCACCTGATCCTCGATGTGGAACAGGTGCTCGACGAGGCGGTCTTCCTCCAGCAGGGACAGGTCGTCCTGCACGAGAGCACCGACAGCATCCGCGAGCGCACCGGCGGCAGCGTGGATGAGCTGTTCCGCAACATGTTCCGCGCGCCGGTCATGGGGAATGGAGGGGAATACAATGCTTGGTAAACTGATGAAATACGATCTGCGCTCGGGTATCCGCACGTTTTCGCTGATCTGGATCGGCCTGGCGCTGCTCGGCGCGATCAACGGCCTTACGATCCGCTTCGTGCTCGCGGGTGATACTCAGAGTGGGCTCGTGAGCTTCGTTTTCGGTGTCCTGCCGATGATCCTTCTTGTGGCTCTCTATGTGGCGATGGGTATTTTTGTCCTCGTTTTTATCATCGACCGGTTTTATAAGGGGCTTCTCGGAAACGAGGGGTATCTCATGTTCACGCTGCCCGTGACGAGCGCGGCGCACATCGCCTCCAAAGCGCTCACGAGCATGATCTTTTCCGTGGCGAGCGCCATTGTCGCGCTGCTGAGCGGGGTGCTTTTGATGGCTGTGCTCACGCCGCTCAACTTCAGCGACGTTGCGCAGGCGTTTCAGGAAGCGGGCCGCTATCTGCGCGTAAACCCGCTGCCTGCCGGAACGGGCTGGGTCGTCGCGGAGTTCATCGTGTACACGCTCATCGCGGCGGCGGTTTCGATCCTGCAAATTTACACCGCCATTTCGATCGGGCATCTCGCGAAGAAAAACCGCGGATGGTTTGCGCTGCTTGCCTATGTCGGCATCAGCATCGCCTTCAGCATTATTATGAATGGGTGCATGTCGCTCCTCCAGTCCGATGCATTTCCCAATGTGCTGTTGAACTGGGAGTTCTGCTTGGACGATACCGGCTGGCATGTTCAGGGCGTCGGCATGATGGCCTCCACGATCGGCATCGGCATTGGTCTGGAACTACTCAAGGGCACGGGCTTCTTCTTCGCCACCCGCGCCATCCTCAGCAAGCGCCTCAATCTCGAATAAAGAAAAAACGATCCCGTCCGGAAAATTTCCTGACGGGATCGTTTGCGCGTAAAAACGCGGAAAACCGCAAAATCACGGTTGTATCACCGCGGTGTAAATGGAAGCGGTGGACGGCGGTCGGAACGTGCAGGCGCAAAGAAACACACAAAAAACCATCCCCGCCGGATAGAATTTCCGGCGGGGATGGTCGGTTATCCGGGATTCAGCCCATGAACAGGCTGCGGCCTTCGCGGGCGAGGGTTTCGGCGGCGGCGTTGTCGCGCATGGCGAGAAACACCGTGTCGTTGCCGGAAAGGGAGCCGACAAGCCCCGGCAGGGGAGCGATGCCGTCCACGGCGGTGCACACCGCAGGGGCGAGCCCCGGCAGCGTCTTGATGATGACGAGATTCTGGCAGGCATAAACGCCTGTCACGGTCTGGCGGAGATTTTCCTTGAGCCCCTGGCTCATCTCCGGCGCGGGCGCGACCTCTGCCGCGGCGTACCGGCTGGTGCCGTCCGCGCTGCGCTGCTTGACGAGACGGAGCTCGCGGATGTCGCGCGAGAGCGTAGCCTGCGTGGTGTCGATACCGCGCTTTTTCAGCTCGTCCATGAGCTGATTCTGCGTTTCAATGCTCTGCTCCGAAATGATTCGGAGAATGGTGCCCTGTCTTCCGGATTTCATTCTGTCGTCTCCTTTGCGGTTTCCGGTGCCCGGACGGGCGCCGTGCGGCGGCGCGCGCCGCGGCCCTTTCCGTGCGTTTCGCTTCCGTCTGTGCGCTGAAGGGTTATGCGGTCACGAAACTCCGTCGGCGTCATTTCCTTGAAGCGGTAGAAATTCATGTTGAACGTTTTGATGTTGCTGTAGCCGACGGCGACGGCAACGTCGATCACGAGATAGTCCGTCGATACGAGCATTTCGCACGCTTTATTGATGCGCGTGGAGTTGAGCAGCGTATCGAAGTTCATCTCGTTATAATAGAGAAGCAGACGGTTCATTTCCGGCACCGACACGCCGAATTCGGCGGCGACGCTTGCGGCGGTGAGCCGTTCGGTCTCATAATTTTTGTAGATATAGTCCGTCAGCGCAAAGGCGATCGCCTTGTCGGAGATGTTGAACTTGGTGACGGCCTTGGAATAGATCTTGCGGTATTGCATCGGCGTGATGCCGACGCGCTGCGCAAAATGCTTGGACACGTGCGAGGCGTCCACAAAGCCGCAGAGCCCCGCGATCTCGTCGAGCGTGAGATCCGTATAGATGAGATAGTCCGACGCCTTCTCCACGCGGATGCTGCTCAGGAGCTTCGAGAACGTCGTGCCGGTCATGCCGGCGATCTGCTTGGAGAGCGCCGATTCCGAAAGAAAGAACGCCTCCGCGACCTGCGAGAGCGTGAGCTTTTCCGCGGAATGGGCGTAAATGTAGCTCAAGACCGACTGATCCTTGACGGCCTCCTTCCGCCCGGAGTCCAGCTCGCCGCGGTGCGACATGATATACCGGCGGTAAACGACCATCAGATCGATGAGCTTGTTGACCGTATAGAGCTGCGAAAACGGCTTGTCCGGCGGCTTGACGCGCGTGGATTCCACGCCGAGCTCCGCCTTGAGATGCTCCATGATGCCGTCCACATACTCCGCCTGTACGCTGTCGAGATAGGCGACCGGCTCCACGGTGAGAAAGCGCAGGGGCTCGGCGGAAGCATCGCCCGAGCCGAGAACGCTCTTGAATACAGAGTTGAGATAGGAATAGTCGTATATGACCTTGATGAACTGGAGCGTTTCCGTCACTTCTACCGTGTCGGTGATCTTCCACGGTGTGATGGCGACGAGCGTGTTGGGCTGGAGGACGTACTCCTCGCCGTCAATGACGAGCTTTCCGCGGCCGCGCTTTACGTAAAGAAAGCGTGCCGCCTGATGGATGATCGCGCGGGTGGGCTTGTCGATCGCCTCGTAATCGAACGAGCAGATCACGGCGGGGTCAGACGCGGAGGCACGGGCATCCTGGAGCATGGCTCGTCTGGGCATAATCTGCACCGTCCTTTTTACAAATGACTGAAAAGTCTCGCAAATGTGCGGGCAAAGCGGGTGCGCTGCGGCGAGCCGCAGCCCTTCTCAAACAAGAGCAGGCGAAGCGGCTCTTGTTTGAAGAATACCGGTTGTACGCCATGGGGCATACAACCGGTATTTTACCATTAGATCATGCGATAACTCAAGCGGAAATTCAGCTCAGCACCGCCATCGCGATCGTAAGGATGACGCCGACGACGACGAACAGCGTGAGGAGCAGCTTCCACGCCCACTTCAGCCAGCTCTCGTAGGGGATGCGCGCCAGCGCGAGGCCGCCCATGATGAAGCCGCAGGTCGGGGTGAAGAGGTTGACGAAGCCGTTGGCGGCAACGTTGATCATGATGGAGGTCTCTACGCTCCAGCCCATGCCGGCGACGATCGGGGAGACGATCGGGGCGGACAGACCGGCGAGACCGGAGGAACTCGGAACAAGGAAGCTGAGACCGACGTGGAGTATGTAGTCAAGCAGACCGAACACGCCGGCGGAAACACCGGACTGGCTGAGCGCGGTGACGGAGGCTTCGACCAGCCAGGTGCCGAGACCGGTGGCGGCCATGATAACGCTGGTGGCACGAGCCATCGCGATGACGAGGTTGACGGAGACCATGTCGCCGAAGCCGTTGGCGATGAGCTTCATGAGCTGGCCCTTGTCCTCGAGACCGACGATGCCGATGATGATGCCCATGAGCAGGAACCAGGTGGCGGCGTCATAGAACCACCAGTCGCCGAGGCAGGCGCCGGTGAGCCAGGTGGTGGAGCTCGAGAAAGCGTTGTACATGGTTTCGCTCAGGCTGCCCCAGGGAATGAAGCCGAGGATCATCACGACGAAGGAGAGAGCGAACAGCCACAGCACGGCCTTCTGGCGGCCGGTGAGCTTCGCGGTGGTGACGTCCTTGCCGCCGTAAGCCTTCTGGCACTCGTCGAGCTGCGCGGCGGTGAGGATGGAGCCCTTGTTGGCGCGGACCTTCTTCGCATACGCGGTGACGAACAGCACGGAGAGAAGGTAGGAGACAAGCCAGAGAATGATGCCGATGACATAGGTGGTGCCCATGTTCACTTCGACACCGACGGAGGTCGCGGCAGCGACGGCAGCGCCGGTCGCGAACGGGTTGATGGTGGAGCCGAGAACGCCGGTGCCGGCGCCGAGCAGCACGGTGGCCGCGCCGACGATCGGGTCAAAGCCGGCGGCCATCATCGTGGCGGCGAGCAGGATGTAGAAGCCAACGGTCTCTTCGCCCATGCCGTAGGTCGTGCCGCCGACGGAGAACAGGAACATGAGGATCCAAACAAGCACGAGCTCTTTGCCGTGCAGCTTGCGGACGAGCGTGTGGATGCCGGTCTCAAGAGCGCCGGTGGCGTTCACGATGGCAAGGAACGCGCCGAGGCAGAATACGAACGTGATAACGTCAGAGGCGTCGGCAAAGCCGTTGACAGGCCCCATAAAGATGTCGCTGGCGGAGGCGCCGACGACTTCGGCGATCTCGCCGTTCTCACCGGTGTAGGTCTTGCCCGCTGCGAGCCACGTGGCGATCGACACAAGGAGCATAACGGCGAGCAGGATCGCAAATGTGCTGATGGATCTTTTGGTCTTCTTAGACATGATTTGAACCCCTCTCTTAAAATTTTGTTCGGACTTCGCTGGGAGATGCGAAACGGGACAAAAATTTGCTTACCGGGTAATGACCGTGCCGGTCTTGCCTTCAAGAGCGTCGGCGGCACGGGCCAGGGAAGTGATGAGCGCGGTTCCGCCATGGTCGTTGTTCTTCACGAACTCCATGCAGGACTCGACCTTCGGCAGCATGCTTCCGGGGGCGAACTGGCCTTCGGCGATATACTTCTCGCACTCGGCGATCGTCATGGAGGAGAGCTCCTTCTGGTCGGGCTTATTGTAATTGACGCACACGGCGTCCACAGCGGTGAGGATGATGAGACGGTCGGCACGCACGTCCTGCGCGAGCAGGGAGCTGGCGCGGTCCTTGTCGATGACGGCCGCGACGCCGCGCAGACCGTCCTCGGTCTCAACGACGGGGATACCGCCGCCGCCGACGGTGATGACGATATCACCGGCGCGCACGAGCTGATCGACAACGTTCAGCTCCACGATGCGCTTGGGGATCGGAGAGGGGACGACACGGCGGTAGCCGCGTCCGGCGTCCTCAACGAAGATGAAGCCTTTTTCCTCGGCGATCTTCTCGGCCTCTTCCTTCGTATAGAAGCTGCCGACAGGCTTCGTCGGGTGCTGGAAGCCGGGGTCCTTCTCGTCAACGACGACCTGCGTCACGACGGTGGCGCATTCCTTCTCCATGCCGCGGCTCTTCAGCTCCTGCTGAATGGCCTGCTGCAGGTGGTAGCCGATATAGCCCTGCGTCATGGCGCCGCACTCGGGGAACGGCATGAACGGCGTTCCGCCGCCCTTGTTGGCGGAGAACTCCATTGCCAGGTTGATCATGCCGACCTGCGGGCCGTTGCCGTGGCCGATGATGACTTCGTAGCCCTTCTCGACGAGATCAACGATCGGGCGGGCGGTGTTGCGGACAAGTTCGAGCTGCTGCTCGGGGGTCTTGCCAAGAGCATTTCCCCCGAGAGCGACAACAATTCTTTCAGCCATTGTTTCGATCCCTTACTTCAGCGTGGCGTACATCACAGCCTTGATGGTGTGCATACGGTTTTCGGCTTCCTGGAACTGGCGGGCCTGGTGACCGAGGAACACGTCGTCGGTGACTTCCATCGCCTCAAGGCCGAACTTCTGGTAGATATCCTCGCCCACGGTCGTCTCACGGTCGTGGAAGGAGGGCAGGCAGTGCTCGAAAATCGCGGTGGGTTTCGCCATCGCCATGAGTTCCTTGTTGACCTGGTAGGGACGGAGCAGCTTGATGCGCTTCTCCCAGAGCTCGGCGGGCTCGCCCATGGAGAGCCAGATGTCGGTGTAGAGAACATCGCAGTCCTTCGCGCCCTGCGCGACGTCGTCGGTGAACTCAAGCACCGCACCGGTCTCGGCGGCAACGGCCTGGCACTTCTCGATCAGCCATTCCTCGGGCATGAGCTCCTTCGGGCCGCAGGCGCAGAAGTGCATGCCGAGCTTCGCGCTGACGACCATGAGGGAGTTGGCAACGTTGTTGCGGGCGTCGCCGAAGAAGGTGAGCTTGCGGCCGCGCATATCGCCGAACTCTTCGCGGGCGGTCATGATGTCGGCGAGCATCTGCGTGGGATGGAACTGGTCGGTCAGGCCGTTCCACACGGGAACGCCGGAGTACTTCGCAAGATCTTCCACGACGGACTGCTTGAAGCCGCGGTACTCGATGCCGTCAAACATGCGGCCGAGAACCTTCGCGGTGTCGGCGAGGGATTCCTTCTTGCCCATCTGGGAGGAGCCGGAATCGAGGAACGTGACGCCCATGCCGAGATCACGCGCGCCGACTTCAAAGGCGCAGCGGGTGCGGGTGGAGGTCTTCTCAAAGAGCAGGACGATCTGCTTGTCGGAGAGCCACTTGTGCTCCACACCGTTGTTCTTCAGGCGCTTGAACTCAACGGCGAGGTCGATGAGGTAGTTGATCTCTTCCGGGGTGAAGTCAAGAAGAGTGAGGAAGCTTCTGCCGCGAATGTTGAGACCCATAATATTTTACCCTCCTATAGGAAATGATTGTAATGTGTGTTATATGAATGGGTTTATTCAGCGAATAAAAATTATTCGGCGCGGATGATCGGCATGGACATGCAGCGCGGGCCGCCGCGGCCGCGGGAAAGCTCGGCGGACGGCATTTCGAGGACCTGGAGGCCCTCGTCGCGGAGAATGGCGTTGGTCACGTCGTTGCGCTCGTAAACAACGATCTTGCCCGGCGCGATGCACAGCGTGTTGGAGCCGTCGTTCCACTGCTCACGGGCCGAGGCGATGAGATCGTCGCCGCCGCAGTTGATGAGCTTGACGTGGTCGGTGCGGGTGTACTTCTCGAGAATGTCCTCCAGCTTGGAGTCGATGCGGCGGATGTGGAGATCGGTCGGATCGCTCACGCCCGGGGTGATCTCGTAAACGGTGAGAGGCCCGAGGATCGCCGGATGGATCGTGTACTTGTCGTAGTCGATCTGGGTGAACACGGTGTCGAGATGCATGAACGCGCGGCAGCTCGGGATATCGAACGCGAGCACGGTGCGGATCTTCGCTTCGGGATCGGCGAAGAGATTGCGGGACGCTTCCTCGATGGCGTCGGGGGAGGTGCGCTGGGAGATGCCGATCGCGAGCGTGTCCTCGGTGAGGTTGAGCACGTCGCCGCCCTCGATGTTGGCGTGGCCGTCGCGGTCGTAGTAGCGCTTGACCAGACCTTCAAAATCGGGGTGGAAGCGGAAAATGTAGTCGGCGTAAATGGTCTCGCGGCAGCGGGTCGGGAAGCGCATCTTATGCAGGAACACGCCGGTGCCGACGGACGCGAACGGGTCGCGGGTGAAGTAGAGGTTGGGCATCGGATCGACGATCAGATCATCCGCCGGAGCGATCAGATCCTGCAGGGAATAAGCGGAAGCGCCGCCCATTTCCTTGAGCGTGATGCCTTCCATCGTCTTTTCGACGAGCGCCTTGCCTTCAAAATTGCCGATGAGGTACTCATAGAGCTTGTCCTGCCAGCGGCGGGTCTTGATGTTGCCCTCGGAGAGCCACTGATAAAGGAAGGGCTTCGTCTGCTCGGGATGGAGCTTGAGGACTTCCGCCATCAGGTCTTCGAGATACACGACCTCGGTGCCGTTGCTGCGCAGGATCTGCGCGAAGGCATCGTGCTCCTGCTGGGCGACCTTGAGGAACGGGATATCGTCAAAGAGAAGCTCCGGAAGACGGTCCGGCGTCAGATGAAGAAGTTCACGGCCGGGACGGTGAAGAAGCACTTTTTTCAGCGGCTTGATCTCGCTGCGAACGCAAATACCTTTCATGATTTAAATCTCCTACATAGTGTTTTTGGCTGCGCCGGTCCGTAGCGCTTCCGCACCGGCACAGTGATTTACTATCCTTATCATATCCGACGAAACCTGAAATATTGGAAGAACGGTGCGGGATAAATTGTATATTTCTGCACTTATCGTTGTACAGAAAATCAACAGTTTTGCGCTTTTTCGGCAGTCATTTTCCGTGCTTTAGTTTCGTAAAAGAACGAAAAAACCCGCCGGAAAAATCCGGCGGGAATGAAAAAAATAATGAATACTGGGGAATACACCCAAAAACAGTCCGAAAAATTGGAAATATCGTTGGCGAAAGTCCCGGAACGCAAGAGAAAAGCCGCCTTTCGGCGGCTTTTCTCTTTTTCGTTTCGTATCAGCCGCCAAGTCGGCGGTTGTACGGTTTGATTTTTTGTGAATTGTATATTTTTTGTATTTTGTGCAGTTTGTGAAAATTCACGGGCTGGAAATCACATGGTCTCCGGGGCGGAAACGCCGATGAGCTGGAGCGCGTTTTTGAGCGTGATCATCGTCGCCTTGATGAGACCGAGACGCTGGTTGGTGAGCTCGGGATCGTCGGGATTGTTGACCTTCGTGGAGTTATAATAGCTGTGGAACACCTTGACGAGCGAGATGATATACTCGGTCATCTTGTTCGGCTTGCGGTTGAGCGCGTCGGCGGCGACCTCCTTCGGGAACTCGCTGATCATCTTGAGCAGCTGCAGCTCCTTCTCGTCGGTCAGACGGTCATAGGAATCGACCGGCTTGAACTCGGGGATCTGGGGATTCTTGAGGATCGAGCACATGCGCGAGTAGGCATACTGGGCGTAATACACGGGGTTGTTGTTGTCCTTGGAGCGGGCGAGCTTGAGATCGAGATCCATGTGCGTCGCAACGTCCTTGGAGACGAAGAACCAACGCGCGGCGTCCACGCCGATATCCTCGCACAGCTCGCGGATGGTGATCGCGTTGCCGGTACGCTTGGACATTTTGACTTCCTTGCCGTCTTCGACCATGCGGACCATCTGGATAAGGTCGACAGAGAGCGTGCCCTCCGGATAGCCGAGCGCGGTGAGGGCGTTCTGCATACGGGTGACGTAGGAGTGGTGGTCGGCGCCCCAGAGATTGACGAGCAGCGGGTAGCCGCGCTCGATCTTATAGACGTGGTTGGCGATATCGGGCGTCAGGTAGGAGAAAGTGCCGTCGCTCTTGCGGAGAACGCGGTCCTTGTCGTCGCCGTAGTCGGTGCTCTTGAACCAGAGCGCGCCGTCTTTTTCGTAGGTGAGACCCATATCCGCCATGTGCTGCAGGCAGTCGTTGATGCGCTTGGCGTTGTTCTCATAGAAGAACGTCTCATGCATCCAGCTCTGCATCGTGACGCGGTAGGCCTTGAGATCGCGGTCAATCTTTTCGAGCTCCTTCTTCTTGCCGTAGTCCATGAAGTGCGCGAGGCGCTCCTTCGGATCGGCGGTGAGCCACTTGTCGCCCTCTTCCTCGGCGAGCTGCGCGGCGATGACCTTGATGTCGTCGGCGTGGTAGCCGCCCTCGGGCAGGGGGTATTCCTTGCCGAAGTGCTCAAAGTAGCGGGCGGTGAGCGATTCGCCGAGCATGACGATCTGGTTGCCGGCGTCGTTGACATAGAACTCACGCAGCACGTCCCAGCCGCTGGCCTCCATCATGCGGGCGATGCAGTCGCCCCAGGCGGCGTTGCGGGCGTGGCCGCAGTGCAGATCGCCGGTCGGGTTGGCGGAGACCCACTCAAGCAGCAGATGCTTGCCCTTGCCGGACTCGTTCTTGCCGTAATCGTCGCCGGCGGTGATGACATCGTTGATAACGGCGGTAAGGGCGCTCGCCTTGAGCTTGAAGTTGATGAAGCCGGGGCGGGCGACGGTGATGGATTCACACTCGGGCAGAAGCTCCGCGAGCTTGGCGACGAGCGGCTCGGCGATCTCCATCGGGTTGCGTCGGAGAGTGCGCGACAGCTTCATCGCAATGCTGGTGGAATAGTCACCCAGCTTGGTGTCCTGCGGCGTCTCAACGACGAGCTGGCCTTCCGTCACGTCCAGATCATAGACCTCTTTTACGGCCTTCTGCGCGGCGGCGTAAATCTTGCTTCCAAAGTCGTTCATTCAAATACTCTCCTTACACTTATATACTGCCGTAGAATGAATGCGAGTATACATACATCTCATTACTATATCATAAAATGCCCTTTATGCAACCCCTTTCTGCCGAAAATCGTTGTACAGCGGCGTTTTTCGATTGACAGTGCGCGCATTTTGTGGTAATTTTTTTGAGCGCGAAGCCGTCCGGCACATTATGGGGAGTTACCGAAGCGGTCATAACGGGGCGGTCTTGAAAACGGGAGGGCTTTTTGGAAGCCGTTTTTCAATTTCCCTGTGTTTTCAACGGGTTGCGGCGACAAGAAATTAAGAGAAAATCGGGATTTCTCTCCAAGCTTCTCTCCTTTTTCCGAGAAACGTTGGAGCGGGAATACATTTGGAGATGTACCCAAGCGGTTGAAGGGACCGGTCTTGAAAACCGGGAGGTCGGCGTAGAAAACCGGCGCGGGGGTTCAAATCCCTCCATCTCCGCCAGTCAGAGCAAAGTTCGCTTTGCTCTGATTTTTTATTTACCGCATCAGGAAATCGCGTTCAAAGCGTCCTGTAAACCGTTAGTCATAGCCGCTGCCGAGAGCCGTTTGGAATTGCATTCCAGATGCGCATAGACATTGGCTGTGGTGGAAAAGTCGCTGTGACCGAGCCATTCCTGGATCTGCTTCATGGGGACGCCGTTGGCCAGCAGTAAACTGGCACAGCTGTGACGAAGATCGTGATAGCGAATTTTTCGTAGGCCATGCTTCTTCAGCAGCTTTGCAAAGGCTTCGGTGAGATAATGCGGGGAGAGATAATGCGGGGAGAGCAGCCGTCCCATTTCATCCACACAGATGTACCCCAGATAGTCCTTGTTATAGCTTTTGCCGCACATACGCTGAAATTCGTTCTGCTGTTGCTTTTTATGCTGCAAAAGCTCCTTGAAAGCCGGGATCAGGGGCAGCGTTCTCATGCTGGATTTCGTTTTGGTTATGTCCTGAGCCTTCTGCACTCGCTTTCCGTCAATGTAACAGGATACAACCGTATGCCGGATGGTTATCGTGTCATTCTGGAAGTCGATGGCATCCCATTTCAGGTCGATAGCCTCGCTTCTGCGCAGGCCATAAAACGCGCCGAGAAAGATGGGGATTTCAAGCTTACTCCCTTTTGCAGCTTCAAAGTGCTTCTGGACTTCGGCGCTGTCGTAAAAACCGCCGACGAATGGGGCGGCTTTTGGGCGATCCACCTTTGCTTCAAATAGAATGCTTGAATGTCGATGGCTTTCAGTTCGGCGAGAGGGATCGCCTTCTTCTCAAAATAGGGAACAACAATTTTCTGTACAATGGACGAGTAAGAAACATATGATCTGCGAGTTCCCAGCCGTGGTAATTCTCGTCTGACCATATTTTCCAGAACCGAAACTCCTCCTCATACGAAAACTGCTCGGGTGTGAGCGGATGATCCTGCTCAAAGGCGTCCGGGCAGAGGATGGCGCGGCTGTTCCGCTTGTTTCGTGAATACAGGCTTTTCCTATCGTGCATTGTATGTACCTCCGATTGTTTTTGGCGGGGAAACAATCGGGGAGGGGCTACGGGTATGCAGCGATCCAGCATCGCCAGCGCGAGATAAACCAAGAGCGCCCTTTCCGTGATATGTACCCCCAATACTGGGTGTCCAGTATTGGGGGTACATATCAAGACAGCTGCAGCTTTTTGTCTTTCCGGTTTGTGGCAGGGGTTGCCCTACAATGGTTTCCTTGCCGCAGTCGCACCGGCATTTCCAATATCGTCACCATTTTATATCGCGCCCCTGTGTTCTTCCGGCGCAGACCGGGCAGCCGTTTTCCTGCGCACCGGCGCGGGAGTAAACCGCCGTTTTCCAACGGTGGCCGGCCGGGCATTTCCACCAGACCTTTCTATGGGTATGCGGTGTGACGTCTGCGGGCGTTAACGGCGCATTTTTTACGGCATCCCATTGCTTTGCCAATTCCGGATAAACGGAGGCAAGGTCGTTGCCGCCGGACTCGACCGCTTTCCCAGCGCAATAGGGGCACCCGGCTCCCGCGGAGCGGTTATATACCGCGGCCTGCCAGGAATGTCCCTCCCTGCAGTGCCACCAGAGTTTCTTTTTGCTGCCATAGCTTACGGTTTTCGGGGTCAGCGGCGCATTCCGTTCGTCCCATTGTCCCAGCAGCTCTGTATTTCCCGTATGGACGCAGCGGTCATAGAACAATTCTCACACGTGGGTTAATTCCTTTTCGTTGGTTACGTCAATTGGTTTTTCGCATCACAGGATCTGGGGAGAGTAGGAGACGGCCAGCCGTCCGTCCCTATCCCGGGACACATGAATCTCCACCGGATTATCTCCGGCCCATTCCGGATTCTTCGCAGCGCTTTCCTTCCACTTTTGGATAAACGCCGCCGTTTCTCCGAAAAGCAGCGCCTCCGCGCTCTTTCTGGCCGCCGCGGCTTCCTCAATGCTGTCGTATGTGCCGAGAAAATACTGCTTTTTCTGAAATACGATCTTCGCCAGATACTTGCCCCGCACCAGATAAACGCCTTTATAGCCAGTGGTGTTCTCGCGGGGGAGCTTTTGACTTTGGATCATCTCCAGGCTTGTCCCGCCTACATGGGTCAGAAGAGTACCAAGCTCCTGATCGTGCTCCTTCTTCCGGCAGCCGCAGCTCTGCTGGCCGCAATACATCAGGTTGTTGTAGGAAACATCCGGCTCGTTGCCGCAATCACAGCGGCAATGCCAGATCACGAAGCCTTTTGCGTCACGCTTTTTCGTTGGGTACAGCGCGGTCAGCCGGCCGAAGCGCTGCCCGGTAATATTGGAAGTAGCATAGCTCCTCACACTTTTGCAGCCGCAATGGGTCTTGCGCCCGGACACGAGCTCCGCTGCCGTGGCCTCGCAGGTGTAGCCGCAGCTGCACAGGCACGTCCAGTACGCCCCCATCTCGGTACGCTTTCGGCTGCGGCCAATCACACGCAATTCGCCGAAGGTCTGCCCAAGTAAATTGTAAGCCGTTGCCTGGTAAGCCCGTTCTTTGCGCAGGCAGCCGCAGCTCTGGGAGCCGCCATATTTCAATGAACGCTCCAGTACATACCTTTCCGTACCGCAGTCGCAGCGGCAAAGATATTTCTTTTCGCCCCGCGCTGAAAAAACATATCTGTCCAGAATGGTCCAGCGTCCGAAATGCTGCCCGGGATTAAATCCGTACTCTATTTTCTTCATACCAAGTATTCACACCTCCCCGTTGGTGCGCTCGCAGAAGACGGTGACGCGCTCCGTCGTGTCCCAGTTGCAGGTGTAGAGCGTAAGTGCGTAACCTCTGTTCATCACGGCGTCCGAATCGTCCGGGGAAACGCTTGTCAGTTCCCGCACGGTATAGGTAAATGCGTTCCCGTCCACATCCGTAAATGTTACGATGTCGCCCAGTTGAAGCTCGAACAGAACGCCAAAATGCGTACTGTAGTTATGCCCCGCCACAACGAGATTGTCATTGTACACGCTGCCGGTGTGCCGACAGGGGGAGATCTCCAAGGCAGGAAAGCTCCACGTTGCCGCGACGGGCATCGTGAGACCGTAGCCCGGAAAATCGAGATAGCCGATGTAGTCGTAGGCGCCGGAGCGCACCGTCGGCATATCGAGCGCCGGAGGCGCGGGCAGGCCGTTCGAGCCGCTCCCCGTTCCTGCGGGGGACGGCATTCCGGGAGACGACGAGACGTCAGGTGCGGGAGTCGCATCGGTCTCATCCTTTGCTTCGCGCTCAGTCATGGCGTCTTCCAGCTGTTGAAGCGTCTTTTCCGCGTTTTCCCCAGCCTTTTTATCTTCTATACGGTTATGAAAAAAAAGGAGTAGTGCGGCAAACACCAGCACTACTCCCGCTGTCAATAAGATGAGCCCTGTTTTGTCAAGCCTTTTCATTCTTCTTTTTCTTGGAAATGACTACGAGACCGCAAACAATCAACGCCGCTCCCAACGTGCCGAAAACGGCGACCGGCCAGTTGAGTTGGCCAGTAGAAATCAAAGGATCCTTGTTGTTGAAGCCCTCAACCGTAAAGAGCCAGTCCACTTCACCAACACGGTAGGCGTACTCGTTGCCGAGCTCCGCGGGAACATGGAGCACCGCTTCAAGCTTCGCACTCTTGCCCTTGGCAAAGGTGCCGAGAAGGACACTATCGGTGAGCTGCGCGCTCTTATCGGGCGAAGCGGAGAAAATACTCTGCTTCGTGCCGTCCGCATTCACGAGATAAATTTCCATCGAGAGCTTGGAGAGAAAGTCCGCCATGGTGGCGACGGTCTCGTTGCGCTCACCGTCTACGTTCTGCTGATCCTTGCCGTCCGTGTTCTCATACGCCTCGTCGTAGGTGAGCGGGTTGCCCTGCTCATCGTGCGGCACGGCGCGGATGTAGAGCTTCACATAGTCAAAGCCGTTGACACTGTTTTTGATTGTGATGGTCTCGGTGCGCTCGTCACCGGGCATGACGTCTTTAAAATTATTAAAGAGGTCTGTGTCCGTGTAGCCGCTGCCGGTGGTCTCGATCACAAGCCCGCTGGTTCCGTCGCGGCGGACGACCGCATCGGCGGCAAGAGCCGGAATAGTCAGCACTGCAACGGCTATGAGAACCAGTCCGAGAGAAAGGAGCCTGTTTGTCTTTTTTTTCACGTTCCAGCTCCTCCTTAGTTCCCGAGGGCGGGTGTTAGCTTGCCATCGACGATAGTCGCACCCCATGCCTGCTGAACGGCTTCGGCGGGTTCGCTCTGGATAGCTTCTGCCAAAACTTCAACGGAAAGCGTATATTCCGGATTTTCCGGGTATGTAACCGCACAGTCCAGAGGACGCTCTTCTGTTGAACTGCCGGGGAAAACCGGCAGCGAATAGTAGAAATATCCGTCCGTGCCTTTTTTCCAGTTGTTGCCCAAATTTTCTGTCAGAGTATAGGAGTAGCCACCGGGAACAGAGACGGCAACATTTCTGTTCCCATCGCGCCACGTTACAACATAGGTGGCGCGGATATAGGCGGCAGTATTGCCGGTGTTTTTGATCTGCACATTTTCCTTCGAGCCTGTTACCTCGCAGGAAACCTTGGCGTACTCGAACGTGCTTTTCATCGGCTCTGTTCTGGCGACCAGAAAGGCAACGGTCGTACCAACTGCTATGCCGATCAAAAGAATCATGGATAAGAGCAAAACTGCTGCTCTGTTCGTGGGGAATCGGAGCTTGCTGTCTTTTCTGCTATGTGCTCCCGGATACATAATCGCCGTCTCCTTTCTCGATTTTCAGAGCACGCTGTACGCATTGCCGCTCAGCCATTTGGAATTGCTGACGGTGTTTGTAAATCTGACCTCATTGGTCTGCGCACCCTGCAAGGTTATACTCTGAGAGCCGCCGGTTGTGCCGCACCGCCAGTTCCAATTGGTTTCTTCTGTGACAGTATAGGAGCCGATTTTTAAATTCTTTATTGTCACAGAGCTGTTTCCTTTAACCGCTACTTTTATCCCGCTTGCCGGCAAGTCTCCGCCGGTAACAACATAGATGAATGTCTGATTTTCATCCGCAATCCCGCCGTCCTGCTTGATGGTGAGATCGGCCACGGCGTAGTCGAACTTGGCGTAGTACGTCGCGGCTTCATAGGCCTCGGTAGTCTTTTGCGGGATGATCTTGTTGTTCTCGATCCATGTCGCGTCTACCGGCTGCGTGCATGCTTGATCCTTGAACCAGCCGACGAACTTGAATCCAGATGCCGCCGCGGGCGTGGAGCCGACCGCTGTGCCGCTCTTTACCATCACGGTTTCGCTCGCCGAGTCAACGGAGCCGAAGCTCGCACCCGCAGGGCCGACAGGCACATAGTTGATATTCACTGTCTCTTTAGTCGGTTCTTCCGTAGTCGGTTCTTCCGTAGTCGGTTCTTCCGTAGTCGGTTCTTCTGCCGGCGTGGTCTTTTTCACATACAAATCAAACTGAACATATGCGCCGACGTTCTCCTGCCCATTGCCATCCAGGATTCCGCTTGTGAAGGCAAAGTCATCGTAGATATAACCATATTCATCGCTTGAATGTACGTTTATTACGTTTTGACCATTGTTCCAGTTTCGAATTTTCTCGGACACATTATTCAACTCATACCCACTATTTTTGGCAGGCACAATTGCGAAACGAATATAATACTTTTCGCCATCTGCTGCGCGTTGATAAACAACATGGTCATTATCATTTGTTTCGCTGTTCCCCAGATACGCAGTATCATTTGCAGCATTATCTGGATCCTTTACAACAGTGTACGGCGCGTCAATATTCACGACGCCGCTCGCGTCCGATGTTCCGGTAAACATGACCAGTCCGTCGCTCCACTCAGGCAACGGGTCATTTTCTCCGTAATACGGAGAGCAAAGATCGCGCCGCACTTCAACGGTCACACCCGGCTGCGGTATTGCTTCATTGCTATCGTCTACGCAAAAGACGTTGATTTTAATGCGGATATGTCCCGCCGCAGACTCTGTGACAGGGTTGTCGGTTCCCTCAGCCGCCGCAGCAGTTCCCATAACCGACGTATAGAAAGGACAGCCCTCCCCGTGCGGCCCGCCCTCGGCGGGCTTTGGGTCGCAGGTGCAGCCCTTTTCTTCCACAGAGTTCTCCGGCGTGGGGACCGGGGTATCTTCCGCGAGTGTCAAATTTTCATTCTCGGCAGACGGATCGCCGGAAAACGCCAGCGTGCCGGGAAGTACCATGCTGATAATCAGGGTCAGACAAATGATTAGTGCGATTCCTTTTTTGCGCGTCATATAGCTCCCCCCTTACACTTTCGGCCAGCCCTGCGCGTCCATGGCAGTATTCCCGTTGTTGGCGCTTTGCGTGGCCTGTGCGAAAATATCAATCGTTGCCGTTGCATTCTGATACGCGTTGCTCATATCGGCATGAAAGCTCACGGCAGTGCAAACCGGCGCTGTGACCTCTCCGGGCTTTAAGACTTTGTTGTAATAATAGTAGCCGTCCTTCTCCGTCCAGTCGGCAGTGTTGCACGCCAGCTCCACCAGAGAAGCATCCGGTGTGATGCTCTCGGTCGGAAGAACGATTTTCTTATCCACCATCACCCGCACCCACGCGTCGGATACGCCGGTGTTTTTGATCTCCACGATTTTGGTAACGGTGGTTTCGGGCATCACGCCGGTCACATCTTCAAAGGGCTTTGTTCTCTCCTCGTCCGCCCATTCCTGCACCGCAATCTGCACGCCGCCGGTTGTGATGACGTTGTGCGCCTTGCTGTCCGCGGTGAAGTACGCAATGGTTTCGGCGGCAAACAGGGAGAAACAGAGGGCCAGCACCGACAGAATTAAAAATTTTCGCTTCACAGTTCTTCTCCTATCAAGCTATAATTGGGAAGACCTTCCCCGGATCAAAAACAAAACCGCATGGCCGAGTCAGACCATATGAGAACACCCGTGTTTGCCGGGTGCTCTCATATGGTCTGTACCCCGAGAGGTACAGACCACAGAGATAGGGAGATTAGCGCAGCTCATCGAAGAAGCCGCGCAAAGGAGGAATTATTTAAAGGCAGCCCACGCAGCGGCGGCATCGGCAAAGCCCTCGGCCTGGATGGCGTCGGCCTCAACCAGAACAGGGAACACACCGCCGGGATAGGGGCCATTCTCGCCGAAGAGCGCTTCGCTCTGAGCACTGGTGACAGTGGTATCCATGTGGATGGTGCCCCAGACGTTCCAATAGGTCATCTCGCCGGGAGCCAGAGGATCGATGCGGGTGAAGGTGTAGACGTTGTACTTGACGCCGTTACGATCTACGGTACCAGTCTGATCAATTGCCATGGTGAATTCTTTATCCATGGCACTGGAGGTGTACATGCTGCTGTTCAGAACTGCGGTGTCCAGATCGGCGGGGATCATCACACGGATGCGGATGTAAGCATCGTTGGCGCCGACGTTCTTAACATAGGGCATCTTGTGATAGGATCTGCCGGGGATAAGCTGCACGTTTTCACACTTGTACTCTGCCGCATTCGCTTCGATCTGCGCATCGGTGTAGAAGGTATCGCCAGCTTTGTACTTGCTGGTGTTGCCGCTGCCTTCCTTGGCTACATCAGACCACAGTTCAGAAGTAGAGGTTGCGCCGTTGGCGACGCCGGCGTTTTCACGGTGCAGGCTGGACTCCAACAGGTCGATCTTGACATTTCCCACGGTAAACGTATTGGTGGCAGACTTGGTGTCGGTGAAATAAGCGAGGGATGCGCCCACGACGGCGACCGCCAGCAGGGCGACGCAGAGGCAAAGCGCGGTGACTTTCTTTTTCATGTGTTTGCTTCTCCTTTTATGTATTATTCTTGCGCCCGTGCGCAGGTGGGTACTCATTGACGCAGCTCTTTGGAAAGAGCGCGTGACTTACAGGACAATTACGCCTGTGCGTCGAATGCGGCGAAGGCCGCCTTGGCATCCGCAAAGCCCTCGGCCTGAATAGCGTCGGCCTGCACCAGAACGTTTACGGTCATCGTGCCGTCCTCCAATACCTTAATAAAGCCCTTCTCAACGGCAGTCTGGATGTCAGCGCTGGTTACGTTCTTGCCAATACCGACATAGTTGATAACATTCCATTCGGTCATCGCGCCGGCCTTGAGAGGCTTAATGCGGGTGAAGGTAAGGACGTCATACTTCAAGCCATTCTCATCGGTGTAGCCGTTCTCTACAATGACAGGCCAGTTCTCCCCGTTTGCTCCGTGCTGGAACTCACCGGAACTCGTGGCGGTAGAGCAGAACATAGCGTTGATGAAGCCACGATAGCTGCCCTCATAATCGTGAGGAGCCATCACACGGATGCGGACATAAGCATCATTTGCGCCGGTGTTGACCACATAGGGGCACTTGGCAAAGTTACGGCCGGGAACCATATTTTTTCCGCGCTCGCCGATGTATTCGGAGTATTTCTCGGCGTCTGCCTTGATCTCGTCATCGGTGAACGCCTTGTGGCCGTCGGTGACATACTGCATGCCGCTTGCGGTCTGGGTGGGATCGGGGATGGAGGTATCACCGGAGTTGTCGTTGCCCTCGCGGTGGAACCTGGACTCGATCAGATCAATCTTGACGTTTCCCACGGTAAACGTATTGGTGGCAGTCTTCGTGTCGGTGAAGTAAGCGAGGGATGCGCCTACCACGGCGACCGCCAAAAGGGCGACGCAGAGGCACAGCGCGGTGATTTTCTTTTTCATGTGCTGTTCTCCTTTTGTGTATTATGTTTTCTACGTACATGCGCAGAAAAATGCTTGAAAATCAGAGCAAGGGTTAGCCATTGCTTATGCGGCACACCTTTGCCGAACCATATGAGAACACCCGCGTTCACCGGGTGCTCTCATATGGTCTGTACCCCGAAGGGTACAGACCACGGCGATAGGGAGTTGGCGCAGCTCATTGAATAGCCGCGTTGGAAAGATTTACTTATTATCAAATGCAGCGAAAGCCGCCGTAGCATCGGCGAAGCCTTCCTCCTGGATGGCATCGGCCTCGACCAGAACGTTCAGGGTCATGGTCTTAGCGCCGTCGGTCTCGACAACCTTGATGGCACCGGCGTCAATGGCCTTCTGGATATCGGCGCTGGTAGCCTCCTTGTTGATGCCGATGAAGTTCCAGACGTTCCACTCGGTCATAGCGCCGGCAGCCAGAGGCTTGATGCGGGTGAAGGTGTAAACGTCATACTTTACGCCGTCCTTGGTAACACTGGCCTTATCAATCGCAGGAGCATTGTTCCAGCCGCCACCCTTACCATCGATGAATTCGCCGTTGCTAATGGAGGAGGTGCACCACTGGTTGGTGATCACGCCGCCGTCCTTCACGGCAACAAAGTCATTGTTGGCCGCAGAGGGGATCATCACGCGGATGCGGATGTAAGCATCGTTCGCGCCGGTGTTGACGACATAGGGGCACTTGGCAACGCCGCGGCCGGGAACCATGTTCTCGCCCTTCACGGCCAGATACTTGTCCTGATAGGTCTCAGCGTCTGCCTTGATCTCGTCATTGGTGAAGATCGTCCAGTTGTCCGGGACGAACTCCATGCCCGAAGCCTTCGTTGTCGGATCGGGGAGGGAGGTATCGCCGGAGTTGTCGCTGCCGGTGCGGTGGAACCGGGACTCGATCAGATCGATCTTGACGTTTCCCACAGTAAACGTATTGGTGGCAGACTTCGTGTCGGTGAAGTAAGCGAGGGATGCGCCCACTACGGCGACCGCCAGCAGGGCGACGCAGAGGCACAATGCGGTGATTTTCTTTTTCATGTGGTTGTTTCTCCTTTTATGTATCATTTCTGCGCCCGTGCGCAGGTGGGTACTCATTGACGCAGCTCTTTGGAAAGACCGCGTGACTTACAGGACAATTACGCCTGCGCGTCGAATGCGGCGAAGGCCGCCTTGGCATCCGCAAAGCCCTCGGCCTGGATAGCGTCGGCCTGCACCAGAACGTTTACGGTCATCGTGCCGTCCTCCGATACAAGGATAGCTTTCTTATCGACAGCCTTCTGGATGTTTGCGCTGGTAGCTTCATCCGCAATACCGATGTAGTTCCAGACGTTCCATTCGGTCATCTCACCGGGCTTCAGGGGCTCGTTGCGGATGAAGGTGTAAACATCGTACTTTACGCCGTTCTCATCCACATAGCCTCTGCCGCTGGCATCAATAAACGGGTTGTAGGTCGTTTTGTCGTTGTGCATAAACTCGCCGCTGGTGATGGCAGTGGTGCAGAACTGGCTTTCGATCACGCCGCCGCTGCGAGCCTGCCAGTAATCACGGTTCGCATCGGAGGGGATCATGACGCGAATACGGACGTAAGCGTCATTCGCGCCGGTGTTGATGACATAAGGGGACTTGGCAATATTCTTG
>ERZ827490.1308-NODE-1308-length-33023-cov-7.227493_pt1 | contig 33023 bp, 30 predicted proteins | sample MGYA00519770_ERZ827490 | MGnify/ENA primary metagenome ERZ827490 (study PRJEB31778, sample SAMEA3449324) | human gut metagenome | biome: human gut; feature: human-associated habitat; material: faeces | place: United Kingdom | collected 2010/2012 ...
TGTAGGGCGGCCTCCGGCCGCCCAGCCCCGGCTGCGCCGGGGCGCCCTGCGGGCGCCTTGCCGCTGCATCTTACTCCCCCCAGCATATCAAAAAGCCCCGCCCGGTATCGCCCGGCGGGGCCTATTTCTTATCGTTCGTGCAGCTCCTCATAGCTGCGCAGATACTGCAGCGCCGCGCCCCGCAACGCCCCTATATCCCCATAGCCATTTTTCTCCAGCCACTCCTCCAGCCGGCGCACCGTCTCGGTAATGATCCCATACCCGCCCAGCAGCGCCGAACCCAGCATCACCGTGGTGGCCCCCAGCTCTATCGCCTCTATCACATTTTCCGCCGCGTCAAAGCCGCCCGTCGCCGCCACCGGCAAATTAGAATTCTGGCTCAACGCCGCAATGGCGGAAAGGGTAATGGGCCGCACATTGGTGCCGGTGTAGCCGCCATGGGTCGGCATCAGCGGCCGCGCGTTCACAATATCCACCCCGCTGATGCCCCGGATGCTCTCAATGGTACAAATCCCATCCGCCCCGGCAGTCTCCAGCGCCCGCAGGAACTTCTTATTATCCGCTAAATAATGGGGCAGACGCACCATCAGCGGCAGAGAAACCTTCTTTTTCACCGCCGAAACCAGCGCCGCGATGAGATCCGGGCTGGTATACAGCTCCGCCAGCACCGGCCCAATGGGTGCGTACAGGTCCAGCTGCAGGGCATCCACCCCCATGCGTTCCGCCTTTCGGGCCACATAGGCCAGCTCGCTGGGCGTCGCCCCTCTTATCGAAGCGATCACCTTGCAGTCCCCGGGGTGCAGCTTTTCCAGCTCAACCTCCCACTGCTCCAGCGTCAGGTTGCTGTACAGCGAGGTGCTGAATACCGCCCCGCCCTCATGATAGCAGGTCTGCGGCAGGCGGGGATATACCTCCTGGGAAATGGTCTCGGTCATCACCGCGCCCGCGCCGGCGTCTATTGCCGCCTGCAGGCCCTCCGCCGTCCCGGTCCAGGGGCCGGGCGCAGCCAGAACAGGATTCTTCAGCTCCATTCCCATAAATTGCGTACTCAGCTTGGCCATAAACTTCCCTTCCTCTTATTCAAACAGTACATTGATGGGCTTTTCGTTGCCGCAGCTGCGGCGGATGCGCAGCTTGGGCTGCAATACCACCTCGCCGGGGGTCACCTCACTGCCGGTATCCTCTATCACATCAAAGAGCATTCTCGCCGCTATGATCCCCAGCCGGTAGATCGGCAGGTCGATGGTGGTCAGCTCCGGGTCACACAGGTTGCTCATCGGGGAATCGGTAAAGCCCGCCACAGCCAGCTCCTCCGGCACCCGCACACCCTTTTCGTGCGCGGCCTTCAGCACCCCAAAGGCCTGCTCATCACTGGCGCAGAAGACCGCCTCCGGCATCTCGCCCGCGTCCAGCAGCTCCATCGTCTTGGCATAGCCGCCCGCCATGCTGTTTGGGGCGTTCAGCAGCAGAGAAGCCTCTCTCGGCGCGGCTTCCTCCTTCAGTGCCAGCTCCCACCCCTGGCAAAAGCTGTTCATAAACTGCTGCGATACATTCTCAAACATCAGTCCAATGCGCCGGTGCCCCATTTCCAGCAGATGGCGGGTCATCCGGTAGCTCGCCTCCGCAAAATTGATATAACAGCAGTTGTAGCGGTCGGTGGGGGCACTGTCGTATTTACGGGCCAGCACCAGCGGCACCTGACGCTCATCTATCATTTTAATATCCTCAGGGTAAAAATCCCGCAGCGCCCAAATAGCCCCGTCCAGCTTCTGTTCAAAGATGGTCCTCAGTTGCTGGCTGCGCCGCTGCTGCTCCGCCGCTATGGGGCAGAACAGCACCGTGTAGCCGCGCAGCCCGGCTATCGATTCCAGCCCACTGCGAATATCGGAATAAAAATAATAGTCCGCCTCACTAAATAGAAAAGCGATCAGCCGCGACCGGGAAGACAGCCTCGATTCCACCGTCCAGGCCGGCGCGTAGTTCACCCGGCGCATCACCTCCAGCACATGCTCCCGGGTATCTGGCTGCACCAGCTGCGGGTTATTAATGACACGGGAAACCGTGGCGATTGAAACCCCGGCCAGGCTCGCCAACTCTCTTATATTGATGTCCGCCACCTCCGTCATGAAACAATGTTTTCTCTCCCTTTATATTATACCGCATTTTCTTCCATTTCGCAAGCAATCTCTCCCATTCTGTGAAAAATGTTTCACAAAAATAATGCCTTTCCTTTTAGCATATCGCTAAAAATCCGCAATATCCCGCTAAGATTCGCCTTTTCCCATTGACTTTTCCGCATTATTGTCGTATCTTGAAGTTGCAAGTTATGAAACATGTTTCATCATGTTTCTGAAATTAAGAGGAGGTAATCGCTATGATCATCGGCAGCAGCCACGGCGTCGGCGGCGGACCCACCCAAACCGAAGTCCTCTCCACCGTAGTGGCTCAGTTGGAACCCATCCATGCCACCTGCATGGAGGAAGTCAACAAAAACATTGATCAGATCATTCAGTACATGGAGATCGGCGCCCGCGGCTTCCCCGGGTACGATCTGTTCGTTTCCCCGGAGTTCGGCGTGCAGGGCATGCACCCGCTGGAGCGCCTCAAGGTCGTTCTCACGCTGGATTCCCCCGAAGTTGGCCGCCTAAAGGAGGCCTGCGCCCGCCTGAAGGTCTGGGGCATCTTTGGCGTCATCCTTAAGCTGGAGGGCCACGAAGCCCCCGGCAACTGCGCCATCATGATCAATGATGAGGGCGAGGTGGTACACCAGTACTGCAAAATGAACCCCTGGATTCCCACCGAGCGCCATTACCCCGGCTGGGAATGTCCCGTCACCCCCGGTCCCAAGGGCAGCCGCATCGCCACCATCGTCTGTGCCGATGGCGACTATCCCGAGATCTGGCGCGAAGCCGCCTATAACGGCGCCAATGTGGTCGTCCGCATCACCCACTACATGAACCCCTGGGAGGAGCCCTGGAAGCTCACCAACCGCTGCGCCGCTTACTGCAATCAGGTCTATGTCATCGGCGCCAACTGCTACGGAATGGAGCATGCCTGTGCCGCCTTCGGCAACAGTATGATCATCAACCCGGACGGCAACATTGTTACCGAAGCGCCTATGATGGTCCCCTATCTGCTCAAGGCCGACCTGTACCCCGGCCTGGTGGATAAACTGCACGAAAGCAGCACCACCAATACCTTCCTGTACTCGTTCCGTCACCGCGGCGCCGCATGCAAAGAGCTGGGCGGCCACGGCGAGACCCGTAACCAGTACAAGGCATATACATTCGGAGGTGATGAAAAATGATCATGGAGCCAATGCCCTACATGCTTACCCTGCACTATATGGTGCTGGCCATGCGGGATATTAAATTCCCCATCACCAAGGCGGAGCTGCTGGAAAAAGTGGGCGATAAAATGATCCGCACCGGCCCCGAGGCTTACACCCCCTTCCGCGTCATCATCAATAAGATGCCAATGGATGAGTTTTCCTGCGCGGCTGAATTCTACTGCAACCACAGCGCAAGCTGAACCCAACCTAAATAATATTTGAGGAGGTATTATTCCATGGCAAAAGAAAAAAAGGAACTGATCGTCGGTGTCAATGGCGACCTTTCCGATAACTTTACCACCGGCCAAAAGGCCATCCTGGGCCTGCAGAACACCCTGGCCATGTGCGGTGTTATCCTGGTTCCCATCCTCTGCGGTCTGGATGTTTCCGTCACCCTGTTCTGCGCCGGCATCGGCACCATCATCTATCAGTTCATCGATAAGAAGATGGTCCCCGCGTTCCTGGGCGGCTCCTTCGCCATCATCGCCGGTGTTTCCACCGTCGTTGGCGAAATGGGCATCCCCTACGCGCAGGGCGGCATTCTGGGCATGGCAGTCTTTTATCTGCTGTTTGCCCTGCTGCTCAAGATTCTGGGTAAGGACCGTGTAGCCCGCGTATTCCCGCCCATCATCGTTGGACCCATCATCATGGTACTGGGCCTTTCCCTCGCCAGCGTTGGCGTGCAGGAAGCCGAGGCCAACTGGCCCATCGCCATCATCACCTTCCTTATCGCGGTTGGTGTCAATAACTTCTCCAAGGGCCTTACCCGCGTTATGACCATCATCATCGCGCTGGTCGGCGGCTTTATTATCTCCATTCCCTTCGGCCTGGTGGATTTCACCGCCCTGAAAGAGGCCGCCTGGATCGGCGTACCCTCCTTTACCCTGCCCCAGTTCAGCTGGAGAGCCATCGCCCTCATCGCCCCCTGCGCCATCGTTCCCTGTCTGGAGCACATCGGTGATGTTATGGCGGTCGGCACCGTCGTCGGCAAGGACTTTACCCATGAGCCCGGCCTGGACCGCTCGGTATTCGCCTGTGGCGTTTCCACCATCCTCTCCGGCTGCCTCGGTGGTCCCTCCCTCACCATCCACTCCGAGAACACCGGCGTTCTGGCTGTTACCCACCTGTATTCTCCCACCATCGTCCGCTTCGGCGCCCTGTGGATGGCCCTGCTCGCCTTCTGCCCCAAGTTCAATGCCCTGTGCGGTTCCATTCCGCAGGCAGTTCTGGGCGGCGTAGGCATCCTGCTGTACGGCATGGTCACCTCCACCGGTATCCGTACCCTGGTTGACCACCATGTCGACTTCTCTCAGCCCCGCAACCTGTGCATCGCGGCTGCTATCCTCATCCTGGGTGTCGGCGGCGCTGCCATCAGCTTCGGCTCCATCACCCTCAGCGGCATGGCTTTCGCCGCCATCGCCGGCATCATCCTGCACTTCGTGCTGCCCGGCCGTGAGAAGATCTAAGCAGTTCTCTACTCATCCTCTTCTCTATACAGTAAGCGGCTCCGCCCGGTACCCTGGTACTGCGGCGGAGTCGACCTTTTTGCAGCCAGCACGCTTTCTGCCACGCTGCCCCTCGTCCAGCCTGTGCCGGGGGAAAAACGCCCGCAGGGCCACAGCGCTTCGCGCTGTGTAGGGCGGCCTCCGGCCGCCCAGCCCCGGCTGCGCCGGGGCGCCCTGCGGGCGGCCCTCTCCCTGCACAAGCCTTCCCCTATCATAAAATCCCCGCCCGGCATCTCTACCGAGGCGGGGGTGATGCATTTACTTGGTCACAGCACCATCAGCAGCGTTCCCGCCCCGATGAGCACACACCCGATCAACGATTTCGGTGTGAATTTTTCATGCAGGAACACGAACGCCAGCACCAGCGTGAAAACCACGCTCAATTTATCCACCGGTACCACCTTGCAGGCTTCCCCCAGCTGCAGCGCCTTATAGTAGCACAGCCAGGATGCCCCTGTGGCCAGTCCGGAGAGGATCAAAAACAGCCAGCTTTTGGTGCTGATGGCGGGAATGCCGCCCTGCGCACTGGTCAGAAAGACCATTCCCCACGCCATGAGCAGCACCACCCCGGTGCGGATGGCTGTTGCCAGATTGGAGTTTACCCCTTCGATGCCCACCTTTGCCAGGATGGATGTCAGCGCCGCGAACAGGGCCGAAAGCAGCGCCAGCCCCAGCCACATACCGTTCCCTCCCATCGTTTTTTTCTTTGCGGATGCTTGGGGTTGCATTATTTCTTCCCCCTAATCTGCTTTATCGCCTCGGTGGCCGCCAGTGCGCCTTCGTACACCGCCTTGCACACCTGCAGCAGGCCGCCGGTGCAGTCCCCGGCCGCGTACAGTCCCGGTATTCCGGTCTGCATCCTTTCATCCACTACAATCCGTCCATTCTCCACCGGAGCGCCCAGCTTGCGGGCCAGGGCCGCACTGCCGGCCACCCCCAGCGCCACAAAGAGCCCCTCCACCGGCAGCAGCTCGCCGTTCTCCAGCCGCAGCGCAGAGACCTTCTCCTCCCCCTCCACGGCAGCCAGCTTTTCGGTGCATATCTCCACCCCCTCCGGGAAATCCGCCGTCAGCGGCTCCCCATTGGTGCACAGGATGACCTTCCCGGCCAGCGGCAGCAGGGCCTGCACCTCGTGCAAGGCGTATTCTCCGCTGCCCAGCACCGCCGCCATCTTGCCCCGGTAGAAAAACGCATCACAGGTGGCGCAGTAGCTCACCCCGCGGCCCTCGTGCTCGGCCAGCCCGGCTATTTTAGGGGCAATGCGTCCCGCCCCGGTCGCCAGGATCACCGCATCCGCCGGGTAGTCTCCTTCGGTGGTCTGCACCACCAGCGAGCCGGTATAATCCAGCCCCACCACCTCCGCCGTGATGAACTCCGCCCCGACCGCTTTGGCGCCGGCCACACCCTGGCGGTACAGCTCCGCCCCGGTAATGCCTTCCTCAAAGCCATAGTAGTTCTGGATCAGCTCCGCTTTGCTTAGCGCGCCCATACCCATACTGATCACCACTACCTCCTGCCCGGCCCGGGCCGCATACAGCGCAGCGCTGCATCCTGCCGGCCCCGAACCCACGATCACGATCTTACCCATCGTCTTTTCTCCTTCCTGTTCCACTCCCTGCAGCCGGCCGGATGGGGCCCCGCCCGGCCCGGCTCCGCCGGGCCGCCCGCCTGCGGCGGGCTCTGCGCCCTGCGGGCGCAGGGGCGGGGCCCCCATCCTGTCGGTCTGCACAGGGTCTTTCAGCCTGTGCCAAATTTCCACCCTTATTGTACCCCTATCGCCCCCGCAATTCAACCATCCCACCCTGTTCAATGTCATTTAGCCCAAATCAAATTTCCGTTTTCGTGCATATCGCCCAAAAGAATCTCCCCGCCCGCCAAAATTCCCCCCACATCGCCAAAAGTAAAATTTCCGCTAAAAATCCTATTGACTTTCGCAAGTAGAAGTGCTAAAGTACAGACAACACAAAAACACAGGCGTTGACCGAAAAAAAGTAACCCGCCCCAAAATCTCCAGAGAGTTGCCGGATGCTGCGAGGCAATGATGAGTACGGCGGATGAAGTACCTTTCGGTAGCCGCGCACCGAACATCCTTTCAGGGACAGTAGGCTGCGCCGGGTTCGACCGTTACATCGTGCGGACAGTGTTAGCTGCCCAAGGAGGGGCCCCCCGTAAGGAGCGCCCGAAGCAGAGTGGTACCGCGATAAAAGCCTTTATCGTCCCTGTATTTTCCGGAGTAGTCTGGAAAAGCAGGGGCTTTCTGTTTTTTGCTGAGCTTCCCCCTATGGCACGGCCGGCCGCGGGGGATTTCAGATAGATCACATCAATAATCAAAAGTAAAAGATAAGGAGCAATCACTATGAAGTGCAAAAAGTTTTTTGCGGCTGCTGCCGCCTGTTTGATGGTCGCCGGCTTTGCTGCCTGCGGCAATGAGCCCACCCCCGTCAATCCCGATGAAAAGGTGTTCCAGATCGGCATTGTCCAGCTGGCCGAACACCCTGCACTGGACGAAGCCACCCGCGGCTTTAAGGAGTTCCTCACCGAAAAGCTGGGCGATAAGGTTCAGTTCAATGTCCAGAACGCCCAGGGCGAGCAGACCAACTGCACCACCATTGTCAATCAGTTCGTTTCCTCCAAGGTCGATCTCATCATGGCCAATGCCACCAATGCCGTAAAGGCCGCCCGTGAGGCCACCTCCGATATCCCGATCATCGGCACCAGCGTGACCGACTATGTTTCCAGCGGACTGGTTGCCAGCAATGAAGCCCCCGGCGCCAATGTTACCGGCGCCTCCGATATGAACCCCGTCACCGTACAGGTCGATCTGATGAAGACCCTCTGCCCCGAGGTTAAGACCGTCGGCATCGTCATCAATTCCGGCGAGGAAAACTCCGCCATCCAGGCCGAGGAAGCCAAGACCGCCTTTGAGGCCGAAGGCTTTGCCGTCAAGATCTACTCCGTCGCCGATACCAATGAGATCCAGACCGTTGTGACCGCCGCCTGCAATGAGGTCGATGCCTTCTATGAGCCCACCGATAACCTCATCGCCGCCAATGTCCCCACCATGAGCAACATCACCACTGCCGCCGGCAAGCCCGTCATCTGCGGCGAGGGCGGCATGTGCGAAAGCGGCTTCCTGGCCACCTACGCCATCAGCTACTACGAGCTGGGCCGTGCAGCCGGTGAGCAGGCCTTCAATATCCTCGTCAACGGCGCCGATCCTGCCACCACCCCTATCTTCTTCTTTGATGTCAGCAACCTGTCCCTTGTCATCAATGAGGAAAACGCTGTCGAACTCGGCATCACCATTCCGGAGGCGCTCAAGTAATCCCAAATTCTAACGAATGAAGAGGTAAACCATGAATCCGCTTACGCTGCTCAATTCCCTGCCCGGAGCCTTGGCTCAGGGGCTTATATGGGGCATCATGGCCATCGGCGTGGCCATCACCTACAAGATCTTGGATTACGCCGACCTCACGGTAGATAACAGCCTTTGCACCGGCGGCGCCGTTGCCGCCGTGTGCATCATCGGCGGCATGAACCCCCTGCTGGCACTGCTTTGCGCGGTGCTGGCCGGGGCGCTTGCCGGTCTTTGCACCGGGCTTTTGCATACCGTACTGGGCATTCCGGCCATCCTTTCCGGTATCCTCACCCAGCTGGCCCTCTACTCCATCAATATGCACATCATGGGCGGCAAGAGCAATCTCACCGTCAGCCGCACCCAGTACCAGCTGCTGCTTTCCAGCGCCAAGGTGCCCGCCGCCATTTTGGTCAGCGGCATCTTTGTCATCGCCATCGTGGCGCTGCTGTACTGGTTCTTCGGCACCCAGCTGGGCTGCGCCATCCGTGCCACCGGCAATAATGAGCACATGGCCCGGGCCCAGGGCATTTCCACCAACCGCATGAAGGTTCTCGGTTTGATGATCTCCAATGGTCTCGTCGGTCTTTCCGGCGCACTGCTGGCCCAGTACCAGGGCAATTCCGATATCAACATGGGCCGCGGCGCCATCGTCATCGGCCTGGCCGCCGTCGTCATCGGCAAGGCCCTCCTCGGTAAGCGCAAAAACTTCGCCCTGCGGCTTCTTACCACCGCCCTGGGCGCTGTGGCTTACTACTTTATTCTCGCCATTGTTATCTGGGCTGGACTTTCCACCACCGATCTCAAGCTCTTCTCGGCACTGGTCGTTACCGTATTCCTTGCCATTCCGTATCTCCGTAAAAAATGGTCCGCCCGTCATCACGCCAAAGGAGGTTCCGCCGTATGCTGAAGCTTGAGAATATCCACAAAACCTTCCACGCCGGCACCGTCAATCAAAAAATAGCGCTGGATGGGCTCTCCCTCACCTTGAATGACGGCGATTTTGTCACCGTCATCGGCGGCAATGGCGCGGGGAAATCCACCCTGCTCAATACCATTGCCGGCACCTTCCCGGTGGATAGCGGCACCATCACCATTGATGGCGAGGACATCACCGATCTCTCGGAGGAAAAGCGCGCCCGCTTTTTGGGCCGCGTGTTCCAGGACCCCATGATGGGCACCGCCGCCGATATGTGGATCGAGGAAAATATGGCGCTGGCGGCCCGCCGCGGCGAACGCCGCGGGCTCAGCTGGGCTATCTCCCCCGCCGACCGTGAAAATTTCCGCCGGCTCCTCTCGGAGCTGGACCTGGGGCTGGAGGATCGTCTTTCCTCCAAGGTCGGCCTGCTTTCCGGCGGCCAGCGGCAGGCGCTTACCCTGCTTATGGCCGTTATGAAAAAGCCCAAGGTGCTGCTGCTGGATGAGCACACCGCCGCCCTGGACCCCAAAACCGCCGCCAAGGTGCTGGAGCTTTCCGACCGTTTCGTGGCGGAGGGCAACCTCACCACCCTGATGGTCACCCACAATATGAAGGATGCCATTGCCCACGGCAACCGGCTTATTATGATGAACGCCGGCAAGATTGTATTTGATGTCAACGGCGAGGAGAAAAAGCGTCTGACGGTCGATGACCTGCTGCACGCCTTCACCCTCTCCACCGCCGAAGAATTTGCCAACGACCGCATCCTTCTCTCCTAAATTTTGCTTTCTTCATTACTTCCCCCTTAAAAATCCCCTGTGTGGCCTCTGCCATGCAGGGGATTTTGGCATTGCGCCTTCGGCGTCGCGGTGCCTTTTGCAAAGGCATAGCCTGTACGGCTCGCCGCCGGGTAGGCGTACCAGCCGTCACCCTCCTGTGATCCCGCCCCGCCGTAGGCGAGAAGATATTATGGCATAATTTGCGTCATCAGTCCCTCCGGCTCATTTCATTCGCCACCTCCCTTTGCACAAGGGAGTCTTTCGCCGCCGGGCGGCCGCGTTCTTGCCCCCTTCACCCAAAATTCACTTGACCTCTCCCCTCTCTTGCGCTACAATTATATCGAAATATTTATATAAAATATTTTATGTTTATTGGGAAGGAGGCCTCACCCGTGGAACCTGCCAAACACTTTTTGGCCCTCTATCACCGGATGCGTCTGACCGTCTACCGGCGGCTGCTGCACCGCACCGGTCGGCTCTCCGCTGCCGATGCCATCGCCGCCGATGTCATCTACCTGCTGGAGCGCCCCACCCTCACCCAGTTCGCCGGGGAGATGGGCATTTCCCAGCCCAGCGCCACCTACCGGGTCAATGAGCTGGCCCAAAAGGGCGTGATCGAAAAGATCCCCTCCCCGCGCGATAAAAGGGAATGCCGCCTGCAGGTGGGGGATGACTACCGCCGCAAAACGCTGGAGGCCCCCGGCCGTATCGAGCGGCTGCTGGGCCAGCTCTGCAGCCGTTTTACCCCGCAGCAATTGGATACCACCGCCGCCGTGCTGGATGCCTTCCTCTCGGCACTGGAACATGAGGAGGAACATGAAGAATGATCGATCTGTTTGAAAAATGCCGCAAACCGTCCCTGGCCAGCGAGCTCAAGGAAAAAGGCATCTATCCCTATTTCCACGCGCTGGAAAGCCGCCAGGCCCCGGAGGTCATCATGGAGGGCCGCCGCCGCATCATGCTGGGCTCCAATAACTATCTGGGCCTTACCACCTGCCCGGAGGTCATCGAGGCCGGGATCAAAGCGTTTGAGCAGTACGGCACCGGCTGCTCCGGCTCCCGTTTCCTCAATGGTACGCTGGAAATGCATTTGGAGCTGGAAGCGGAGCTCGCCAAATTTCTGCGCAAGGAGGCCGTCGTCACCTTTTCCACCGGCTTCCAGTCCAATCTCGGTATCATCAGTGCCATTGTCGGCCGGGGCGATGTTGTCATCTGCGATAAGGAAAACCATGCCAGCATCTACGATGGCTGCAAATTGAGCTACGGCAAGATGCTGCGCTTTGACCACGCCGATATGGAGGATCTGGAGCGCCAGCTGCAAAAGGTGCCAGAAAATGCCGGCTGCCTTATCGTCACCGATGGTGTGTTCAGCATGGGCGGCGATATTGCCAAGCTGCCGGAAATTGTACGCCTGGCCAAGCAGTACGGCGCCCGTGTCATGGTGGATGACGCCCACGGTCTTGGCGTTCTGGGCGAAGGCGGCCGGGGCACGGCCAGCCACTTTGGCCTGGAGGATGAAGTAGATATCTACATGGGCACCTTCAGCAAGTCGCTGGCCAGCCTGGGCGGCTACATGGCCTCCTCCCATGAGGTTGCCGAATATGTCCGCCACGCCTCCCGGCCGTTCATCTTCTCGGCTTCCATTACACCGGCTTCCTGCGCCACCGCCCTGGCGGCGCTCCGCTACCTGGAGGCCCACCCCGAGATCGTGGATCACCTCAATGCCCTTTCGGCCTATGCCCGGGACGGCCTGCGGAAAAAGAAGGTCAAGATCATTGAATCCACCACCCCCATCATCCCGCTGTATACCTACACCGTGGAAAACACCCTCACCGCCGCCCGCCAGCTGTATGATGCCGGAGTCTATGTCAACCCGGTACTGCCGCCCGCTACCCCCCCTGCTGAGTGTCTGCTGCGCACCAGCTACATGGCCACCCTTACCGAACCGCTCATCGATGAAGCGGTCGAGATCATTGGCAGCGTGCTGGGGGAAAAAGTATGAGTAAAGTAGTCATTATCACCGGGGGCAGCAGCGGCATAGGGCTGTGCACCGCGGCCGCCCTGCGGGACCGCGGCTGCAAGGTCTACGAGCTGAGCCGCCGGGACAGTGAAGTAGAGGGCATTACCCACCTGAGATGCGATATCACCGATGAGGAGCAGATAAAAGCCGCCGTAGCCCAGGTGCTGGATGAAAACGGCCGCATCGATATCCTCATCAATAATGCCGGGTTTGGTATTTCCGGCGCGGTGGAATTTACCGAAACAAGCGACGCCCAGCGCCTTTTCGATGTCAACTTTTTTGGCATGGTGCGCATGAACCGGGCCATCCTGCCGCTGATGCGGGAGCAGGGCCACGGCCGCATTGTCAATCTCAGCTCGGTGGCGGCACCGGTGCCCATTCCCTTCCAGACCTACTATTCCGCCGGAAAGGCCGCCGTAAACAGCTACACCATGGCCCTTTCCAATGAGGTGAAGCCCTTTGGCATCACGGTGGCCGCCGTCATGCCCGGCGATATCAAAACCGGCTTTACCGCCGCCAGGCAGAAAAGCATCGTCGGTGATGAGGTCTACGGGGGGCGCATCAGCCGCAGCGTGGCCGGCATGGAAAAGGACGAACAGACCGGCATGGATCCGGCCGCGGCCGGGCGGTTTATTGCCGATATGGCCCTGAAGAACAGCCGCAAGCCGCTTTATACCATCGGTTTTGCCTACAAGGGCGCAGTTTTCCTCACCAAAATATTGCCCGCGCGCTGGCTGAACGGACTCATTGGCATGATCTACGCAAAGTAACAGTTCCCCACACCCCCGCCCAAACGGGGGTGTTTTTCTATGCTCCTTCGCTGGCCGCCGAAGGACGAGATCCGCAGGAATCCCTGCGTGTTCCGAGATATTCAATTTTCAAGGTGCTGGTGGGAGGCAGGTTCCCGCTGAGACAGACCCCCAAATTGCCCGATGAGGTCTGCTGAAAAGGGATAAAGTTAGACCGGCGCCCCTGTTTGACCGGTGGGGCAGAAAGGCTCTCGATTTGTTTGGTCGGGGAGAGAACCGACACGAAAAGAATTTTTGCCGGTGAGAAAAAGTCCTTTCACTAATACGGCAAAATCGCTCCTTTTTTGCAGTCCAAAGGTTAATATTTCACTTTTATTTACGAAAGATTTACAATATAGGGAAATACTGGGCGTGATTTATATAAAAGCTGGGCTTTACTGTGTGTTTTTTCTTGTATTTTTTATGAAATAAATCCATGCCAAAAGACCCGCCGCAGGAGCTTTTCCTGTGACGGGTCCTTTTTACGGTTGGATCATATTACTTTCTTTTCTTTGGGACGGCCAGTGCCATCACCAGTGCCCCGCCCCAAAGGAGAACGGGCAGCGTTTGGCCGCCGGCGGCACCGGTGGCTGGATTACTGCCGCTCTGAGAGGTGGTATCCCCCACGGTAATGGTGACGGTGGAGGAGGACCCGGCCTGATAGACAACGCAAACGGGCGACATACTGGTAAAGTGTACCCGCAGGCCATCGGCTTCAGCCTGGTAGTTCAGCACTTCGATTTCACCGGCGTGCTCGCCCGAAGTGATCATATGGGTAATGACAAAGGTATAGGTCCGGTTGGTGCCCTTGGGATAGGGCAGCAGAACCTCCACGCCATCTTCGGGGAAGTCATTCGGATCGACCGGGATCCATTCATCGTCCACATTTCTTATCTTAAGCGACACATCCATCAGAACGCTATTGGTATTTTCTTTTTTCAGCGTGGAATTGCCGGAAAGGGCTTTTTCCAGCAGCGCCTTGCGGATACCCTCCACGGTGGGATAGCATACTGCGGGAAATCTTCGAAAACAATTAACCGAAAGCATAGTAGGCCCTCTTTTTTTCGATAAATCGCACCAAAAAACGCAGGCGGCTTTGCCTCTTTTCGCTCGATCTGGCTCTGGGCACAGAGCAGGCAAAAGGAGGCCGCTTCCGGCAGCTGGGCACCGCAACCCTGCCATTTTCCCCTGCTACCTCCATGATCTGCGGCAGGTAAGGGCAGGAAATGGGGAGCAGCTTTTGGTACACTTCTCCGCTGCCCTCATAGTGGCGAAAAACCAGCCGCTTTCCATTTTGTTTGTTTTGCAACAGCAAAACACTGCCGCGCGGGCCGGTTTTCATCACGCGTACAGTTTCATAATCCGCTGCCACGCTATGCAGCAAATACTGATAAATGGCGGCTTCCCCCTTTTTCACTATGCACCGGGCATATTGATTTCATCAGCACAAAACAGTATTATTGGTAGACAGTCACCATTGTAAAGGCGGCATTCCTGTGAAAAACACCGATGATCTTCAGCAGGAACTGATGGAGGCCCATGACCTGGATCAATTTTTATTCGATAATGAAGAGAATTTCATCAATAACAGCGTCTGTGAGCTGTTGAACCAGCTGTTCCGGAAGCGGAATATTTCCAAAGCCACACTGGCTAAGCAATCCGGCATGAGCGAGGTATATCTCCATCAGGTTTTTGCCGGCCGGCGCAATCCCTCCCGCAGCCGCCTTTTGTGTCTTTGCTTTGGCCTGCAAACCACCGTGGAGGAAACACAGGAGCTCCTAAAACAGTGCGGCTTTGCCCGTCTTTATACCAAAAACCGGCGGGATGCCATCATTCTGTACGGTATTCTGAATGGCCAGGATCTTTTTGCCGTGAATGACAAGTTATTTTCTGAAAACGAAGAATCCCTATACTAAAAAGCAGCGGAGAAGCCCTTACCGGCTTCTCCGCTTTTTTTCGAGATTTTTTATTCCGCGCAAACCTGCTCCAGCAGCGCACGGGCTGCCGGGCGAGTGTAGTAGCGGGGCACCGGGTAGGTGCCGTGGCACTCCTGGAATGCCTCTTTTATCACCGCGTCTATCTCCGCACGCGGGAATTCCGCCAGCCGTTCCGGCACACCGCCGGTCTGATTCATCGCGGCAATGCTTTCCACAAAGGCGCGGGCACGGGTGCTTTCATCGGAATCGCCGCTGATGCCGCAAATTTGCGCCATGCGGGCCAGGCGGGGCGTACTGACGGGCAGATAGTACTCCATGATGTGGGGCAGCAGAACCGCATTGGCCAGGCCGTGGGCCACCCCATACCGCCCGCCGATGCTGTGGGCAAAGGCATGAACATAGCCCACATAGGTCCGGGTAAAGGCCATACCGGCCAGGAAGGAAGCCACCAGCAGCTGCTCCCGCATTTCCACATTTTTGGGCTCTTCCCGCACCACCGGCAGCGCCTCGTAGATCATTTTGGCGGCCATTTCGGCATAGCGGTCGGTCTCCGGGGTGGCGTAGGTGGAAACATAGGCCTCCAGGGCGTGGGTCAGAGCATCCATTGCGGTGTGGATGGTATTCCCCTGCGGCAGGCCGACCGTCAGCTCCGGATCGAGGATGGCGGCAAAGGGCACGAGCTTGGGATCGAGGATCTGGCGCTTGCGGTGGGTCGCGGTCCCACTGATGACGGCGGCGATGGTGGTCTCGCTGCCGGTGCCGGCCGTGGTGGGAACCGCAATGAGCGGCATCGGCTGCTTTTTCACCTTTAAGGTGCCGACCAGCTTTTCGGCGGGCTTATGGTTGGCAATGGCTGCTGCCGCGGTTTTAGCGGCATCCAGCACCGAGCCGCCACCCACCGCCAAGATGGCATCACAGCCGGCGGCACAGCTTACGGCCTCTTCCACCACCCCAAAGGTGGGGTCGGGGCTGACACGGTCAAAGACGACCGCTTCCATCCCGTTTTCTTTGAGCTCCGAAAGGGTTTGATCCAGCTGGCCGCGGCGCATCATGCCGGGGGTGGTCATCACCAGCACCCGGCGGCTGCCGGTCTGCCGCAGCAGCTCCGCCGCCTGGCGCAGCCGCCCGGCCCCGATATAGGTAAGGGGGGTGGGCTTTTTGACGGCCATAACGACCGGTTTGCGGAGGGCGACGATAAGGCGGGGAAAGAATGACATGGTAGAGATCTCCTTTCGGGTCTGTATAAATGGGGTCGGCAGCAGGTGGGAGGCTGCCGGGAGGGAGGGCCCGCTGGGCGCCCGCCCGGCAGGGCGGGCAGAGGCGGGGCGCAGCCCCGCCTACGGCGGCGGAGCCGCCGGCCCAGCGGGCCCACTCGGCTTCTGCACAGGGTTTGCCAAGGGCAGCGAGCACCGGGCCAGGCCCCTGCACCGGCTGTAAATACAAATATCCGGCCTGCCAAATGGATTCGGCAAGCCGGGATTTTTCGGGAAATTACGGCTCCGGAGAGGCCGCGGTCATATCCAGCTCTACTTTTTCGGTGGGAATCGCCGACTCCTCCCCGGCATTGGCATCACCCAACTCGGATTTTTCGCTGTTCTCTTCATCATCCCACAGGCTACTGCTCCAGTCTTTCGCATTGGAAGCGGGGTTCTCCCCGGAGGATTCATCGGATTTGGTACCGGAATTGGTATTATCCGTCCCGTTTTCCTCAGGAGCAGGGGTCGGGTCGGGCTCCTCCAGCTGCGGCAGGGCGGAGAGGATACACACCGGCTGGCCGTTTTCATCCAGCTCGATGCCAAGGATCTGGCGGCCCTCCGGGGACTGATACAACAGCTCCACCATATCCTCCGCCGGGCGGAACAGATAAACGGCCTGTTCATTCTCATTTCCCTGCAGGAACAGCAGATGGTCGGCATCCAACCAACGGGCATCTATGATAAGGCCGACACGCTGCTGGCAGAGGACAGCTTTCACTGTGGAAAAATCAGCGGTGCAGTACACCAAGTCGCCGGCGGCGGTGCTGTAATAGGCCAGGCCGCCCTCCTCGCAGGAGACCAGCCGATTGGGGATGAAATCCACACCATCCTCATCCATCAGGCAGCGGAACTGGGTCTCGCTGAGCAGGGGGTAAAACAGGGCAAAGCCCTCCTCCTCCTGGGAGTTCATGGTCAGCAGGTCGGGGGACTGCTCCGGCGGAACTGTTTTGTCCTCCGGGTCGGTGGTATATTGGTCGGGCTGCTTTTCCACTACGGTAAGGGCGGGGCCATTGGCGGCAAAAAGCACACTTTCATCGGGAGATTCCGGGGCGGCGCTGCCGCAGGCGGCAAGACCCAATAGGACAATGCCGACAGCGGCCATCATCCAAACAGTTCGTTTCATGGGGCATCGCCCTCCTTTCGCGGATTCTGCAACTATTATAGCGGGTAAATTGTGAACAAATCTACCATCCCGGTTGGTTATTTTAAGAACTTGGGAGATGGGCGGCATTTTTCCACGGGCCCTTCTTCTCCATAAAAATCAAGACGCCGTCTGCATCTGCAAACAGCGTCCTTCTTCGGTGGGTGATCGACTGTTACTGCAGGATGTAAACCAGCAGGGTGATCACAACAAAAATGATAGCCAGGATCTTGGTCAGCTTGGAAAGCTTAGCATTGGCAGAACGGTCATTGCTGTCATTGAGGAAAGCGCTGACGCCGGCCAGAGCGGTGATACCATCGCCCTTGCCCTCCTGCAGGGATACCACAACGATAATAAGAATGCTGATCACGATCATGGCGACCGCGCCGATAATAGCGAGAGTGGACATCTTTTTACCTCCAATAATTACACCCTGTCCGGTACAGGGCATCATTCGACTACAAAATGATACCACAAACCGCGGCGATATGCAAGCCTTTTTTGGGCAAAAACAAGACCCGGAGGAGAAAAAGCACCGTGGCGCCTTGTTCCCGACCGGGCGTGTGGGAAACGCCCGGCCACGCAAACGCCCTCCGGGAATTTCTCGCCGGTAGTATGGCCCGCCGGGGCGGCTTTTATGCAGCCGGCCGGATGGGCCCCGCAGGGCGGCGCCGCAGGCGCCGTAGGCCGGGCGGAGCCCGGCCAGGCCCGCCCGGAGGGCGGGTCCCTGCGGGGCCGCAGCCGCCGGCTGCATAAAACCGGGGTGGGGGCTGCCGCGGGAGCGAGCCCGCTCCCGGCAGGAATTCAGAATGTCAAAGCTGGAGCTGTTCCCCTACTTCCAAGTCCCGCACAATGCCGCCGGTGGCCGGCAGATTTTTGGTGCGCAGGCGGTGATCATTGGGCACCATGCCGGGCTGGTAGGGCGCGGCCTCCACCACGCGGGCCCCCTTCTTGGAAAGGGTCATGACCTGGACGCCCTGGGTATCACGGGCGGCCTTGGAAAGGATCATAGCGGTATGGAAGATGAGCATGCGGGAGGCTGAAGAGCGCAGCAACAGCTCGGCATCCTGCGGCAGGTAGGCGGCATATACCAACGGAGATTTGGTGTTGAAGGCCCCGGTGAGTTTTTTGCGGCGGGTCTTGGTCTCGTAGCTGGCCATATCCACCTTGGCGGCCTTGCCGTTTTCGAAGATGAACAGCATATAGCCCTCATATTTGGTGAACAGGGCCATATAGACCGGCACTTCGCCGGTATCCATGCCCAGCTTACTGGCCACATAGTCGCCCATCACGCTGGCCTTAGTATCCTCAAATTCTGCTACGCGGGATTTATATACCTGGCCCAGATTGGTGAAGAACATCAGCTCGGCGGCATTGGTGGTATCCATCTCCTGGGTGATGGCATCGCCCTCCTTGAGCTTCTGTTCCCCGCTCATGCGCAGCGACTGGGGGGTGATCTTCTTGAAGTAGCCCTCCCGCGTGAAGAACACCCGCACGGGGTAATCCGGCACTTCCTCCACCGGTTCCTCCTCCATCTGCTCCACCTCGTACAGTACCTCGGTTTTGCGGGGGGCGCCGTATTCCTTGGCGATGGCGCGCAGCTGATTGACGATGATGGTATCCACCTTGCGAGGGCTCTTGAGGGTATCCTCCATCTCGGCGATCTCACCGGTCAGGCTTTCGATCTCCTCGGTGCGCTTGAGGATATACTCCCGGTTGAGGTGGCGCAATTTGATTTCCGCCACATATTCGGCCTGGACTTCATCGATGCCGAAGCCGATCATCAGGTTGGGGATGACCTCAACCTCCTCCTCGGTTTCCCGCACGATCTTGACGGCCTTATCGATATCCAGCAGGATCTTTTTCAGCCCCTGTAAGAGGTGCAGCTTTTCCTTTTTGCGCTGCAGATCGAAATAGATGCCCCGGCGGACGCATTCCCGGCGGAAGGCGGTCCACTCCTCCAGCAGCTCCCGAACGCCCAGCACCCGGGGCGAGCCGGCGATGAGAACATTGAAATTGCAGCTGAAGCTATCCTCCAGCGGCGTCATGCGGAACAGCTTCTGCATCAGCTTTTCGGGATCGGTGCCCCGCTTGCAGTCGATGGTGAGCTTGAGGCCGCCAAGATCGGTCTCATCGCGCATATCGCTGATTTCCCGGATCTTGCCGAGCTTGATGAGATCGACGATCTTATCCATAATGGCTTCCACTGTGGCCGTGGGAGGAATTTCGGTAATTTCGAGGCAGTTGTTGGATTTATCGTAATGATAGCGGCTGCGTACCCGCACGCTGCCCCGGCCGGTGGAATAGATTTTATCCAGCTCGGCTTTATCGTACAGCAGGATGCCGCCGCCGGGGAAATCGGGAGCGATGAGGGTATCGGCGATATTGTGCTCCGGGTCGCGGATCAGCGCCGCCGTCGTTTCGCAGACCTCGGCCAGATTGAAGGAGCAGATATTGCTGGCCATGCCGACGGCGATACCGGTATTGTTATTCACCAGCACCGAAGGGAAGGTGACCGGCAGCAGCGTGGGCTCCTTTACCGTGCTGTCATAGTTATCCACAAAATCGACGGTATCCTTATCGATATCGGCGAAGAGCTGGGTGCAGATCTTTTCCAGCTTGACCTCGGTATAACGGGAGGCGGCGTAGGCCATATCGCGGGAGTAGGCCTTGCCGAAGTTGCCCTTGCTATCCACAAAGGGGACCAGCAGGGCCTCATTGCCGCGGGCCAGGCGCACCATGGTATCGTAGATGGCGGCATCGCCATGGGGATTGAGCCGCATGGTTTGGCCCACCACATTGGCGGATTTAATACGGCCGCCGGTAAGCAGGCCCATTTTATACATAGTGTATAAAAGCTTGCGGTGCGCGGGCTTAAAGCCATCGATCTCCGGAATGGCGCGGGAGACGATGACGCTCATGGCATAGGGCATATAGTTTTCCCGCAGCGTTTCGGTAATGGGCTGCGAGACGACCTGTCCGGCGCCTTCGATATGGCCGCCCTTTACCACACGGCGGTCAATTTGCGGTTCCTTTTTCTTTTTGGGTGGCAAGTTATTTCCTCCCTTTAGTCTATTTGTTATATCAAGACTTGATTATACAATATGTTATGGTATGTGCAGGGGGCTGGGCCAGGCCCGCCGGGCGTTCCGGCGCAGCCGGAACCAGCGGGCGAAGTCCGCTGAGTCCGCCGAAGGCGGGCTGCCCGGCGGGCCATGGCCAAAATCCTGCACCGGCCAAAAATTACTCCTTGTAATACCCTGCCGCACGCAGGATGAGCGAGAGAGCCTTGAGCGCCGCGAAATGCCGGATCAGATTCCGGGCGTCGGCATCGTGGCGGTCGATGAAAAGGCGGCTGACATGGCTGTATTTTTCGCTGGCCACTGCCACAAAGACCAGCCCGACCGGCTGACCTTCACTGGCAGAGGGGCCGGCATTGCCGGTGATACCGATGCCGATCGCGGCGCCGGATTTTTGCCGGATGGCGGCCGCCATGGCAGCGGCGGTCTCGGCACTCACGGCGGTGTACTGCTCAATGATAGCCGGATCAACACCCAGCACCTCGGCTTTTACGGTGTTGTTGTAGCTTACAATGCCGCAGCCAAAGACAGCGGAGGCCCCGGGGACCTCGGTGAGCCGGGCAGCCACCAGGCCGCCGGTGCAGCTTTCCGCGGCAGCGACGGTCAGGCCTTTTTTCCTCAGGGCCTGTACCGCAGCGGTTTGCAGGTCAGGCACATCGATGCCGTAGCAGTAGTCCCCTGCCGCGGCCAGTATTTTCTTTATCGCGGGCTGAAGCAGCGCTTCGGCGTCCTCGCCCTCCGGCAGAGAGGCCGTGACACGCAGCTTAACCTCGCCGGTGCCGGCGTAGGGAGCAATGGTGGGGTTTTTACTTTCGGCCATCAGGTCGTGCAGCTTATACTCCAGCTCCGATTCCCCAATGCCATAAAAGTGCAGCTCGTGGCTCACCAAGCGCTGGCCCTTTTGCATCAGGTGCGGCAGCAGCTCATTTTGCAGCATGGGGCGCATTTCCCGGGGTGGGCCGGGCAGTACCGCCACTATTTTGCCGTCCGCTTCCATCAGGCAGCCGGGGGCGGTGCCATTGGGATTGCGCAGTACGGTGCAGCCTTCCGGCAGCCAGGCCTGCTTTTCATTGGTGGGGGCCATTTCCCGGTGGGCGCGGGCAAAGTATTCCTCAATTTCTTTGAGGCACTCCGGGTGGAGCACCAGCTTTTTGCCCATGCAGGCGGCCACCGTTTCCTTGGTCAGGTCATCGTAGGTAGGACCCAGCCCGCCGGTGGTGATGACGATATCGGCCCAGGAAAGGGCCAGCTTTACCGCCTCGGCCAGGCGCGCGGGGTTATCCCCTACCACACTGCTGTGGTAGAGGTTGAGCCCAATTCCGGCCAGGGCCGCCGCGATCTCGGTGGCATTGGTATTCAGGGTGCTGCCCATCAGCAGCTCGGTGCCCACACAGATGATCTCCGCTGTTTTGCCCTGCATTGTTTCGCCTTCTTTTCGGGGGATTTAAGAGATATCGGCCAGCTCCAGGTACATGCTGCCGTTTTCGGCAATGTAATCCTTGCGGCCCTGCAAATTATCGCCCAGCAGCAGATCGAACATCCTGGCGGTCTCCTCCACATCGGCGGGGGTGACCCGGATGAGCCTGCGGGTTTCGGGGTTCATGGTGGTCAGCCACATCATTTCGGCCTCGTTTTCGCCCAGTCCCTTGCTGCGCTGGAGAGCATACTTGGTCTTGGCGGCATCCAGGTCACGGCAGATCTTGGCCTTTTCGGCATCGCTATAAGCAAAGTAGGTATCGTTCTTTGCAGTGATCTCGTAAAGCGGGGATTCCGCGATGTAGACATAGCCCTCATTGATGAGGGTGGGAGTAAGACGGTACAGCATGGTAAGAATCAGCGTGCGGATCTGGAAGCCATCCACATCGGCATCGGTGCAGATGACGATTTTATTCCAGCGCAGGTTTTCCAGCGAGAAAGAATTGAGCTCCTTATTGGTCTTGGCGGAGACCTCCACGCCGCAGCCCAGCACCTTCAGTACATCGGTGATGATATCGCTCTTAAAGATGCGGACATAATCGGCCTTGAGGCAGTTGAGAATTTTACCGCGGACCGGCATGATAGCCTGATATTCACTGTCGCGGCCCATTTTGCAGCTGCCCAGGGCCGAATCGCCCTCCACGATGTAGATTTCCCGGCGGGAGGTATCCCGGCTGCGGCAGTCCACGAATTTTTCCACCCGGTTGGCCAGATCGATGCTGCCGGCCAGCTTTTTCTTGAGGTTGAGGCGGGTCTTTTCGGCATTTTCCCGGCTGCGCTTGTTGATAAGCACCTGCTCGCCGATTTTGGCGGCGTCATCGGGATTTTCGATGAAATAGACCTCCATCTGGTGCTTGAGAAACTCGGTCATGCACTCGTAGATGAACTGATTGGTGATGGATTTTTTGGTCTGGTTTTCGTAGGAGGTTTGGGTAGAGAAGCTGGAGGACACCAGCACCAGGCAGTCCTGCACATCCTGGAAGCTGATCTTGCTTTCATTCTTGAGGTATTTATTGTTATTTTTGAGCCAAGCGTCGATCTGATTGACCAGCGCTACCTTGACGGCACGCTCCGGGGAGCCGCCGTGCTCCAGGAAGCTGGAATTGTGGTAGTACTCGGTGATATTGACCCGGTTGGAGAAGCAGAGGGCGACCCCCAGCTTGACCCGGTAATCCTCCTTATCCTCGCGGTCGCGGCCGGTGCGCTCCCCTGTCCAGTACTGCACGGGGGTGAGGGGGTTCTCCCCCGCCAGCTCCTCGCAGTAATCCCGGATGCCGTTCTGGTAGCAGAAGGTTTCTTCGGCAAAGCCCTTCTCCTGCTGGTCCCGCAGCAGGAATTCCACGCCGGGGTTGACCACCGCCTGCCGCTTGAGGACATCGGTGTAGTACTCCCGCGGGATGGCGATATCGGTGAATACCTCAAGATCGGGCTTCCAGCGGATGCGGGTGCCGGTCTGGCGGCCAGTATAGGGCTCGGCTTTCAGTCCGCCGATATTTTCTCCTTTTTCAAAATGGAGATTATAGCGCTTGCCGTCCCGCAGCACCTCCACATCCATGTATTCCGAGGAATACTGGGTGGCGCAGGAGCCAAGACCGTTTAGACCGAGGGCGTACTCGTAGTTGCCGTCGCCGGTGCCGTCGTACTTGCCGCCGGCGTACAGCTCACAAAAGACCAGCTCCCAATTGTAGCGCTGTTCCTTGGGGTTATAATCCACCGGGCAGCCGCGGCCAAAATCCTGTACCTCCACGCTGCCATCGGCGTAGCGGGTGGTGATGATTTTTTTGCCGTAGCCCTGCCGGGCTTCATCGATGGCATTGGAGAGGATCTCGAATACCGAGTGTTCGCAGCCCTCCAGACCATCGGAGCCAAAGATGACGCCGGGGCGCTTCCGGACGCGGTCGGCGCCCTTCAGGGTGGAAATACTCTCATTGCCGTATTCCTTTTTTGCTTTTGCTGCCATGGCAGTTCCCCCATATCTCGTAGTTTACCAAGTATATTGTACCAACATTTTGGGCACCGGTCAAGCGGTGCGAACATTTTTTCTTTTTGTGCTGGGTGAGGAGCGGGGCGGCCGCAGGGCCGCGGACCGGCGGGGAGGGAGGGCTTTTGGCCTGTGCGGTACCCCGCGGGGAGAAAGCCGCAAGTTGGCGGGGAGGGAAAGCCGCCCGCAGGGCGGCCCGCCCCGAAAGGGGCGGGCCTGGCGGGGGCTGTGCCCCCGCCTACGGCGGCCGAAGGCCGCCGGCCCTGCGGGCGTCCGGGATGCTGCAGAAGCCCGGAAAGGAAATCCCCCGGCAGAACCTTGGATTCTGTCGGGGGTGGAAAAAACGATGAAATTACAGGTCTGCGGGGCCGGAAGGATCCTGCTTATCCTCGTCCTCCTTGGGTTCCTCCATCGGCGGGGCCGGGGGCTCCTCATGGGGCAGGTGGAAATCCAAAGGGTCCACCGAGAAGCCCTGCTGGGCCTTCTTTTCCTCGGCGGCCTTCTGCTGAGCCTCCTTCTGCAGGCGGGCTCGCTCGGCCTTTTCGCGGGCGGAGGCCAGCTCCTGCTCGGTGCGCTCGGCGGCCTCGCCAAAGGAGATGACGCCGCTCATGACTTCGGCGAAGAGATCGCCGTCGATCTTTTCGTACTTCATTAGGAATTCGGCCAGGGCATGCAGCTGATCCATATGCTCTTCCAGCAGGGAAACAGCCTTATTGTAGCCCTCATCAATGAAGCGGCGGGCTTCCTCGTCGATCTGGCCGGCAACCTCCTCGGAATAATCACGGGCGTGGCCCAGGTCGCGGCCCAGGAATACCTCCTCCTGGTCGGAGCCGTAGATCATGGGGCCGAGCTTTTCGCTGAAGCCGTAGCGGCACACCATGGCGCGGGCAATCTTGGTGGCCCGCTCGATGTCATTGGAGGCACCGGTGGAGACATCCTCCAGCACCAGTTGTTCGGCCACGCGGCCGGCCAGCAGTACAGCGATTTCCTCCTCCATCCACTTCTTGGTCTGGTAGCTCACATCCTTCTCCGGCAGAGCCAGGGTAAAGCCGCCCGCCCAGCCGCGGGGAACGATGGAAACCTGATGCACCTTATCCTGCTGGGGGCAGTAGTAGGTGACGATGGCGTGGCCGGACTCGTGGTAAGCGGTCAGGCGGCGCTCCTTATCGGTGATGACATGGCTGCGCTTTTCGGGGCCAACGGCGACCTTCAGGGTGGCCTCCTGGATATCCTCCATGGTGATGGCCTTGCGATTCTTGCGGGCGGCCAGCAGCGCAGCCTCATTGGTCAGGTTTTCGAGATCGGCGCCGGTAAAGCCACCGGTAAAGCGGGCGATCACGGCAAGGTCCACATCCGGGCCAATGGGTTTATTGCGGGTATGGACGCGAAGGATCGCCTCGCGGCCCTTCACATCGGGATAATTGACGGTGATATGGCAGTCAAAGCGGCCGGGGCGCAGCAGCGCCGGGTCAAGGATATCCTTGCGGTTGGTGGCCGCCATAACGATAACGCCTAGATTGGGCGCAAAGCCATCCATTTCCACCAGCAGCTGGTTCAGGGTCTGCTCACGCTCATCGTGGCCGCCGCCCAAACCGGAGCCGCGGTGACGGCCCACGGCGTCGATCTCATCGATGAAAACAATGCTGGGCGCGCTCTTTTTGGCCTGTTCAAACAAATCGCGGACACGGGAAGCACCCACGCCGACGAACATCTCTACAAAGTCGGAGCCGGAGATGGAGAAGAACGGCACACCGGCCTCACCCGCGACGGCTTTGGCCAGCAGGGTCTTACCGGTTCCAGGAGGGCCCATGAGCAAAACTCCCTTGGGAATACGGGCGCCCAGCGCATTGAACTTGCCGGGGTCCTTCAGGAACTGGACGATCTCCTCCAGTTCCTCCTTTTCCTCATCGGCGCCGGCCACATCATCAAAGGTAACACGGTTGTGGGGATCCTGCTGCTTGGGCTTCAGCTTGGCAAAGGCCATGGGGTTGCCCCCGCCGCCAGAGCGCTTCATGAGGATATACCAGAAGCCGCCCATGAGCAGCACGGTGAGCAGCAGCGGCAGCATATCGATCCACCAGGGCATGGCCTCGGCGGCATCATAGTACTGCTTGATGGGTGCATCGGGATGCTCGGCATTATACTCATCTACCAGGGCGTGGGTATCCTGCAGGAACAGGCTGAGATTCGGCACACTGTAGGTGATGGTGGTCTTTTTCTCATCATTGAGCTGCATGGTCAGCTCGCCGGTGCCAAAATCCAGCTCATACTCCGCCACCTGCTCATTCTTAAAGTAATCGATGATGGTGCGGTACTCCACCTTGGGCTGGGCGGTATTCATGCTGAAAATGCGGACCGCCATGTAGAAGAACAGCGCGATGAGCACTACCGGGACGATCCAGTTTCTCTTTTTGGGTGACAATGACTTCACTCCTGTCTTGGGCAGATTTGATTATTCGTGGGAATAAACGCTGGGGGAAAGGACGCCGATGTAGGGCAGGTTGCGGTATTCCTCGGCGTAATCGAGGCCGTAGCCCACCACAAAGGCATCGGGAATGGTGTAACCGACATAATCGGCATAGATCTCCTGCTCCCGGCGGGCGGGCTTATCCAGCAGCACGCATACCTTCAGAGAGGCGGGATTGCGCTCCTTGAGCATCTTGGTGAGCTGGTGCAGGGTGTTGCCGGTATCCAGAATGTCCTCCACGATGAGGACATTGCGGCCGGCGATATCGGAATTAAGATCCTTGGCCACATGGATATTGCCGGAGGAGGTGGTGCCGCTGCCGTAGCTGGAAACGGACATAAAATCGATATTGATCTGGCGGTCGATCTGGCGCATGAGATCGGTGACGAAAACGATGGCGCCATTGAGGATACCGACGATTAAAAGATCCTTGCCCTCATAGTCCTTTGTGATCTGCTCGCCTAGCCGCTTGCATACGCCCTGCAGCTCCACCTCATTGAACATTACCTTGCAGATGTCCTTATCCATTCTCATGGTGTTTTTTCCTCCTGGCACTCAATTATCACATATTGTCCGGTTTTTTCGGTCACAGCGGCGCGGGAATCGCTGCCGAGGCCCTCGGCCCACAGCACACCGTTATCATCCGCCAGTACCGCCAAAGCGGGGCGCAGCAGCGCCGGAATGCCGGCGGCGGCCCAGGCCTCTCCCAGCGGGAGCGGCTTCCCTGTTTTGGCTGTGCGGATGCGGTCGCCGGGGCGGCGGGTACGCAGAACCGAATTGCCTATTATCTTATCACAATCCACCACATTTTTTAAGAGGGAAATGTTAAATTTTTCGGACTGTTTCGCAACTATTTTGTTGCAAAGCGTCAGTTTTATCCGTTTTTGCCGGCCAAAGGGCAGAATGACAACCTTTTGCGGCAAGGGGAACGGCACCAAAACCGGCGGGATGCCCCCCGGCGGCTGGTAGCTCATGGCGGCCCAGCTGCCCTCGGCGATGAGGTACCAGGCCCGCTCTGCGATATCCAGCTTGCCGCCGGAGCGGAGGGTCTCCTTCATGCGCGCCAGCACAGCGGCCGAACGGGGCAGGCCATGCTGCTCCAATAGGCGCAGCAGCAGCCGGTCGCAGACCGGCTCCGGCAAGGCCAAAAGGCCCTGCCGATCCAGGGTGCCGCCTGCGGCGGCACCCTGCAGCTGCTGCGCCGCGCTCTCGGCGAGCTGCTCGGTAAGGGCCCACTGGGCAGCCAGCTGGGGCAGCATGCGGGCCATGGCCCCGGTAAAGTTCGGGTTCAATTCGCAAAGCCGCGGCAAAATATCGTGCCGGATGCGGTTGCGGGTATAGTCGTCGGAAAGATTGGTGCTATCGGTGCAGTAGGGCTGGCCCAGCAGGGCCAGGTACTCCTCCACCTCGGCGCGGGTCACATCCAGCAGAGGACGGACGATATTGCCCCGGATGCGGGGGATGCCGCACAGCCCGTGCAGACCGGTGCCCCTTATCAGGTTCATCAGCACCGTTTCAATGGTATCATCCAGGGTGTGGGCGGTGGCGATGCGCCCCCCCTCCCCTGCCGTTTCGGCAAAGAAGGCATAACGGGCGTCACGGCCGGCTTCCTCCACCGAAAGGTGGTTTTCCAGCGCCAGGGCGGCGGCATCAATATGGCGGACAGCATAGGGCAGTCCCAGCTGCCCGGCCAGCTCCCGCACAAACTGCTCGTCCCGGTCGGCTTCAGCGCCGCGCAGCCCATGGTGAATATGGCAGACGATCAGCTCCCAGCGGTATTCCTCCCGCAGGACAGCCAAAAAGCGTAAAAGAGCGACAGAATCCGCGCCGCCGGAGACCCCGACAGCGATCCTGTCGCCCTGGGTAAACAGGGAATATTGGCGCAGGGCCAAAAGTGCCTTTTGCTCCAGCGGTGTGCTCATTCGCGGTTGCGATCCACGCTGAAGAACCGGGTATAGCGGCCATCCCACCGCAGGTTGATGGAGCCGGTCTCACCGTGGCGGTTCTTGGCCACGATACACTCGGCTTCCGACTGGTCGTCCCGGTCTTTTTCGTAGTAGGCTTCCCGGTACAGGAACAGCACGATATCGGCATCCTGCTCGATGGAGCCGGATTCACGCAGGTCGGAAAGCATGGGGCGGTGGTCGCTGCGGCTTTCCGGACCACGGGAAAGCTGCGACAGGGTGATGACCGGTACATTCAGCTCCTTGGCCATAATTTTCAGGCTCCGGGTAATCTCGGAGACCTCCTGCACACGGTTATCGCTGCGGCGGCCGGTGCTCATCAGCTGCAGATAGTCGATAACGACAAGGCCCAAATTCCGCACACGGCGCAGCTTGGCCTTCATCTCCGCCACGGTAATACCGGCGGTGTCATCCATGTAGAGGGGCGCCGCGCCAAAGAGGGGGGAAAGATCGGCTACCTTGCCCCAGTCCTCGGTGGAAAGCTCACCGGTGAGGAGTCGGCGGCTGTCGATACCGCCCTCCGAAGCGAAGAGACGGTTCATCAGCTGCTCGCGGCTCATTTCCAGCGAGAAGATAGCGACGGTCTTTTTGCCCCGCAGCGCCACATTGGCGGCGATATTGAGGGCGAAGGCCGTTTTGCCCATGCCGGGGCGGGCCGCCACCAGGATAAGGTCGGATTTATTAAGGCCGGTGATGGTACGGTCCAGGTCGCCGTAGCCGGTGGAAATCCCCAGGTAATCGGCCCGGTTTTCGCCGGAAAGGCGCTGCAAATGGTCAAAGGTCTCCAGCACCACGCGGGAAACCGGGATCAGGCTATCGTTATTGTGGCCGTTGCGGATATCATAGATCCGCTGCTCGGCATATTCCAGGAGCCCCTCCGGCTGGGCCGTGGGGGCTTCCGCCTGCTCTATGATATCCCGGGAGGTGGTGATGAGTGCCCGCAGATGGTACTTGCTTTGCAGGATATTGGTATAGGCCTCCAAATTCCGCACCGAAGGCACCATCTGCGCCAACTGGGCCAAGTAGGCCTTGGTCTCCTCCGGGGTGGAGAAAATCTCCTCCCGCACAGCGGCCTCCATCACCGTGACGATATCGATGGGCTCACCCAGGGTAAACTTTCCGGAGATTACCTCAAAGATCTTGCGGTGCTGCTCCCGGTAGAAAAACTCCGGACGCACCAGCCGCACCAGATCCGGCACACAGCCGGCGTCCAGCAGGGCCGCGCCCAGCACCGATTGCTCCGCCTCCAGGCTGAAGGGCAGACGGCTCTCGGTGGTCATATAATCCGCGGGCATGGGGGTCACTCCTTTTCTGTAGGTGGTTTGGGGGCACTCCTGGGAAGGGGAAGTGCAAAGGGCAAGGCCGGGGCGCAGCCCGCCCGCCTACGGCGGGCTCTGCGCGCTTTGCGCGCAGCTTTCGGCTCCGCCGAAAGCTGCGCCCCGCTCCCGGATGCTGCGGTCAACCGGGATTATTCTTCCCCGACTACCACAAATACATTGGCGGAAACACCGTTATAGATCTTGACCTCGATGGTGTAGGAGCCAAAGGCCTTGATATCGTCCTTCAGCACAACCTTGCGCTTTTCCAAAGTGACGCCAAGCTGCTTTTCTATGCCCTCAGCAATCTCCTTGGCGGTGACGGAGCCGAACAGCTTGCCGTTGGCGCCGGCCTTGGCGGTCAGCTTCACGGTCTTGCCGTCAATGGCGGCCTTCTGCTCCTCGGCGGCCTTCTGCTCCTCCGCCAGGCGGTAGGCCTTAGCGGCCTCGCGGTTTTTCAGCTCGTTCATGGCGCCGGCATCGGCGGGGATGGCCAGGCCTCTCTTCAGCAGGAAATTGCGGGCGTAGCCATCGGCTACCTCCACCAGCTCGCCCTTTTTACCGGTTCCTTTTACATCCTGTTTCAGTACTACTTTCATGCGTCTTTTCCTCCCTTGGGGTTTTCTTCATAATACCGGTCGATGGCGACCAGCAGCTGCTGGCGGCAATCCTCCAGTGTAATATCTTTGATCTGCGCGCCCGCCATGGTTTGGTGGCCGCCGCCGCCCATCCCTTCCAGGATGAGCTGAACATTGATGGCACCCATACTGCGGGCCGAAATATTCACGGCGCCGTCCTGCTCATACAGCACAAAGGAAGCATCCACCCCGCTGATACCCAAAAGGTCATCGGCGGCCTGCGGCGCCACTACCCGGATGCCCTCCACATTGGCGCCGGAGGTGCAGCTGATGGCACAGCCGCGGTATACCTCCGCGGCACTCACCAGGCGGCTGCGCTCCTGGTAGCTTTCCATGCTGGAAGCAAACAGCTTGCGAACCGCCACAGTATCGGCGCCCATGCGGCGCAGGAAAGCCGCAGCTTCAAAGGTCCGCACGCCGGTGCGCAGGATAAAGCTCTTGGTATCCAGCATGATGCCGGCCAGCAGGGCCTCGGCCTCCGCCACGCTGATGCGCAGCTTGCCTTCTTTGAAATACTGTACCAGTTCGGCCACCATTTCGCTGGCGGAGCTGGCATACGGCTCGTGGAAAAAGATGATAGCGTTATCAATGTGCTCCACCATCTTGCGGTGGTGGTCAATGACGATAACGTTGCGGCAGGCTTCGTAGATCTCCCGGCTTTCCAGAATGGAAGGAATATGGGTATCCACTACCACCAACAGGGTATTGCGGCCCACCATATCCAGCCCCTGCGCCGGAGAAACAAAGGCGTCCTCGTAGCGTTTATCCTGCTGCAGCATATGGCGGTACAGCGGCTGCGCCAAGCTCTTTTCGGTATCCAGCACAATGGAACAGGGCTTGCCCAGTGTGGAAAGGCCGGCGTACATGCCAATGGCCGCGCCCAGGCAGTCCAAGTCGGCAAAGCGGTGGCCCATGATGAGGATATTATCGCAGGTGGTGGCCACTTCGGTAATGGCGTTGGCCATAATACGGGCGCGCACCTTATTGCGCTTTTCCACCCCGCGGCCGGTGCCGCCAAAAAACTCATAGCCGTTCTTCTGCCGCAGCGCCACCTGGTCGCCGCCGCGGCCCAGGGCCATATCCAGCGCCTGGCGGGAGATGGTCTCGCTCTCATGCAGGCTGGCCGCCATGGGCGAAACACCGATGGACATGGTCGCGTTGTTGCGGTCGCCGGTATCCACTGCCCGGATGGCATTGAGAATGGGGAAGCGGTCCTCAATGACCCGCTTCATATAGCGCTCCTCCACCACCGCAAGGAAGCGGTCGCGGTCCAGCTTTTTTACCAGGCCGTGGTTTTCCTCGGCAAAGGTCTCGATGATATGCTCGATCTGGCCCATGGTGCGGCTGCGCTCGTTTTCCTTGGCATCGGTAAACAGCTCGGAGTAGTTATCAATGAGCATGGTAAGCACATAGGGCCGGGAATCAAAGTATTCCTGGGTATAGTGCTTCAGGTCGTTATCATCCACCAGGCAGATGATGGTCAGCGGCTCCTTGGTGGAGCTGGAGTGCATGAGGAACACGGTGTAGTGCCGCTCCCCTATCACGATATCCCGGCCTTCGGCGCTGCTTTCGGCCTGCCAATCCAGTCCGGGTACCAGCTCCGCTATATTATGCCCAAACAGTTCCTGCCCGGGGAACACCCCCTGCTTGGCGGGGGGATTGCTCCACACCACCTCACCGCTTTCCCGCACGATGAGGGACGGCATGGGCAGGGACAGCACGGCGTCGCTCATGATGTGCTCCAGCGAATCCTTCAATCTTCCAAAGCGGCGGCGGTTCTGCCGGGTGATAACGGTCATCCAGATGATGCACCCAAGGGAGAGCAATGCCCACGCCCCCAGGCAGATATAGAACAGGGTCATATCGTAGCGGGAGGTGACGGCGGCCATCAGGCCGCAGGCCACTATCAGCACCGCAAGAATAGGACGATATTGGTTCAATCGTTCCTGCATAAGATCCCTCCGTTTCGGTCGTTGGATCAGTCCTGCCGCGGGTGCGGCCGGGAAAAATGGATATAGCTTCTCACTTTACGCTCCATTATACCACGCCCGCCCGCAAAAGGAAAGCACTATCTTACACGGGGCGGGGTTTTCATTTGGGCGCCGGTGTGCTAAAATAGCAGCAGAAGGAGCCTTCGCTTGGTATGGACACCGGCCATACATCGGGCGCCCCTCCGCTTCAGTCGTGCTGACCCTTGCGGGCAGCCCTCCCCGCTGCGGAGCGCCCGCCTTTCTCCACCCGCAAGGCCCATGTTTTTCCGCGAAGGTATTTGCTGCAGCATCCCGGCTTCCTGCGCCCCGCGCCGTGCTGCCCCCTACGGGGGCAGCACGAACCCGCCCCGTAGGGGCGGGCAGGCCGGCCCATAGGGCCGGCCGCGCGGGGCGCGCAGCGGGACCCTGCAAAAATTTTAACATGTGATGCAACAAAATCCGCCGTGGGCGACACTATTATGGTGAAAGCCGGTTGGGGCGGCATCACAAAAGGAAGGTGCGTTATGACCATCACCCAGCTGGTGACCCAGGCGCAGGCAGGCAGCCGGGCTGCCTTTGGTGAGCTGTACGAAAGCCTGGCCGGCGACCTGTACCGCATGGCGCTGTATACCCTGGGCAGCGGCCCGGATGCTGAAGATGCCGTGGCGGATACCTTTGCCGAAGCGTGGAAGGGCATAAAAAACCTGCGGGAGCCGGAGGCGTTCCGCAGCTGGATGTTCCGTATCCTCTCGGCCAGGTGCAAACGGCAGGTCGCCCAAATCGTGACCCGCAAAAACGAGATAGACCTGGACAGCTACTACGAAACCGCCGAGGAAGCGATGCCGGAAACTGCCACCCGCCGGGCGGAGCTTAGCGAAGCGCTGGGCACACTCTCCCCGGAGGAGCGGCAGATCGTGCTGCTCTCGGTGCTGGAGGGCTACACCATGCGGGAGATTGCGAGCATGCTGGAGATGCCGCAGGGTACGGTGAGCAGCAAGCTCTCCCGTTCGCTGAAAAAGCTGCGGCTGCAATTACAGGATATCGATGGAAAGACCTGCTAACAAAAGTCAAGTAGAAATTTCAGGTTTTGGGAGCAGCGA
>ERZ827490.1313-NODE-1313-length-32913-cov-24.614797_pt1 | contig 32913 bp, 33 predicted proteins | sample MGYA00519770_ERZ827490 | MGnify/ENA primary metagenome ERZ827490 (study PRJEB31778, sample SAMEA3449324) | human gut metagenome | biome: human gut; feature: human-associated habitat; material: faeces | place: United Kingdom | collected 2010/2012 ...
AAATTGTAAGATTTATATTTCTTGGGGTACGCAATGACGAAGTCAGGAAAAAGTGATACCATACAACAGCGAGGGAATAGAATTCCCCGATGTATGGCTAAGCAAAAATATGGTTACAAAACGCTTCCCTTATGGGAAACTATAGACAGTTTTAGGATTCAAAGTTCCTCATCATGGTATCGCTCCATGCCCTGCCGCCACTCGGATGAGGATAAGATTTACAACAACGCCAACGTACCGCCCTATCGGTCTATGTCTATTGTGCCTATTTCGTGACTCTCGACGCTGACACAATCAGCCGCATTAGGATCAAACAACACATAATTCACACCCCCAGGATAGAGCGAACTCTTAAAGCAGATGCCATCAGCATGAACATACTCTTTACAGAACTCACATATCAGTTGTGTTGGCACATACTCTATCTCCGAGTCATAACGTCGGAGAGGCTTGGAAAGGTCCTTGCTTATACTATCAATCACCTTTTTCTTGATGACGATTTCTTTCAGAGGCTCTACCGAGTCCCCATAAGCATGATACAGATTGATGATATCACAAAAATCCACCAAACTGAGAGACTCAGGAATGGTAAATGTTCCCACGCTCAACCTATCCAGATAGACAGCTCGCACCTCATAGTATGTAGTTTTCGCTGAATCACTTAAATATAAATAAGGGATTCCCAAAGTGTTAGCACGCCCAGCAGTAGCTTTATCCGAAGGCGGACATCCCATTTCTTTAGTCGTCAAGCAATCTACTCCTTGGGGAGTAATACGAGAGCGATAAAGTGTAGTTCCAGCCCCAAGGTTATACTTTCCTTTGGCAAGATAGTTATATTGAGCAAATTCATCCATATTCGTAAAGAATCTAGTTTTTTGCATCACACTACACTTCAATCGATCCCAAATTCCGATCCGCTCTACAATATCAGCGGCAAAAGCCACCTTTTCTTTGATGGAAAAGCCCAACGACGATGACTGCAGAGCCTCATCCAGCAAAACCTCTGCCACATGATTATCTGCAAACAGATGCCATTCGTCCTGCACCATTTCCGCAACAGGCTTACCTGCGTCAGAACGTTCGAACAAAGACAATAAAGCCTCAAAAAAATCAGCAAACTCCGACGAATCAATCACTTTGCCCTGTTTGTGACAAACATCACAAACACCCTCGGAGGAAGCATTAGCCTCAACCTCCGATTGCATTTCCGCATCTAAAAAGCAATGCTTACAAATCAACATAATCTGTAGAATTAGATGATGGAAGCAATCAGTTCCAAATGGTTTTTGACCGATAATTTCTTCAGATAACCCAACCCAGGATAACCATCAGGATCTCCAGCCTTTGCTATAAGCTCCTTCACTGACGAGGTTTGTTCTTTGCCATCAAAGAACGGGCCTATCTTGCAGGCCGCCTCTTGAAATTTACCTCTGACATTGGTATTGCTCTCATTACTGTCAGAAACAAAATGATGAACATTCAGCCGGTCATCATCTTTCTTGTACGACAGATGGATAGCTACCGCATAAGGCATCATCCCTCCCTCTACGTAGTCCGAAGGCAAAGTGGTATAGTCTGAAAAACCGTCGTAGCCGTCGTTCATATAATAGAACGGCTCCTCGCTAAACAGCTCATCATCTTCAAGCGCATAGTCAGCATTGCGCGTTCTGGTTTTAAAACAATCATCCAAACGGATTATCTTTTTGCCCGTTCTTTTCAAGATAGTATTAAGACGCCGTGAGCCAACCGCACCAAAGGCATTGACGACGAATTCGACCCTCTCGTCATTCACTAAATTGCTAACCTTTGGATCTTCCATATCCATACACGACTTGAAAACAAGCATGACATTGTTCAATTGATATTTTTTTATCAAAGAAGGAACATCATCCAAAAGTCTTCTTGTACAAATAAAAGCAGGAATCCAATCTATACCTTGACTACCATTGAGAAGCAGCTTCGACTCCTCCAACCACGCCCCAAAAGATACCGTATCATGCTTAAAGTCGCCATCTGTAGGGTTCAGGACCAAGGCAAATCGCATCTTGTTCTCCATCATATCCCCAACAGCACGTTCCAAGGCGACAGACTGTTTCTTCACAGGCTCCAATATAGGCACGATGTTGCTTCCAGAGTGCTCCTCAGAGAACTCCCGTAAAGCTTTCAACTCAAACTGTTTAGCACGAAGATAAGGATAATACATAGCTATGATTGAATAGTTGTTTTTAATTTGTCCAAAAGCAATAGCGCTTTCTTTTCTGGAAGATTCAAACTCAGAAGCATTTGTCTCAAAGCCACAGGATATTTTCTCAAGAATTGCGTGTTGTTATGGCGCTTTTTCACCTCATGCAGAAACAACCTCTTCAAGTCCTGCGCCGCAGTCTTGGCAAAGAGATTCTTACAGTAATCAAACCGTTTATACCCTGGTACAGACATGATATCATGCCCTAAGTTTTCAGCCATACGCTCATACTCACAAGCCCTCAGACAAGAAAGCATGGCATAGGAATTGAAAGCCTCATTCTGCCTTGCCTCCCTCCATTCTCGGAGTTCCACCCCGTCACTGCCATTAGCCATGACAATGATCCCAGTCTCCTCCTCCACCACTTGCAAATAGTCGCCGACTTTACTTTCCGGCACTACAAGGTAGCACTTGTCAAAGACCCCTTTGTAATCCCCCATTTGCTTGTCCAGCCTTCGTGGGGAATCATATTCCGTCTTGATTTCAAAGACCTTGCTTTCACCATTAAACATCACCATGTCAGCTATCGAACAGCCCACCCGAAACTCACTAAAATAAACCGTACTTCTCGTTCCATAACGACGAAGCAGAAGGTTCACCAGCTCATTCTTGTAAACATATTCACAGCGATAGTCCTTGGAAATGGCAGCATAGGCCCCTCTTATCAAGCCCGCATACGTCTTGTTCCTAAGACGATACTGAGCACGAAGCCAATCAAAACGGGAGAAATCATCAAACAGAAGAACATCGGTAAAGGCAGAGCGAGAGAAGGCCGTAGAGAAATCCCTCAGCCTTACCATGCGCTTATTATGTGCCACAGTTCTCATCATCCGATTCCTTCAATAGTATCTTTGTCAATCTACTCGCCTGCAAATGTACCACTTTTTATCGACATAGACAAAAAGAACTTCGCATAGATTGACAATTCAGGGTGAAGATGCTAAAACATATCAAACATTTCTCAATACCGCTTCCCCAAACCTTACATTGCAAACTTTTTCAATTGCCGCAAAGCAATCGTAACGAAAAACACATTAAACAATTTCTCCTTACGCTTGCTCCATTTCTGTATCTCTTGCACAAGGAAATCGATAACAGTTTTTTCATCAGCATCCTGCCACCCCTTCATCTCGGGCCTGTTCTCCAACAGATAATCCACCGTAGAGAGGAGTTCTAGCGAATAGTTGGAATAATTGCCACGCAAGAACTGCATCGCCTTATTACAAATATCTCGCAAACTACTATCCTTATAATTATCAACGTATTTCTGAGCCTCCGACGCAGCGTCATCAGTCAGCCAGATATAGTCAAATGGGCGCACATTCATACCACCCATCCCTTTCACATAGCTACCATTCATATAGTAAAGAACATGAGCCACCTTACCACCTGAATAAGGACCATAATAATAAGGTTTAAAGTCTATGCGAAAGTATCTTTTCGCTCCGAATCGCTGCATAAAGTATATCAGTTTCTCGGCAGCAAAGACAGAAGCAAACTCACCCTCACTATTCATATCGGCGAACATCAACAAAAGCATGGCTCTGGCCGGTGTGAGCTTTACACGCTCCGTTTTCATCCTTTCCACGATGGCATCAGAAGGCTCGTACAAATACACATCACAGTCCACAGTAGATAGCTCCTGCTCCACCATTTGCTTAACCCGTAGCCAGTCAAGCCCCCCATTGTGTGAACCAAGAGGCGGAATGGCAATGGAACGGATCTGACGGGACACTATTTCCCTGCGTAGCGATTGTAATCCCTGTTCTATATATGAATATTCAGAAGGCAATCTCCAATGAGTCTTGGTAGGGAAATTCACAATGAGCTTAGGACCACTTGTCAAATTGGAGTCCTTTACTATCAGCATATCTCCTATTTTCAGTGCTTTTTTCCGACAGACATTATGATATACACGGAAATTCTCAGGGAAAGCCTCCTTAAACTGCAAAGCTATCCCCTTACCCATTACGCCGACTATATTAACCGTGTTGACCAAGGCTTCCGCCTCGCTCTCCAACAAGTTTCCTTTCACATAGTGTATCATGCTCTATCTTCTAAAAATAATACCCTGGCTTTACTGCTATTTGCCCAGCAGCCACACCTTTGCCAACAAGACGGTCTTTTGCCATTTCATTATAAACTACATATCCACAGACATATTGTATAGGGAGGTCGCCTTTTATCAACAATTCAGCTTCCTTACGCCTTTTTAAGTCCGGGTCGTCCTCTACATTCCAAAATGTAGAATATACGTCTTTATAGCTAACTATACTGTCAAGATCCGAAAGCCGCTCCTTTCCATAATAGCGAGTGAACGAACTGATGGCATGACCGTCAGTAAAAACACAGTCCACATTATTGGCAACAAGATCATTTATTCGAACAACACAGTATACAATATTCTCCGGTTTTTCTTTGCGAACACCATTATATCCATGTTGTATCACATATAGCATAGGCGAACGAGGACCAAAATAAAATGGCACATATTCACTTAATCGGTAGCCATCGACCTCTCTGTTCCCTCTGATCTTGATAACTTGACTATCGCCAATTGGCAAATAGTTGTCACTTCGCAATGGTGAGGATGCGCGCACCAAACCATTACTCAAAACATGCTGTATATTGTCTATATGCGTCAGCCGGAAAACATATTTCAGTTGATTAGCCATAACTACCCATTTTAAAGCTTCATTACTTCTTCTTTCAAGATGGACGCTTTCTTGCGATTTTTCCTCAACAGTTATTGAGAAGTTGCTCTGTCATGAAGAACCCCTCCCACAGTCTCATCAAGCCAGCAGCATTGAGCACCCGTTCTATGAAGTCTGCAAATATACACTTTCCTTTGCTTCCCTGCAAATTTTCCCCAAAATTTCTTGCCGTATCGCAGTTGCAGTTCTAGTTGTTTCCCTTACCAGCATGTATTTGAGCATAGAATAGGTCAGCAATTCAGGGTGAAGATGCTAAAACATATCAAACATTTCTCAATACGGCCTTCACCGAATACTCACGTCACATCTTTCTTTCGTATTAAGACATTACTAAAACCGCTATCAACTATACCATTCAACACAGTAATAAATATCAAGCAAATACCTATCAACCCATATTCATCTGGCGAAAGGAGACGAGCCAATACAAAACCGACCATGAAAGTAACTCCCTGTCCCAGAACGGCATCAAGAGCACTCCAACCAACTCCTTTTATTGTTTTATTCTTTAATGATTCTTGTTGCATTATTCTTTCCTTTTTTCTTCTTTTTATCCTTATTAGGGTCTTCATAAGTATAAGGAACCCCGCAAATAGAATATTTATACCCAATCAATTGTAACCTTGAAGCGACATTATGTAAAGCCACTTTGCTAAAAAACGGCAAGTCAGGACGTTTCGGCGTGTTGTTTTTAGCAATAACAAAAACGACTTCATAGTTTTCAGCCTTGAAGCTATCTGATTCATCAAGCCTAAAATCTCCGTCTATTTGCTTATTTGCTTGTTTTCTAATATTTTTATCTTTCAAGCATTCTGCTGAAACTAAACCTTGATTAAAAAGGTGGCTCAAAACTGCCGAACTCGTAAAATGCTTGATGTGTAATAGCTTCTTGTCACAAGTCAGTATATCACACATTTCAAATGTACTCTTATCTGCTTTTACAAGCCTTTTATCCATGTGAAAATATCTTTCCTTATCTGTATTTACCAGATTGGTATTATAAGTATCTTCTAAATTTGTATCATAATCAGGCAGCTTCTCTGTGCACAAAGGTACTTGCATATAAAACTCGTTGATTTCATTTACGAAATCTATATCAATGCAATACCATGTGCCTTCATTCAAGAAATATTGCTTGTTGCCGAGGGGTAAATCAACATAGAGACACTTGTAAACAGGCCATGAGCCTAAAAGGTAGTCAGCTTCATTATATGCGTAAATTTTCCTACTCTTGATCTCCTCAAGTGTTACATCAACGCCTTTTCTGATTAATTGATTACGGACAATTTGTATATCTACATCTTCCAAGAAAGATTGCCTACCAAATTTAAAATGGTCCAAATCTCTCCAGTTTACTATATCCGGTATTGCTATCCATATATTATTTAGTTCACCTTTATTTATGGAAACGAGTATTTCGTTATTTAACTTTTCGACAAATGATGAATCTTTGATTACTTGAATTTTGTCTATCCATTTAAAATGTTCTTTATATTTTTCACTTTTGTACTCATTATAATACCAATCAATCTCGTCAACGATTGTTTTGTAATTGGCAGAGGAAGAAAATGACAAGGAATCGCGCCCTGACAACGTTCCATCCTCGTCGCCCTTTTCATATCTTCCTGTAACAGATTTCAAAAGGTCGCGATTAAAATCCACATAGAAATTCGCAATTCCAGACAATGCACTGGTTTGCATGCGACTGTTCAATAATACTGACTCCAAACTGCTTGTGTCTATACTTCTTAGTTTATCCTTATCGATGGCACTCAAAGCTGTGACCAAGCCAAAACGCTCTTCTATAACACCTTTGCTAATAAGATTTCTTCCAGATCCGAAAGGTATTGCAAATATCCTCGTTTCATGTTCATAATTACGAGTAAATAGCATTATAGCAGACACACTCCTGACCTTGAAAATTTCCTTTGATTTTTCGTCTCCTAAAAGAAATGTATCTATCCATTTTGGAGCCTTAGCAGACATCGGCTTATAATGCAAACAGAAATCATCATCCAGAGCTATTTTATCAAGGCCTGATTTAAGTACTTGATCTTTTGGAATTCCCTTTTTTATCAAGAGCAAGGTAAATCGATTCTTTGCCATATTTTCAATGATATTGTATAATTCCTAATTTCCGCAGCACTATGAGTTAGCATTTTTTATAAGTACCTGAGTAACAAAAGTTGCTCAGGACTTTGCCATGTCAGATTTTTCACCTACCTTAGTGCTGCAAATAGAAGTATAGCAAAATCTCCGAATGACATGGCAAAAGTACAAATAAAATCCGAAAAACTCACTCCTTTTGGAAGAATCTTTCCGATCATGGAACAATTTGATGCTCTTTTTGGCTCAAACCATTGACTCCACTATTCCCACGATTCTTACGAACTTGCCCCACCACAGCCTCACTCTCTATTATCTTTTATTATTCTCGCTGGATTCCCCGCAATGATCACATTGTCGGGGAACGTGCCACTCACAACGCTTCCAGCACCAACCACGACGTTCTTTCCCAATGTCGTACCTTTTAATATGATGGAGTTGGCTCCAAGGAAGCAGCCCTCCCCAATCACGACGGGGCGCTTTTTCAGAAGATCAAGCCGTTCCTCAGGGTAACGCTCACTATAGGGTAAGGGGTGGAAATCGTTGTCTATGATTTTACATCCCGAACCAATATCAGTATTGCGCCCGATGGTAATGCTCTCCATAGAGTAGATGGTACACCCACTCATCCCAACTCCTTCGTTGATGACTATCTTTCCACCGTTTTTTGCCACAATAATGCATCGTTGCGACAATCCAAACATATTACTGAATGGATGGGAGAAAATGTTGATTTTACCCCCCAGCGTTGTTAAAAAGGATAGTAGACCCTTTCATAGCACACACCACGCTGAAGCCCCTAAAATATACCTGCTTGCGATATATAATGCGGCATTTCAAATACAGCAAGAAAAATATCACAGTACGAATCATCATTTCCATAGTTATCTTCAAACAGAGCCAACGATCAATAATAACATTTCGATCGAAAAGACTTCACTATAACTCCATTACTTAGCAAAAATTATCAATCACCAGTATCACCTCACGCTTGATTTAGTAACAACATTTGAAACGAATGCGTTTACTTCGTCCAAACTAATGTTATCCCTCTGGAAGAAACTGATATTGTCTTTCAACTTCTTCTCATCCCAATTCCACCATTCCAATTCCAAGAGCCGTTGAATAATTTCGGGCGAGAAACGGTAGCGTATCACCTTGGCAGGAACACCACCAACTATAGCGTACGGAGGAACATCCTTGACAACCACAGCACCTGCACCAATAACGGCTCCATGACCAACTGTAACTCCACCATTTATTAGTACGTGAGAGCCAACCCAAACATCGTTGCCTATGAGAGCACGATTTGCTTCAGCTGGACACACGTCCTGCACTACCCATTGTGCTTGACATCCATTTACTTTTTGAGTAAACAACGGACATGTAGAAAGATGATTTAAAGTATGACCTCCCATACCTATACGGCAATGATCAGAAATACTACAAAACTGTCCTATATCAGCACATTCCACATCGGTATCATTACCGATGTATGAATATCGCCCTATAGATGCCCCTTTGATCTTAGCCATTCGATACACGACCACTGTTGGATCTATCTGATTATTTGCAGAGACAAAGGAAAAATTCGAGATTCGGGGGTTAAAGAGGTTTTTCACCATCCCCTTTATATAATGTGCTATTGGAAACATATCACTTCAAATTCTTCTTTAAAACTTCAATTTGGAAATATGGATTCCATTCATCGTCTATTTCCTTCATACACGCACGACGAACATCATCGCGTTTTAGCCCGTTATCATTAAACCATCTGTCAATTTGTCCTGCAAGGTCGTTTACGTTGTCCCGTTCGAAATACGAACCCGTAACACCCTCTTTAATCGCCTCAAACTCTGGCATCTGGTAAGGAAAGTCATTATGGGTGATACATGGAGTACCAAACACCATAGCGTGCATGGCAGTAAGTCCGATATTACCAGGTGCCACGCAGAGATCAGCGTTGTATATGAGCGAGCTCAACTCAGTTTCATCATAACAAGGTCCATAAAACCAAACTTGCTTTTCAAGGCCAAGACTCCGTGTCAACCATTTCAGCTCTTCAGCCTTCTCGCCACCACCTATAAACGTCAAATTATAGTTCCGCCCCTTATCGCGACACACAATCATAGCCTTCAATATCTGATCCAGTTTTTTCACAGAGGTAAGTCGCCCCACAAAGAAAAGATTCTTATTATCATTACCAAAATGCTCTTGATAAACAGACGTTTCCTGCAATTGTTTCCTTACTTCTATTTGCTTGTCATAAGCCAACGAGTTATGAATCGTATATAACTTGTCAGGATCAAACCCTTCCTTTATCATTAACTCCCTCGCATAGTTGCCATAGCAGAACACCCCACCATTTGGCAAATGAAACAAGACCTTTTTTATCAGCTCCTCAATTCTCGTTTCCTTTCCATACCAGGCATGAGACCAAAAATATACTTTCTTTTTTGGTTTGAAAAGCCGCGCAAGTACACAAAACACCCATGTGCTCAAAGCACGGGTCTCGCCAAGAAGGACATAGTGGTCATAATCCTTGAACAACTGCGCTATGATCTTGGGTTGCCAATACCAACCACCAAAGAGACGCTTGGTATGTGATTCCGTCACGCTTCCTTTGAGGAGCGCATAATCCATTTTCTTCACATCACTCATCGCATCGCCAAACACCCATCCACAATTAAATGTTTTATCAATCAGGGTAAAGATATTTGTGCGATAGTGCTGCGCAAAATTATATATTATACAAAGTTTCATTGCTTTTTATTTAACTGAGCCCACTTTAAAAAGTAAGGCCTGTTTAAAGTGGGCTCAGTCATATATATAATTATTTCAACGAGAGCTCATTTATATAATTAATTATACGTTTAGCCCTCAATTCTATTTTCAAACTATCAACCGTTTTAATAGCAGCATTGGCCATAGCCTTTCGTTTTCTCTTATCATCACGCAATGTGGCTATGGCTCTAGCTAATTCGTCCACATTCATGGGATCCACCATTATAGAGTTTTCATCATTCAACACATCCCAATTAAACTCTTTATTCGAAGAAATTACAGGAAGTCCACATGCCATCGCCTCAACAACTGCATTACAACACCCTTCAGCCAAAGTAGGCAAAATAAATGCGTTTGCACAGTTCAAATATCTTGGCACTTCCGAATGTGGTAATGCTCCTTTAAACAAGATGCCATCACATGTCGGGTCATCAGGTCCTTTTCCAATAAAAAGAACCTTAACCTTTGAATCAGCTAACTTCTGAATAGCCTTAGAAACTCTCAAAGAACCTTTTCGCTCGTTAAACCACCCCACAAAGGCAAGGACGAAATCTGATTCTTCTATACCTAGTTGCCTCTTCAACTTAACTTCTCTGGTGACTTTAAAAACATTTGTATCAATACCATTAGGAAACACTCTGCATTTTTCTTTTGTTGTTAGTTCTAATTCTATCGATTCGTTCATATTTTTTGACGAGACACAAACAACTCTAGAAACATAATTACATATCGACCGATACGGCTCTTCTCCAAGATGCTTAGGAATTACAGATTCTCCAGTAGCTACAACTAATGGTATCTTCTTTTTCTTGGCAAAGTTGTATGCAGCTATGGCCTGATTCCAAAAGTGGCAATATATAATGTCGGGCATGATTTTACATCTCTCCAACGCTCTGTTTACACTAACACAATGCGCTCTTTCTGTTATCGGTATCCCAAAAAGTTTAATATTTGAGAAAGTGATTGACAAAGGACGCACTATATCCACATTACTAGGATGCGGAAGTTCTTCAAAAGGTTTCATAACTTTATTGTGCGTAACAGAAAATGGAGATATAACTGTCACTTTATGTCCAAGCTGCCCCCACATATCCACTAGATTCTTCACAAAGGGGAAAACAGCTCGCTTACTATCAGGATAATCCTGACTCACTACACATATATTCATAGATAATACATTATTTGTTCACTAGTAATCATCGAGTCACAAACATGAACATAGTGACTTTTAGAAGAGCTATTATTTCCATTCACGTTAGTGCTCAATTTAGGGCATAGCCCTTTGTATAGGCACTTTTGCAAGTGCCTATATATTGAGTTGTTAAAATTTCGCTTATTTTTCAACTATTGCATACATTTTCTTCGTTCGACAATTAGAAAGCAAGCTTTCATTGTACTCACTTATCGGAAATGTTGGTATATTGCCAATCCATTTTTTCATGATTTTCGGCTGAACTCTGCATAGCTCAAACAAGTTTGGCTCTGCACTCATTTGCACGAAAATTCGGTCTGGTCGCATACTGAAAAAATCCCTGCAACCGTTAAATATTTTGGATAAAGTCTTCACGTTCAAGAATTCAAACAAGCTTGATTCTGTTCGCTTAATCAGACTTTTAGATAAAGTCTTCACACTCAAGAATTCGAACAAGTTTGATTCTATTCGCTTAATCAGACTTTTAGTAAAAAACATATCGAGGTACTCCCACGCGGACCGTCCCTGCATCTTCACCGTACTGATGATGCTATGATAAGTAGCTGCCATCTCCACCCCTTCGTCGCTGCCGAAGTGGAGCATGGCATTGCGCAGTGTAGTCAAAGGAGGAATCGCACGCACTGCCAGATTATTACCAATGGGAAGACTGCCGTCTTTTAGAAAAGCAAAGATATATATGAACAGCCGCACTATACGACGGTCACGAGACATGACGATGAACACGTTGCCATCATCGGGCTCACCATGAAGTTGTTCGCGTATGATCGATAACACACGACTATGCTTGCAGCGCATGTCGGTGAAATCACGGAGGTAATAGAAACGGTTTAATCCTGTTACATTAAGCATTGGCCCTCCAACTTCTCTATCAGTCGCTTCAACTCCTGACAGTTTAGGTTCTTCTGGGAGATCGCAATCCCGATGGTCATTCGCAACTCCTCAAGGATACGAACACAAGAGCTCTTCTTCTCTGTCGTAGATTGTTCCGGTAAATGAGCTTCTTCCTTCGGATCTTTTTGACAAGAGGCCGGAAGACCATCCTCCTTTACTTCCACAATCTTGTTGCGTGTATCCTTAGATAAGAAAGGCTGCACCTCAACAATTCAAGCAAGCTTGATTGTATTCGATTTGCACTTTCTTTGTACCATTTGTAGAATATGTTATAAGGCACTTTATTACGGGAACAGAACTGTTCAATGGAGATGCCCTTCGGCATTGCCTCCGTCCGGTACTGAAAATAGAAATGTTTCATACATTTTCTCACTATGGCAAAGTTCAAGCAAGCTTGCTATGCTCATAGTTTATCGAAAATGTTCCAAATCTTCGCTGCTGTACATAAATCAATGTTTAAAATTTGGCAACTAAGTTACACCTTTCAAAATTGAGACCTAATTTGAATGCTTACAGAAAATCTTATAATCTTTCAAATCCTCGAATGGAGTTTCTTTCTCTATCGTTATAATCTCATTATTTGATATTAGGATTTTACTCCCCTAACGTAACTTTGGGTAGTCTTATCAAACTCCCGAGATATGCGTCCATATCGTCAGGGGTAATGGCTTCAAGTCCACTGGAGTCGAACATGGTTATTTCTCCGAACATCACGTTCTCATTCACATTATATAAATCTATACGCGCATGAGGGATATCTTTCGATAGTTGTGCCGCCACTTTCAGCATTTGTGGTAATTGTGTTGGACGTGGCAAATCCTTATCGGGACGTGGTGCTCCCCAAGTAATGTCAACAGCCTTCCATTCTGTATTGTAATAACCAAAACGCTTGTCACCCGAGAAACGACCGTCGGCTGTCATTATAAGTTTAGGCTCACCATTAAAGCAATATATCTTATAGTCTATTAAGTCTTGCTGTCCTTTTTCTGGTGCTATAAATTTCTCTGCTATGATACGGCGTGGCACATTTTTGTAAGGCCACTCACGCAATCCGCTATAGATGTCAGTGCGCATAGATTGGTTGAGTTTCGCAATGACATCAGCACGATTGAATGTCTGCTTATCCTTGCAGATTACCACTCCTCCACCACCTCCTCCATGCGTAGTCTTTAGCACAAACTGATTAGGAAGACTATCCCAGTTTATCTCCTCAGGTTTGTCCCACACACCTAAAGTAGGAATGATGTATTCCTCACCAATAATGTCAGCTACATATTTCTTTACCGCATATTTGTCAACCATGTTGGTATATTCAGGTCGGCGGTTGTAGAGCTTAAGCCACTGCAACTTCTCAGTAAATGTCTTGGGATTTTTCAGGTCGAGCCTATGTCCCATCTTAAAGCGGTAAAGCAACTGCAGATATGGTTTATCAGGGAGCCATCTAAAGAAGTTTTGGACAATGGCTGCCATAAATGCTCCTCGATCTTCTTTTAAAAAGCGTAAGGCTGATTGTATTTTGCTCATATATAGTGTGATTATTATTAATTCGATTTATTGATAGTTGCTAAGGCATAGCCAAGTGGAGCAGTCGCCACGAATGTCATGTCACCATACGACATCGAAAACAATGTCTTAGCAAAAAAGATAAATAGCATTAGGGCAAGGATGGTCTTTGCATCGGTGTTAGTGGCACACTTCCATGTCTTGTAAAAACCAAGGAAATAGAACACATATACCACGAGTCCTAAAACACCTTGGTTCACTGCTATTTCAAGCCAGTCATTGTGCGCATAGCTGTTGTAGATCTCCAATGTTCCATTAGCACCACGCCCTATTAGGTAATGCAGTACATCTGCTTCATCGGTGAAATAATGCCAGAAGAAAGAATAGAGATCATCACGGCCACTCGAATCGCCCTCCATCGTACTTTCTAAGCGTTGCTGCATATAATCGCTCGTAGCCATCTCATGGATAAAGAAATAGACTACACCCACAAATATAGCAACAGACAAGAATATGAATAAGAAGCGTGTATTGCCTCTCGAACTTTTGACGACTCGCCACATGAAATAGATAGCAGAGATAGCTCCGATGATTATCGCACCACGCTTCATACCCATTATAAGAAATGCCATCACGAAGGCGAAAGTAGCAAACTGTAATAACGGTTTTTTCCGGTATATCACCAACATGGGCAGAATAGAGAGAAATAGATAACCCGCATTGTTGGTCACCTCTTCAACACTTGAACCTCCCTCTAACAATTGAGCCAAGGCTTCGCGTTGCATACGGAAATACGACATTGTAACTGATGCTAAGAATATCAAACCCCATATACGCAAACGCTCCACTGTGAGGTATCCCTTCTTCGTGTAATAGTAGAAAGGATAAATAGGTAATAGCGACAGGTATATGGACTTGATATAGTTGTATGGCGGCATTTTCATGCCAGACAGAGGATAATACAATGTCGATGGACTTGAGACAATCAATGCGAAACCATAGACCGTAAACAAAAGTATCAGCATATTGAAGCCTTTGAAATAGACTGGGGCGTTTCTCCACTGTAATACCTTGATGGCGCAATTTGCCGATACCAGTAGGGTCAATCCAAGCAATGTAATGGATATAGCGCCACCTTCAGGATATACGATACCCTGAAGATAATAGAGTACCCATGCCGCCAAAAACATGTCGCATCTATTCATGCGTGAAATTCGAAATGATACCATTTATTTTATTATTGTTTTTAGCGCGGAGATTTGCTTGTCACGATGCGCCTCGCAGTTGATATAATTAAGAATCATTAGCCACTTTTTCTTTGCCACAAACGAAGGCAAGAGATGCATTCTGTATAGTTTATTCAGGATGCGATTATCATATGGTTGATATAAAGTTTTGATTACTTTGACCGTGCTATTATAATATGTTTCTGTAGTTTTGCGTAAAGCTATAGGGTCAGAAATTATAGCGTTAAGCTTAGAGATATTTTCATCAAAACTTGTAGTATCGTTAATAATCTCCACGGTTGCTTCTTCTTTATATTGTACGTAAGGATAGAGTGTATGCTGGATATTGGTGTTATCAAATTCGAGTTTTACCATATAGCCCTCATACCAAGAATCAGCATTATCTCCTTCTTCGTCGAAACAGAAGTTACCCAATCCATAGAATATAGGCTTGCCATTATAGTATTCATAGCCACTGTAACAATGCTGATGATGGTTAAGGACAGCATCTGCTCCTGCATCTATAAAGAAACGATATGTTTCTACCATACGAGGTGATGGCAACTGGAACATTTCGTGTCCGCCATGTACTATAACAAGTACATAGTCTGCCTTATCTTTTGCATTCTGAATGGCATAATACTGACGTACAGGATTAAGAGGATTGGCACCTGCTGATGTTTCTGTTGCAATAGAAAACTCATGCTCACAACAGTTGATGACGGCAAGTGTGTTTCCGTCCTTTTCTATATAAAAAATCTCTTCTGCATCCTTTAAATTATCTCCTACTCCAACAACATCAAGCCCTTGGTCTTTACAACATTCTACAGATTTATGAAGCCCATTGGGTCCAAAATCAAGGATATGGTTATTTGCCATTGTTACGCCTGTGAAGCCTGCAAATTTAATTGCCTTTGCAGCCTCGGGAGTACAATGAAGATTTGGTCCACATTTAGGAATCGGCTTATAGGTATCTTCTACAATAGGACTCTCAAAGTTGACAAATGAGAAATCCACAGATTTTATCACTTCACGTAGATTCTCCGGGAAAACATCCGAATACCGCTTTTTCTCTATCTGCTTCGCGAGCCTTGCCCATGGGGCAAAATCTCCTGCTACAAGTACTTTCATTTTTTCTTTAACATTTTCTTTAAATTAAAGCATATACTCCTTTCTTCTGGGAATAGCAGAATAACAGCAAAGTAAATGCAAACACAAATTACCACATATAATAACTGGATGAAGATGCTCTCGGATGAAGGAAACAATAATATCAGAAGCATTAAAGATGCTGCTATTACAGACGGAAGTATATTAGTAATCATCTTAAGAACGTTCATCTTAACAACTACTGCCATTATTATCAACTGGACAAGCACAAGCTCCAAGCGCACGAAAGATCTTGCTACATATAATGCTTCAAAGCCCTCTTTCACATAAAACAATAACACGGGCCAAAGAACTACTATGTGAAGCCATTGAGCTAATACAGACAGTTTTGGCTTACCTATAGAACGGTACACTTCACTTGAATAATGAGCAAGAACAATAGATATCGCACTCGTTAAGCCCCATAAGCCTATGAACGGAGAAGCTTCCATCCATTGACTACCCAGAAGTATTTGGGTTATTAGGTCGCTAAAAAGGAATATACCAATACCTATTGGAATGATTAGAATACCAACAAGTTTCTGAAATTTAAAGAACATTTCATTAAACTGATCTCTGTCATTTTGCAATCTCGAGAGTGAAGAGAACAGGACGGGAGTAGTCGCAGCGGTTATTATTGAGGTTATCTGCCCCACCGTACTCATAGACGTTCTATACAATCCAAGACAGTGCTGACTTAACATGGTACCGACGATAAAAATATCCACGTACGATGTCAGCCATATACTGATAGCTTCAAGCATTGACCACATAGTAAATGAAAACATTTCCTTAAACAACTTGATGTTATAATACCAACGAGGTTTCCATTTAGACTTAATGGTCAATATTAAAGCATTGGTAAAATTCAAAGCTATCATTCCTATAATAAGTGACCAATAACTTCTGGTAGCAAAAGCCAATGGCACCGTCACTATTAAAGGAATGAGAATACCTATAATTCTGACCCAAAAGAGAGTTTTAAAATCCAAATCTCTCCTAAACAAAGCCATCTGAATACTCGAGAAAGCCTCCATGGGTATACATATACAAGACACGGCAATAACTATCCCTTCACCGTCACACCCAACAAGTCGAGCTATAGGGTTGGCAAAAATACTGATTCCTGCCCAGATAACCAACGACATTATGAGGTTTGACCAAAATGCTACCGCGGTAGATTTGAACTTCTCATCGTCATCTTTGAATTCATGTTGAACAATATATTTTTGGAAACCTGCATCAGTAAAAATTTCTGCAAAAGAAATGACCATCTGAGCAGTTACCATTACTCCAAAAGCGTCAGGCGTAAGTAGGCGCGCAAGAACCATTGTAGTAACAGGCGCTACAAGTTTTGCAGCAATCTCCGTTAAGCCAGACCATTTGGTGGCTGTCGCCACCTTCGTATTTAGTGATTTACTTGACATTTATAAATCTATGCACAAGTGAATAGTGCACACTCCATTTGAAACAAGAACTTACTATTAAGATTCCCTTGCATAAGCAGTTAAACGAGGGGCTATTTCAGGTTCTTCCTATATTTTGAAGACACAACTCTGTAATCAACACTATCATTAAATGAATCATAGAAGGGGACCAACTCTTCCACACTGTTAGAATACTCTCTAGACTCATGGGTCCCATCTAACAAACAAATACAATTGGCACCAGATTTATTCTGTATATACTGATACTTGTTAATAGCCAATCCGTGTTTCACATTGTCATCAATATACACTTTAAAATCATTATAACTTTCTAATTCAGGATACTTTCCTTTTTCTATATATACTAACTTACCCCCATGACGCTGCTGCTGTTTTAATATATCAAGAAGATGCTGAAGGAACTCATTCGTTATTTTTTCTTTATCCATATTATTTAGTTTTGGGTTTAATGTGTTGTTACATCTGTTTTTTTTGATAGGATTTATACCACTCTGCAAAGTGTCTCAATCCTTCCCTCAGACTTGTATTCGGCTTGAATCCAAAGTCTTGCTCCAGAGGGATAGTGTCAGCATAGGTAACGGGGAGGTCTCCAGGCTGCATCGGAACGAGCTCCTTATGGGCCTCAAAGTCGTAGTCTTTGGGTAGCACGCCAGCGCGCACCAATTCTTCCTGAAGAATAGTGACGAAGTCGAGGAGATTCTCGGGAGAATTGTTGCCGATATTATACACCTTGTAGGGCGGAATAGGAAGACCGTCTTCTCCGTTCTGTTTCTCTGGGGCATGTTGCATGATGCGGACAACTCCCTCTACAATGTCATCGACAAAGGTGAAGTCGCGCTTGCAATTGCCGTAATTGAAGATCTTGATGGTCTCGCCTTTGACCAGTTTGTTAGTAAAACCAAAGTAGGCCATGTCGGGACGACCTGCAGGACCATAGACAGTGAAGAAGCGGAGGCCCGTTGACGGGATGTTATAAAGTTTGCTATAGGCGTGCGCCATCAACTCGTTGCTCTTCTTCGTAGCTGCATAGAGGGATACAGGATTGTCCACCTTGTCATCGGTGGAGTACGGAACCTTCTTGTTGCTGCCATAGACCGAGGAGGATGAGGCATAGACCAAATGCTCGACCTCATGGTGACGGCAAGCCTCCAGGATATTATAGAAACCGATAAGATTGCTCTGAATGTAAGCATCGGGATTGGTGATGCTGTAGCGGACTCCTGCCTGGGCAGCAAGGTTCACGACAACGGCAATCTTGTTTTCCGTGAAGATTTTCTCTACTGCGTCTTTGTCAGCGATAGAGGCATGGACAAAAGTCCAGTCACCATGCAAAGCCTCTATTTCTTTCAGACGCTCATACTTGATGTTGACATCGTAGTAGTCGGTGATGGAATCGATACCGATAACCTTGATGTTCTTGACATCGCGGAAAAGTCGCTTGACGAGGTTGCTACCGATAAAGCCGGCAGCGCCCGTCACGAGAATGGTCTTGCCTTCTAAGTTTATATTATACTCTAACATTATTTAGTCTCTTCTAAAAATATCTCGTGTATATACTTTATCTTCCACATCTTTCAGACAGTCATCAAAGCGGTTGGCAATGATGGCTTTGCTCTGCGACTTGAACTCATCAAGACTATTCACCACTTTACTGCCAAAGAAGGTTGTACCATCTTCCAATGTGGGCTCGTAGATGATAACCTCAGCTCCCTTTGCTTTGACACGCTTCATGATGCCTTGAATAGCTGACTGGCGGAAGTTGTCTGAGTTCGACTTCATGGTCAAACGATAAACGCCAATTACACATGTCTGCTCTTTGTTTGCATCCCATTGGCCATTTTCTGTATAATAGCCAGCTTTGCGAAGAACGGCATCTGCTATATAGTCCTTGCGCGTCTTGTTTGATTCCACAATAGCAGACATCATATTTTGAGGCACATCAGCATAGTTGGCAAGGAGCTGCTTGGTGTCTTTGGGCAGGCAATAACCACCATAGCCAAATGACGGGTTATTATAATGTGTTCCGATACGCGGGTCGAGGCCGACACCTTCGATGATTGCCTTTGAGTCGAGGCCTTTTACTTCGGCATAAGTATCCAACTCATTGAAGTAGCTAACGCGAAGAGCAAGGTAAGTGTTGGCAAAGAGTTTTACGGCCTCGGCTTCCTTCATACCCATGAAAATAGTATCTACGTTTTCTTTGATGGCTCCCTCTTGCAGAAGAGCTGCAAAGGTCTTCGCTGCTTCCATCAGCTTTTCAACATCTGTCACTGACTTGATAGCCTCGTTTTCCTCCTCAAATTCCGGCAGATTGATAATCTTGGGATAACCTACGATGATGCGGCTTGGGTAGAGGTTGTCATAAAGGGCCTTGCTCTCTCGAAGGAACTCCGGAGAGAAGAGGAGGTTGAACTTCTTGACTCCTTTCTGAGCATAGTTCAAGTAGAGATTACGGGTGTATCCGACGGGAATGGTTGACTTGATCACCATAACGGCATCGGGATTTACCTCCAATACCATGTCTATCACTTCCTCCACATGGGTGGTATCGAAGTAGTTCTTGACTGGGTCATAATTGGTCGGAGCTGCGATAACCACAAAATCGGCGTCAGCATAGGCTGACTTGCCATCGAGAGTGGCTACAAGGTTCAATGACTTTTCAGCCAGATATTTTTCGATATAATCATCTTGAATTGGAGAAATCTTATTGTTGAGTTTTTCCACCTTTTCAGGGATTACATCTACAGCTGTCACCTGATGATGCTGAGATAGCAGTGTAGCTATGCTCAGTCCCACATAGCCTGTACCGGCTACGGCTACTTTAATATCTTTAAATTCACGCATATTTTCTTTGATTTTGTTTTATTTACATCGTCTACAACAGTATTCCTGCTTTATTAAACAGCAACACATAGTTGGTCTAAAAAATGCTATTATTATTGACACGAAGGTGTTATTAAACTTATTCCTTCTTAAATGGTCCCCTTAAGAAAGGTTGGCAGGCTTACTGCCAAATGGTTTTCACATTAATCAGCGTTAATCCAGCTTTAATCGTTCATTTATGCTTTGTTAGGTATATCACCAATACAGCGTCCCCTCTATTTTTCAAGCAGTTACGCAGTAAGTATTCGGTGAACACCGTATTGCATGGTCTCAAATAAAGCAGTAACTTTGCACGGCGGCATTGTCATTGCCTTTTTTGAGACAAGCATAGGAGGTTTTGCCCTCCGCCAGCTCATGCCAATGGGGAGTACACCTTGATTTGACTAAAATTTTAATTCATGTTTATCATCCCTCGTCTTCCCAAAACTCAGGAAGAAGAGTATAAAGTTTATCCTTGGGCGTCGTCTTTATGTTTTTCAGCACATAAGAGAGCCAACGCTCCGGATTTTTACCCAGTACCTTGCAGGCACCAAACAACGAGTACATCATCGCTGCCCGCCTCCAGGCATCCAAGTCACGGCAGAACAAATAAGACTTCTTGCCCATCACCATGTCACGGATCAACCTTTCAGTATCTGTGTTGTCTATCGGCATCTCTATAAGCACGAAGCTGCTCGACGCTGGTGTCGGCAGGATGGATGGGCATCACGCCATTGGGATAGACCCGTTTTAAACAAGGACTGCGGGAGGGGCGACTATTCGCAGCAACACGCATCTCTTTCGCCTCACTGTCACCGATCACAACCTCGGCGAACTTTGACTTGCTGTTGTTGAATGCTTTCTTGCCTTGTACCATAATTTGAACATTTTAAAATCTCGGTGCAAAAGTGCGAAACTTTTTCTAGGCGCACAATACGGCTTTCACCGAATACTTACCCTTCAACGGGAACACGCCTCTGCATTTTTAATCGTTCTGTTTTCACGCCCAGCACTTCCATTTTAGAAGGAACGTTCTTTATCAGTTGATATCTTTCAATCAGAGACATAGGATTTCTTTCCCAAGTACTTTTTCTATATGGTTTATACCATTCAGCACCAATCTCAGACATTGCATTATAATGCAGCAACAACTGCTCATCGTCATTTAATTGTGCCCTAAGTTGCCTTGCATATTTATACCTATCAGATTCTTTAAGAGAGACCTCATTCTCCAACATTTTTACCATTTGAAAAAGATGCCTAAAATAATGACCAAGGAGAACATTGTGAGATGATATGGTAAAATTATTATAATCCAACAACCGCTTAAGCTCTGCTTGAATACGATCTTCATCATTGCTTGCTTGAGCTAATGTATAATCATCAGAGCCATAAAAGAAGTACCCATAAGTTAGCTTCATTTCTAACAACAACCTCTTTTCTTTTACATTTAGATAATTCTTTACACTTTCACACTTAGAACAAGACAATATATTTTCACAATATGAATCTATTAGTTTATATACTTGTGTGTATTCTTTTATCAATTCAGAAAAGACCATTCTGCCCTTGAGCGTTATCCCCTTACCTTTTGACAAACTCATCTCAGAGACATTTTCCCTATGCAGATGAAGCATTTCGTAGAAGCTTTGTGCAAATCTATCCCGAGCATTCTGTTTTTCTTGCTCACGCAATGTAACAATAACCAACAGCGCACTAGCCAACGTAAATATTGTACCTATGGCGCCGCCAATAAAATCTCCAATATTTCCCGTCAACGGCATGTCGGGAGTCTCACCTTCAGGAGTTATGATGATATTATGCGTAGATAAAAAAATCCAAAAATATATAAAGACACAGATTCCAACAAAAATAATAAATATTGATAAATATCTTAAGAGCGAAGTCATTTACTTAGTAAAAACATCTATATTGTCAACTAACAACGGGCTTATATAAAGCGACTCCATATCTGTATCAAAATGCGTAAGCAACATCTCTGCAAAACGCCCAAGGAAAACACCATAAATCGCTTTTGTCATTCTTTGTAGCTTAGATTCTATAATCCCAAAATAAAGACTATCTGGGGCGTCTTCTCTTATTAAGGGCGTAATCCAAGCTTTCCCTATCCATTGTTCTTGAGTTGGCAAGAAGTCACCATCATTGTCTAAATGCCAAGTAACAACGACATTATTCTCGATAGCTTCCCTTATTCTATCCAATAAGCCTTCTGGATCATTTGTTTGTACCCGTATCATTGTTCTTTTGTTCATTTGTATTATCACCATTTGTCTTACATGCTTCCTTCGGATTTATATCCGTCAAAGCCTCTATTTCATCCTTAAGCGGAAGAAATTGATTAAAAAGGCTAATATATGCTCGACCTATTGCACCATGAAACAAAATCATTTTTGGAGAGTTCGTACCACACTCTATAATATGATTTCGTGTTATGCCGGGGTAATCATCTATATAATAGATTTCTTTAATGCCCAACTGATATGCTTTTTTCCCACACAATTCACAACAACTTGAAGTTGTAAAAAGGCGGCCTCCTTCTATTCCTGTCGAGCCATATTTGGACAGCTGAAGTATTGCATTCTCTTCTGCGTGTAGGCTTCTTGTATGCACCTGGTTTTTATGGTCATCTTCAACTACATTATGAATGTCTTTAAAACAATAACATAAGGGTAAGCCTATCACACTCTCTTGGTATTTACGACATTTATATGCCGAATATAGCTTATCAACGCCTGCAGAAAATTTCAAGTCTAAGCGTTCATAATTACTATAAGCGTCATCATCTTCTTGATTATGCAAGTCTGTCAATGAACGTAAATTACACGGAGTCTGTCCCTGAGGAACTGTATTCCATCCTATTGATCTTACAGAAAAATCACTGTTTGTGACCACTGCTCCAACCTGTCTTGACAAACATCCAGAATTTAGTTTTGCGGTATATGCTATTTGCATGGTCCGTTCTATGGGCGACGGAGGGACCAAACCTGGATGCCGTATTAGTGAAAGATATGTCAGAATCTGATTAACAAGCTCGCGATTTCGTGTAACTTCTATGCCATTATGGGTAATATGGATATCTGACAATTCGATGCATTTGTTTATATCAATTTTGGAATATGAATCTCTAAAATCCCGCTTTGAAGACTCTTCTTTATCCAGTTCTTCTATTTCTTTAATATCAAAGCCACGCCCTACCAACTTCTGTTTTCTAATCTGCTCATCTGTATTGATAGACATAAGATAAAAAGAAGCATACCTCTCTCGAAAGTATAGAACTTCATAAGGATTACGAAGAGCGTCTATTACAATGTATGTAAAAGCCTCTGTTTTTCCATGGTTTGTACTTGTATTATTTTGCTTTATTTCTTTTTCAGTATGCCGACGAATAAGCTTGATAAAACAATTTATTTTTCTTGCCAGACACGCAGGTGCTTTATCACTTTCCAAATTATCTGAATTTTCAATAACTGAGTCATAACGTCTTATATTATTTCCCCATCGTTGTAGTATGTCTGACAGAATAGCTCTTGAGTCTTTTTGAAGAGTTTCCGTTACCTCCTTCCTAAAAAGAGAAATGTCTTCTGTTATAAGTTTGATGAATTTTTGTTCTTCCTCAAATTCCGTTTCATTATTTGGTTCGTTGAAATAACGTTCACAGTCTTCCACCATTTTATGGAGACTCTCATATTGCTCTTGATGCTTCTTTACCGCTTCTTTTATCTTAGTATCCTGGATGGGTTTATTGCTTGCCTTGATTTTTTCAGCACTCCCATGAGTGCTAATCTCCTTCAAAAAGTCCTCATACTCAAGCATCAAAGCATAGTAATATATAACATTACTCGCCTTTATACAAACAAACGGATGCCAATGTTCACGCATATACCTATATACAATACGGCTCTTCCGACTATCGTTATCCCAAACGGAGTCATTGATATCTTTGTGTTTAGACTTTAATGTATTAAAATCTTTTGTTCGTAAGATATCTGCTACCGTGGTACAACCACTACCAGTTCTCCCTGTTAATCCAATCAACAGAAAATCTCGTCTAAGCTTATATATCTGCTTTACTACTGACATAAGGTTTTTTGTATTAGTACACCATTTAGGTCCGAGTTTCAAAATGTTTTTTAAGAAACGCCAAAGATATCAAGACTTAATTAATCACTTAAGAAGCTTTGTATCATCAATAGGACGGTTCAACGGCTATATCCTTTGCATTGCTTTCGCTTGTCAGAATGAAAATAATTCTATCTCTTCAAACCTGATCTCAAAAGACACTGGCGATGTTTTATCTTTGCCACTTCACACTGGAACGTATTTATGTTTTTATAGTCCCCTCTAGCATCTTCATTAGCATTCAAGATAAGACATGTGTTACAATAACTTTTATCAGCACAGGAATTGCATCGCGGGAAATTTTCATAAGTCAATTCCCTTAATTTATTTGTCATTGCAGATTTTATCCATATTTCATCAAGAGATTGATCCATGATATTACCTAATTTCAAAGATTGCCACCCTTCGCATGGATAGACATCTCCATTATTCGAAAAGCACAAAGAGTTTTTACATATTTGACATATCGAATCATTAGCACCTACTTTTTTGTCTTGGGCCTGTCGTAAAACTCTTTCATGATTTTCTTTGGAGGAAAGTTCAAAAGAAATAACATCATTTATATCATTAGAATTTAACCTACATGATAAATTGCTTTTAGAAAGATCATAACTACCGTACAAAGAACAATCAAAGTCCGCTTCTATATTTTTTGACTTTGCATAAGTCATAACATCTTTATAGCTTTTAAGATTGTGCTTCATCACTGGACAGTTTATCTGAAGAGGAATATTCCTGTCGTGAAGTTTGTTTAGAGATCGGATTGTCTTTCGAAAACTACCATGCTTTTGAGTAATTGTATCATGTACATTTTCATCCATTGCATATAATGAAGTTTGAACGCTAACAAGAGGGTTGGCGGCAATGATATCAAGAAGTTCATTCGTTAGAAGTGTCAAGTTTGAAAGTAAATTGACAGAGAAATTAGCATCTCTACATTTTAACAAGAATTGTCCCAAATGAGGGTTGAGCATAGGCTCACCTCCGCTGATAGTTATATTAAGAACGTTCATTTCACGGCATTGTGAGAGAATTCTATCAAAGACACCCACTCTCATTATACTGCATTTTTTATAGTCCGGAATATAACAATGAACGCATCTTTCATTACAACGACTTGATATATCGAGATGAACACGGGTCAAACGAGGAGTATCGCCAAAAGTCTTCTCATAAATGGCTTGAGATGCCTCGCGTTTGGTGTATCCATTTTCATGTGGCTGTACTTTATCATAGGAAAAATAGCAAGATTTCAGACATGGCACATCTACTGTTTCGCCACAATACACGAAGCCTTCCGTATGCAATTTTGTAAAAAACGCAATACAATCTTTTCGAATAACACTGGCAGGTGTATTTGAGAAAAAATCACACAATTGCTCTACAATTTCATCAATAGTCTGAGGATCTTCTGACAACGTAGAATAGAAGACGCTTCCAATAGACGACAACAACACATCGCCAACTTTCAAGCTACTCTTCGTCGCGGTATCATAGCCGAAATTGCGGTTGTCTGTAAGATAACCAAAATTCGGGTATTTTCTAAATAGTATGTATGGAAGTTTGTATACAATCATAGTGTCATTAAATAGTGCGGTGGCAAAATTACCACCGCGCCATTTCGAGAAGAGTTAATTAATGCCTGCCAGAAGGTTTACCTGAACAGGAGGGCCTTCCACAAGGTTTTTTTTGACAATCTGCCATCATAATCGCACTCTGTGCTAAAACTTTCGGTTCGCTATAATCCATAAAAAAAACTTTTATTAGGTCGCTCTTTATCTATCTCCTTTGCTGAGCAACCGTTGAGCACAAAGAAGAGCTATATTATTCAAATACTATTTAAAGCATTGATACTTTATTCCCTCTTACCATATATATATATATCCTAAGGACAATGTTATTACGGGCATTACCATTTGCCATAGTGTTGATATGAATTCTTTGTCTTTATCCTTACAATAAACAATACACGAAATTTCTATCACTGCAAGGAGTAGAATAAGACAGATAGAATTCCAATAAGTTGCCCTCTAAGTATAATCAGGGGCGGGGTGCTTGTATTAGGATTGAACGCACTATACGAGGCATACGGACTGCTATAACGGCTATGTTGATTGAAAATTGAAGTCGCAGAATATTTACTGCCATATATTCCATATTCATTCATGATAGAGTCAGTTTGAAACTTATTCGAAGATAGCATACCCAGAAATTGTCCATCTTGTGCCAAAAGGAACGACTCCTGACGTCTCACTCTAAGATCGTATTCGCCTTGAAGCATAGTAACGATAAGCACTTGTATTTGTCAGAGAGAGCCCACTCAATGAAAGAGAATGTCTCTTCAAAACATAATCTACATTATTCTTTAGCTTCATAATTCCCAAATATCTCAACTTTTCTATCCTTACCCTCAACTTTCAGGGTCTCATTTGCTGCCTTTATTGTAGATTCCGCACCTACATACAGACCATAAAGGCTTTTATCTTGTGATGATTGGTACTCCTGCTTAGCAAGCTCAATCGTTGACAACAGGTAGTTTTCAGTGTCAACAAACGGCTTGACATGCTCGGGACGAATTGCGGAATAAGGCAAAGCATCAAGAATTCTGAATGCTCCGATATAATCCTGGAGACTATAAAGGAGCGCGGTATTTTGTGATTTTTCCATCATGTCTATTTTATAAAGTTTTTAATGAGATTTTCAAACACATTTTGTATTGAATCTGCGATTACACTAGAGCTTTTACGCACAACTCTACAAGCGTTTTGGTGATTAGCTATTTATTGCTGCCTGTCAAATGATCAAGCTCGTCCTGACAGACTGCTAAACGGGTATTGAAGTCAGAAGCAAGTTTCTCCCGTTCATTGGCGTATGCCTCCTTCAACTTTTGTTCACGGGCTTCAAATTCTGCACGAATCTCAGCGACTACTGATCGGCGAAAAGCATCCAAAAGGGTTGCGTCCCCATTGGCTGTCATAAAAGAGATCATCTTCTGCATCATGTCGTTTATTTGGTCTATCTTTTCGGATAGCTGGTTGTTCAAGGTTGAAGCCATAGCCTCCAGTTCCTTTATTCGCTTTTCGCGAGATAGAAGTTCTTTGCGAAGCTGCTTGTTTTCGGCTGCCCAGTCATGCGATTGCACATGAATCGCTTGTGTGAGTTTGCTTTCAGGTTTCATAATGGAGAGACACAAATAGCGTCGTTTACGTCTAATGGTTTGAGATCTTACGGTGTAAGGAGGGGTTGGCGGGCAAGCCGCCAAGTTTTCACATTAATCGCCGTTAATCGGACATTAATCTGTCGTTAATATTTTTGGATACCGTCATTCAGACGGTAATACGACATTGTTCCCCACCGCAGTATCGCTCTGCGCTATGCCGCCACTCGGATGGGGATATTTCTTACTGACATAGGGAAAACAACAAGAACAACAAGTACAATATATAACAACGCCTTCGTCAAGACACCTGAGAGGACAGAAATCCTGCTGCAAAGGAAACAACATGAACAAGGCTTCGCAAGGACAGTGGCAGGCAAGCCGCCACGGAGTTCACATTAATCGCCGTTAATCAGACATTAATCGGTCGTCAACACTTTTAGGGACTGACGTCACTAATAGTTGAACGATTTTTGCTCATCCACCACCAGTTTGTTTAGCAATGGCAGTATACGTTCTATCTTGCGGCACTTGACCCTGTTGTAATAGAAGTCTATATCGTCGAGCAATTCATAGCTAAGGTCTTCCGGCATGTCTCCACCATAACCGCAGGCGACAACGGAAATTGCAGCGAGTCTTCGGGCATCTTTGTCGCCACGAAATTCGCTTAAGCCTAAGAGAATATTGGGTAGGCAGTCGTACATGATATTGCAATAGTGAAGTAGGTCGGAGAAAACTGGCGATTCTATGAGATAGGCTTCAAGCATCTCTTCCTGGTATTTACGAAGCAACAAGAGGAACTTCTGCTTTGCCATCCGCCCCCTTATGTTTTGGGTCATTACCCAGAACAGGGCATGGGATAACACAATGCGGTCTTCAGAAGAGTGGCAATAGAAGCAACTGTCTTCGGGCTTGCGGGCCTTTAGCAGTTCTTCGAATTGACGAAACATCTTCTTACGCATTTCGTTTAATTGGGTAGTTGCCATTTCTTTTTTCACATTAATCGCCGTTAATCGGACATGAATTGGTCGTTAATATTTTTGGGTACCGTCGTTCGGACGGTAATACGACATTGTTCCCCACCGCAGTATCGCTCTGCGCTATGCCGCCACTCGGATGGGGATAGTTTGTTATTGTAATTGTCTAACCTTGGCTACTTTTATGCTCTTGAATGTCAGAACAAGAGCTCGATTGTTTCATACGATAACATCTGTATTCCTCCTTTTTAGTATTTGATATAGCACAAATGTACGAAAGGCATATCGAGTCGAGCGAACGCAACCGTTTACAGATTTCCACGATCTGGTCCTTGCCATAGTAGCTCAGCAGAAGTTTCCAATCATTCCAATTGCCATACTCCAGAACCCGCTGAACAAAAAAGGACGGATACTTGTCCATGTCAGCCTGTGATTTGTCTATGTCCCAAAATAGAACAGGAGACAACTTTTTAATACATTCAGCGCCGTTCATCGTTATTGCCATTTCTGTTGAGCAGCAAAGGTAAGGCTAATATTTAACATCACAAAGGATTTTAGCGATTTTTGTGATTAGTGTTCATGCGGTGCGTTACTCTTTATGAAAGGGAACGTCCTACATGGAATGAGTGGGGGCGGGCAAGCCGCCAGAGCTTTTTACATTAATCGCCGTTAATCGGACATTAATCTGTCGTTAATATTTAACTTACATGTCAATCCTTTTCCCCATTCAATGCGCGTCTTGGTTGAGCGTTACACACTGGGCGAGTAAAGCCATTGCCGTCCTTGCTGCATCTTCAAGCTGACATAGGGAAAACAACTAGAACAACAAGTACAATATAACGGATTGACGCTCACGAATAACGGCCAACATTGCTTTGCTGGCACCTGCAGCATCTGCCATTTCATACATCGTGATCTTTGTATCCTCGCCAGTTTTATCTGCTTGTCGCTTTGCGCGCTTCCATGCTTTGTCCTCATGCGACTTGTCTGACAAATCAAAGGAATCTACGCCTTTGCATTTGTCTATCCACTTATCAAGCATCTTGACGTCAGCTACTGAGAGTTCGTCCATATCGCAAACAGCTTGCTTTGAAGCAAGAATAAGTTGGTGGCCGTCCTGTGATAGTTCGATTTTCAACGAGTCTGCGAAGTCTTTCAACTCCGGTGAAGATATCTCAGCCTTTCCTTCTACTCCACGCAACACCTTGTAAGTCAATGTCGGAACAGGACCATGCTTCCTTGCTACAAAAGTATCATAGATGATGGGCAAGCCGTACTCTTTCAGCTGGTTTTGCTGGGCAAAGTACATGACCTTAAAGAGGTGGATGTAGTCCACTCCCTCTGGGAATGCCTTCAGGATGTAAAGCACAACTGCTTTTATCTTTAGTATCTGATCTATTGTCTTCATGACGATTATTCCTTTCTTTAATTTGGCAAAAGTACGACTTTATTCCTAAACGACCAAGGGTTTCTCGGTTTTTAACGCACGCTTATAGCATAGGGGGGCGGGCAGGCCGCCAGGGTTTTTTACATTAATCGCCGTTAATCGGACATGAATTGGTCGTTTATACTTTTTGTCATGGGCGGGACCTGTGACGGGCCTCCAAGGCATCGTTGATGCGGGCGCGAATGTTGTTCACGCTTCTTCCCGTGGTTATGTTGATGGCGAAAGGAAGCAGGCATTGGATGAAGCTCTCCTTGACAATGGTTTCTTCGGTGAGCTTGGGCTCTTGATCGAGCAGGGAGACGACGACCTGGGCCAGATCGGTGGCGTTGTTGCACGCGCGAATCTTGTTGAGATGCTCCGGGATGTGGTCCTTGTCGATGTAGCGAGAGAGCTTTTCTGCCTCGGAAGAAAGCGCGTCGCTGGTAGTTTGGACGACCTGCAGTTTGTTGGCATGGTCATAGACATAGAGGTTTTGTACAGCCTCGGTGGCGTTGGGCAGAATCTGGTTGTTTCCGCCGTAAATGTTGATGGTCAAATCACACATAAAAGGTTATATATTTGTTTTGGATGATGAATACTCGATAGAGGGTCTTTAGTACGCTGCTTGATGAAGTTAACTTCGAAGCCCGATGAAGTTAACTTCGTAGGCCGATGAATATAACTTCGTAGGCCGATGAATATAACTTCATTTTTTGGGGTGGTTGGGGAGGTTTTTCTCCTTATCTATATATAGGCACCGAGAAATCCGTCTTTCACGTCCGTTGAGGGTGATTTCTGAGCAAAATCAGACCGATTATGAACGGATTGTGAATGGATTGTAAACGGATTGTAAACGGTTATGAATAGATTTGATTTCGGCTTCTCAACTTAGTACCTTTGCATCGCAGTCAGGGAACAACAACCAATTCTGTCGGACGCAATGACTGCTTGCGTAAACATCAAGTCCCATACCGACGATGGGCAAGCGTATGATCAATTACAGTGTGTACATGATGCGTAATTCGTTGAAGCCGAATCTCCCCGAGAAGGCGTATGCCAAGGCGCAGGTGAAGGAGGTGATGTCGTTTCGCGACTTCGTGGCCCACATCGCCGAGCATGGTGGCTACAAGCGTGGACAGGTGAAGGGCGTGTTGAGCGACATGTGCTCGTGTCTCGTGGAGCAACTGCTGGAGGGCAAGAAGGTGATGCTCGATGAGCTCGGCAACTTCTGGTTGTCCATCAGCAGCGAAGGGGCGGAGAGCTGTGAGACGTTCACGTCGAAGAACATCACGGCAGTGAATATCATCTTCACGCCGGGCACGGACTTCGAGAACCTCATCGGACGTGCGGCCTTCAACCCGGTAGCGAGCCGATCGCTGCAAACAGCTGCCTTGAAGGCGGAGAAGAAGGGTGAGAACGTGATCGACATCGAGGCCGTGAAGAAGGGTCCTGGCAACGGTGGTGGCAACACGGGAAAGCCTTCTAACCCTTCTGAGGGTACGGGCGAGAACACCGGTGAGCCTTCCAACCCGTCGGGTGGCGCAGGAAGCAACACGGGTGAGGACGGCAAGACGGACACGGGAATCACCAATCCGCCGAGCAGTGGCGAGGACGGTGGCACCTTGGGTGACTAATCAAGCAGTTTATGAAGTTTATTCTATTCATCTATCTTAAAACATCGCGTATGAAAGTGAACTGGAAACGTGTGGCACTGTATGTGCTGCGAATCATTGAAATGGTGATCACCGGCGCAGCGGGTGGAGCCATCACGCAACTCTAATCTCTAACTCGTGGTCACGGCCTCTGCGCATCGGCCCTCAACTCGTTGACGGAAGATGGAGGGGTCGTGACCTCTCACTTGAATTTCTATGAGAACTATCACTTTGATCATTATTCATTGCTCGGCGGTACGGCCCAGCCAGACGTCGAGTGCGCAACAGATTGACTCTTGGCACCGCAAACGGGGCTGGAATGGCATCGGATACCACTATGTGGTGCGGCGGGACGGAACCGTAGAGCGGGGACGGCCCGAGGCGAAGGTGGGAGCTCACTGCCTGAACCACAACAGGCATAGCATCGGGGTGTGCTACGAGGGTGGCTTGGACGCCCAGGGAAGGCCGGCGGACACGCGGACGGAGGCGCAGAAGCGTGCGCTGCTCACGTTGGTGCGGGAGCTCAAGGGGCGGTATCCGCGGGCGATCGTCGTGTCACATCATACCTTCGATCCGCGCAAGGCGTGTCCTTGCTTTAATGCGGAGCATGAGTTTAGGGACGTTTCTTGCTGAGGTAGGGAAAACAACTAAAACAACAAGTACAACTTATAACAACTCGTGGACACGCGATAACCTGCTGAAAGGGAAACAACAAAGTACAACAAAGAGGACTGTAAGACAGTCCTTTTTTTTGCTAAGGTTACTTGGTTGTAAAACTACAGCGTGGCCTTACAGCGGTGGGCATAGACGGCGTAGGCGGTCACGACCACGAAGCAGAAGGCGGGGACGGCGTAGGAGGTATAGATGTTGGTGTGGTCGGAGACCATGCCCTGGAGCGGGGTGAGGATGGCGCCTCCAAGGATCGACATGATCAGGCCGCTGGCTCCGATCTTCGAGTCGCCGGGGTGATCGCCACGCATGATGCCGCCGAGGGCGATGCCGTAGATGGTGGGGAACATCAGGCTCATGAAGGAGCTGATGAGGACCAGCGAGGTGATGCAGAGCCAGCCCGTGCCGGCGCTCAGGACGACCGTGAGGCTCAACAGGGCGGACATCACACCGCCGAAGGTGAGGAGGCGCGAGGGGGAGAACCAGCGCATCAGTCCCGTGTAGATGAAGCGGGAGAGGCAGTGGCCGACGATGGAGATCAGGTAGATGCTGCTGGCGGCGGCCTCCAGGCGGCCCGTTTCCTGCATCACCAGGCGGATGGTGAAGCTCCACACGCCGATCTGCGCGCCGACATAGAAGAACTGAGCCACCACGCCACGGCGGTAGAGGCGGTTGGAGAGGAGGCGGCGGAAGCTCGCTCCGACGCTGTCGCTGCGGTCGTCGTCCTTGCCCGAGGGCATGCGGGCGAAGAGCA
>ERZ827490.1318-NODE-1318-length-32799-cov-8.459321_pt1 | contig 32799 bp, 20 predicted proteins | sample MGYA00519770_ERZ827490 | MGnify/ENA primary metagenome ERZ827490 (study PRJEB31778, sample SAMEA3449324) | human gut metagenome | biome: human gut; feature: human-associated habitat; material: faeces | place: United Kingdom | collected 2010/2012 ...
ATTGTGTTTTTGGTTTGGCGCCGTACTTCCGATATCGTTTTTATATGCCTGCCCCGGGGTCTCCGCGGCGTTGCCGTGCTCGCTCTTTTGCGGTCGTCGCACAGTCATATCTGTCTCGGTAACGGCTATTCAGTTGTCGAGGTACACGGGGGAAGCTTAGAAGCTCCTCTCACTTTCCCTTTGCCGAATTTTTTTCGGATTTTCCCACTGCTTTTCAAAATTTTTTCTTTTGAGCTGGTAAATTATAAAAAGCCGAGCTTGTGCAGAGCTTTTTCAAAGTTCCCCTCACTTGGTAGGCAGCGAGAAGGCCAAAAAATTAACCCCCTTGAAAAATTTTTTGTTTTGGCTCCAAATCGGAGCCATTTTCCTATGCAGGACTGCTCGTGGCTCCGAAATGGAGCCATTTTTCGTCTATGGCATCAAAAGTGATGCCATGTCCATTCCGGATTTCATCGGTGTGGCTGCAAAATTGATGCCATAAAAATAAGCGCCTGCCTCTTTTCAGAAGCAGACGCTCATTTCTCGTATTCAGTTTTTACCGTAGCAGCCGGATCAGCAGCTCATTGATATCCTCGGTGGGCTTGCCGCTTGCTACCAGCTTGTTCCGAAAGGACAACAGGGCCATTGTCAGCAGCCGTCGCTCGCCGGCGCAGAGTGCTAACACTCGATTTCTTCTATACTTGAACATCACCACACCTCAGCAATAAACCAGCTCAGAAAGGACAACTTCCTCCGCTCGGCTGCGGATGCTGTTCATCCGTTCCACCCATTCCATTTGATTTTCGGCCTTCAGCCGCTCAGTGACACCCTCAGCGTCCTTCATCTGCGCGACCAGCCGATCGAACATCTCCTGTGCTGTGTCGCCGATTTCCTTGAGATGCTCGTCCAGCTTGCCGGTCAGCAGCATCCCCGTGTAGATGCCGTCCCTGTGCTCACGCAGATACCGCCTGCGCATTTCTGCGAATCTGTTGTACATACTCTTCCTCCTTCACGCCCGCCGTATGGGTTTTTATCATCATCCACATGATAGCGCAACCCGAAGGAAAAGCCCAATGTGCGAAAAACAGATTTGCAGATTTGACGGTAAGGCAACAGAAACAGCCATCCCCGAAATCGATCGGAAATGGCTGTCGTCTATGATGCGGCATTGTCTTAACAAGCAACGAATCTGTCCGTACAGATTCACTTGTCAGGGGATTCCCTGAGACCCTTATATTTTTTTGCTGAAGCTCCATCTTGTTCTTTGTCAGGAATTTTGGTATCAATTTCTTGTAATAGTTTTACCAGTCGAGCCTTAATGTTTTCGTACTCAATTGATAACTGCGTTTTTGCCGTTGGAGTTATGATAGATGTATGCCCAACCGCATCTCTGATAGGCTTGTACACCGTTGCGGAACGACTCAATCCTGCATTTTTAGGACTGTCGGCTTTGTCAATTAAATTAGCCAAGTATCCCATATCAAGATAGAAAAGATTATCTTTTGAAGTTCTTATATCGTATGAAATATTTGCTGCATTCTTGTTTTTCTCTTCTTTTTCTTGCCATTTATCTGCTTCGCCTTGGGCCTCAGGGGAAACGGGTAATTTTACGAATTGAATATACTGTCGTAATAGGTTCTCTGAAATAAAGCATTCCGTATACGAGGGAATGTTAAACTGCGCCTCTTCAGATAACAGGCTTGCCCATTCTTCAACCTTTCCGCCCTTTTTAATAAACTTATTCTCACGCTGCATATCTTTGACGGTAGTATTAAACAGTTCTTGAGCCTTTCTTGCTTTCGGAGTTATTTTTTTATTGTCCGGGTCTCCATCCTCTCCATGTTTTCTTCTGAACTCGTCCCATTGATCCATCATTCCACGGAAAATGCTTTCAAATTCTTTGAGAAATAATTCAAAAGAGGGATCATCAGAAATAATACCTTCGCGGCTGCTTGTAAAGATGTCTTTATTGTCACCTTGGTCTAATTCATCAAAATGAATTTGCCCGTATACATAATTCTCGACAATTCGAGTGGTGGGTACATGCCTTAAAATATCTCTTTCTCTAAGGCGTCCGTTTACAAAAAGGTCAATGGTTACTTTTTCTTGCGTACCACGAATTTTTAAATTAGATGGTTTATTTACAGAAGCAATATATCCATGCATGTTCATTTTTGATTCAACACTCACGGTCTCTTGCAAATTTTCCATAGAAGCAACAAAAGGATCCTTGATACCGTTAATCGTCCAAATAAACTGAGTATTATCCGCAAATTCAGACAGCAATTTTTCAGTAATTGGCTCACCATTTACAAATATGCTAAAATCAGAGTCGATTAATGAAAAACGAAAATACAATGCAATTGCTTTTTCTATGTATTCTATTGTGTTAAAGATGCCATTTGTAACATGATCAAAAAAGATCAGTGTACCGTGTTTGATCTTAGACAAATCTTCAGAGAAGTCTCTCTCAAGTTGACCAAGCTTATAATCTTGAGAATTCAGATCGTCAGTAATTGCTTTATCCAATCCGGAATTATCAATGATACCGCCAATAACCGCAGTGCCTGCTGTTTTAGTTGCGATATGGATGCGCTGAGCACAAGACAGTAACGCAAGTTTTCCGATACCTTTTCGGCCAATATACGGCCTTCCGAATTGAGATCTGTATTGATTGTTCTTTCTCTTTGTATAACCGATTTTCAAAAACTTGTTTTGGAAATCATCCGGGGTCATTCCAATGCCGTCATCAAGAATACACATAGCATTGTTATCTCGATCAATTTCAATCCAAACATTTTTAGCATCAGCATCCCATGAATTTGAAATTGCTTCACCCAAAACTGTAATAATATTTCGATATAAGTTCCTTCCCAAGTGATTAAGAACGCTTAAAGAAATATTGAAATTGTATTCATTACCCATATCTATTTCTCCCACGATCATTGAATATTGTATTCTTCAAGATGCCGAATAATGGTTTCCCCGATTACTTCTCCGAGCCTTACAGGCACAGCATTTCCTATATGTCTTGCTATATCTCTAAACACAAATTCTCTGTTTGGATCTATAAAGTCATAGTCTTGAGGAAATGTTTGAAGCATTGCTCCCTCTCGAAGAGATAAAGCTCGATCTTGTTCAGGGTGACCATATCTTCCCGTACCAAAACTGTAAAACTGAGTGGTAATCGTCGGCCCGATTCTATCCCAAGACATTCGACCATATACAGAGCTATAAGTTTTTCCAGAGCTTTTTCTATGGCATGGGCATCGAAGTTCTTCAGGCCAGTCGCGCCATGTTCCGCCAGGGCGTGAAGCTCTGATTCTTCTTAAATTGATTTCCGACAATGAAGCCGAACGATGAAGCGCATCATTTGGGTCAACGCCACCTGCTTCAATATGCGGCAGATGGTCGATAAAGTTCCTGACACTTACATCCTCACGGTGATGTGTCGGCGCAATTAACTCTATTGGTCCGAGCAATGAGCCAATAAGGACAAATCTTCGACGAGATTGCGGTATACCATAGTCAGGGCAGTAAACAACTTTTTCGCTAAAATAGTACCCGTTATCCTGCAACATCTGAATGAACTGCATATATATTTCAGTTTTTTTGATTTGAGGCACATTTTCCATTGAAATGATTGTCGGATGGAGTTCTTCAATCAATCTTCCATATTCAAGCAAAAGGTTGTATTTTTCGTCGTGTTCATTTGCCTCTCCCAGCTTAAAACGCATCTGGGAAAAAGGCTGACAGGGAGCACATCCGACAAGAATCCTTATGGCATCTTCTGTATATAATTCATTCAAATCTGCCGCATGAATTTCTCGGATATTCTGCATGTGATATGGCACATTGTTGTTATGCTCATATGTGTATTGGCATGTAGGATCAATGTCAAATCCTGCGATAACATTAAATCCGGAATCCATTAAGCCTCGAGTCAAACCGCCGATTCCGCAAAACAAGTCTATTATCTCAGCCGGCATTATTCATCACCTACTTTTTTAATCTCTATAGCAATTCTATTTATTACCGGTACTACTACACTATTGCCGCACTGCTTGTACGCACTATTCAGTGGTATTTTAGCAAATCGGAAAGTGTTTGGGAATCCTTGGAGTGCAAGGCACTCATACGGGGTGATTTTCCGTATACCATAGTCGTCTAAAATGATTGGAACGCGATCTGGAAAGGTTCCCATGTTGGCGGTGAGTGCTGGACAAAAGTAATGTCGTTTTCTTGATACGCCAGAATCATATATTTTATAGAGAGCCTTTCTATCTGTCACAATGCATTTCAGATCATTATAGAACTGGCTATTGGTTGTGTAGTAATAGATATCATCATGCTTAGCGCTACGGTCTAAGATATCGTTCATGTCTACTGTTAGTTCAATCTTCTCGGGAAATGTGAATCGTTCACACTGGGTATAATCCAAAAACCCAACGATAAAAATACGCGTGCGCTGCTGAGGCACATTGCCGTATTCCATCGCATCCATCACTTTGTATCTAAATCCATATCCATACTGGGCAAGTGCGTTGTAAACGGTTAAGAACGACTTCCCGGCATCGTGCTCCAACAAATTAGCCACATTTTCTAAAAATATAATAGACGGACGCTTAGCTTTCGCAATGCGTGCTATTTGAAAAAACAGATTTCCTCTCGGATCATCAAATCCCTTTTGAAAACCCATCTTTGAAAACGGTTGGCACGGAAATCCGGCGACCAATACATCAAAATCCGGGATAGTGGAAATATCAATTCCTCGTATATCACTCTCTATTAGATGCCCATCACCGAAGTTGAGTCGGTATGTAGTTGCAGCATCCTTGTCAAACTCATTAGCCCACACGATATCAAACCCAGCTTGTTGGAAGCCAAGATCAATACCGCCTATTCCGCTAAACATGCTTGCAACTCTCATATATACTTTCTCCACAAGCTACTACCCTTAAATAAGTGACAATATAGCTTCTTTCAAGCACCGACTCGTTTTTTCATCGTCATCTTCAAAAACAAATGGTATGCGAACTGCATAAATGTCAATATTGCTTTTTTGCCCCTCGACTTCTACAGATTTCTTGAGAATAGCAGGGTTAGGCTCTTTTTCCTCAAATCTAAATTGTGGATACAGTAGGTAAACTTTATCTAATCCTCTTGATATCGCATAAGTTAGCACTTGATACAGGTCACCACTATTTATGTCATTGATTAGGTCATACCTAAAATCAGTATTGCCTTCAAATCTTGACACCTCTTTGTACTTCGTGTCTAAAATAAACATACCTTTTTCTTTGTGCTCAATCAAAATGTCATGACGCATCACAAAGGCTTGCGCAAATTCTTGATCCCCAAGTCGAATGCTATCTACCAGTGAAACTTCAGATGCTTGCAATGTTACTTTTGCATCCTCATTAAAGATACTTTGAATAAATCCTCCAATAAAACCCTCAAATAATAAATCCGTTGGGAACATAAAGCAAAATGAGTCATGAGTATCAAGGTTATAATTGGTTGTTTTATTAAGCAGGAACATTTTACTCATGCTCAAAATGATCTTGTACTTGCTTTGCATTTTGCTAAGTTGAATTGTATCGCAATCGCGAGGTGTGCAGTTTTGATCCGATACTTCTCCAAGCTTATTTAACAAATTTCGAATGATCTTTTGATTGCTTGGCGTGGCAATATTCCACACAAATTTCAAGGTACATTTAATAACCCGGTTCAACAGATTATCAAATTCAAATGTTGAATATGAACACAGAAACTTGCCAAACTGACCAGTCGGATATTTCTTGGTGATATAATCCTTGATATCAAGTCTACCTTGAATCGTTGGCAAGTCTTCTGTTTTTTCCTCATAGCGAAAGAATAACCCTCTATCCAAAGCGGCTTTGACATATCTAACATACAAGGAAACAAACAATTCTTGTAGATCATCCGTATTTTCCATGTCGGCAGCAATGCTGATATAGGGATAGTCTATTTTTGCGGTATATTCAATCCATTTTACAAGGTTGTGCATCAGATGCTGAAGATCAAGACTTTTTCGATCATCATCGTCTTTAAACTCCTTGAAAACCTTCGGGAATATGTTTAGCTGATGCCCTTTGTAGACAATAGTTCCTACATAATCCTTTGTTCGAATATTTTTCTGCCCGATAAAATCCAGGAATTGTTGTTTACTATTTACTTTACCGTCATCATAGAAGATAGCACGCTGTTCCCAGTTAGACTGTAAGAAATTCAATAGCTCATCAAGAGATTCTTGGCTCTTCCATTCTGCCGGGAGTAATGCATTCTTAATGATTTTGTTTTCATAGTAATTTAGAATCATTATTCTACCTTAATTCTGCCTTGATTATTTACGGCAATAGATACATCCGTTCCTTCAAGTACTTTGGCTAAGGCGTCTTTTACTTTTTTCTCTTGATCGTAGAAATACTCATAAAGGAGAGGAATAATATTACGATTCAAAATATTAGACAAATCCGCTGCTGTTTTGCCGATGAAATACGCATGCCCAATAAGCAAATCAGAACTTTCAAGTTGCTTTCTCAGTAATTCGTTTAAGGAAACGAGGACTTTTTTCAAAGTTTCATCGACAATCAGCTCGGGATTTGGTGCAACTTCTTCAAATTCAAATCTTCTTCTAAGAGCCGTATCAATCAATGCAATCGACTTATCAGCGGAGTTCATCGTACCAATGATATAGAGGTTATTGGGCACCGCAAATTCTTCTCCGCTGGGGAGAGTAACGCTTAGTTGATTGTCTTCGCCCCAGCGTTTGTCGTCTTCAATAAGCGTAATCAATTCTCCAAAGATTTTTGAAATATTGCCTCTATTTATCTCATCGATAATGATTACATAGTTGTTTTCTTGATCAGACATGGCAGTATTCGCAATTTTTTTGAAAACGCCATTAACAGGGACAAAATCAAGCGCACCGTTATTTGAGGTGGGCCTTAAACCTTGGATAAAGTCTTCATACCCATAATTTTGGTGGAAAGTTGTAAATACTATTTTGCCATCCTTAGCAAGTGCCCTATATTGATCCATCAGAGTTTTTCTATCATCAGCCGATAAATCTTTGCGAACCTGACGGCCCTCAATAGTTGCAACTGCGTATTCAGTAGTAGAATAGGTTTTACCTGTTCCGGGAGCGCCGTAGATGATGAGATTTAACGGATTCACCTTATTGCTACGCGGCTGACGGTCACATGTTGTTTGAACAGTTGAATCTTGATCATCCGCAGTGTTGTCCTTCGTATAAGTACCATTCAAAAGTTCGGCAATAACAGATTTGTAGTCGTTGAGTCTGAAAAATGACTTGGCAGAGCCCAAAGAATTTTTAAACTGTGAAGATAATTCAGCATAAGGCACATCTTTAAGCCACTTTACGCTCTTGTTATTTACATAGTCGGGATCTTGATCTTGCGGATTATCTTGATAATAGTAGTCAGAGGCGATTACGCCAATATGAGCAGTCGAACCGTCGCCAAACACAATGTAATCTCCGATTTTGGATTCCACAACAAATCTATAGATTTGTCCAACGTTCTGCCCACGAGATTTTGCTTTTGCGTCTGGCCAAGTCTTTGCATACTTTTCGGAAATGCTATCTTTATCGGCACAGCTGGACAAGTCGCCCATTTTTGACCAACCAATGCAGATATGCGGATTTTCAGAAGATAACGCATTGCTTTTTCCAGTTATATGAATGCCATATACGTTGTGGGAAAGCATATCTTCGTCTTTGGTGGGATTTTCATCAAAGCTGACACCGTACTCATTTGCCTTGACGGATTTATAGATATTCACACCTTTATTAAGCTCTGCTGAATAGGAATCATTGATACCAGCAAGGGAAATAATGGCTTTCTGCGAATATCCGTTGGCCGTGATGATATCCCCGTACTTGAAGCCAAACATATGAATGGCGGCAACTTGACCGGATTCTTTGGCGTTATTGTACATATCTTTCAAAATGCGGCCAAGGTCTTCAATCGACAGCGCAGGAACGCCCTCAACACTTACTGTTTTGGAGACATCAGTTAATGTATCTGCATCAAAGTTAATATCCAACTTAATAGTTATGATCTTGGCAACTTCATCTTTAGAAAAAATGGCATTCGTAAGCTTAGGCACGACCAAATTCCTAAATGTCTTTTTGAACAGCTCGTCATCGGATCTGATATAGAATCTACTTTTATCCGAAAAGGAATGAAGTTCAAAATAGAATTCATCTGCATCCATTGAGCTGATGTTATTATAATTCTCTTCCCATGTTTCTAATGAAACATTTTTATATCGATTAATCTTTTGAAATCCATATTCAAGCTTCATTTGGTCCAAATACTGAAGAAGGTTTTCTTTGCTAAAACGGTATTTGTAGTCAGACTCAAACTCAAAAAATTCGTTAAACTCTTTCGTATTGCGCGTTGATCCGACAAATAGCTTTGCCTCTCCAGCACCCGTGTCAGAATACAACTTCATGTTTTTGGCCACGAAGCTAGACGGTATGGCCTTAACTTCAATTTTGCTCATTATATTTTACCTCCTGGAAATTGCTTGTTCCTAAAGCGGTAATGATAGATGTCATAATTGAGATTAGGACATCGACAACGATTGAGTTTCCTGCCTGCTGGTACATTGAAGTATCTGATACAACAATCTTAAAACTATCACTAAACCCCATGAGCCGTAGGCATTCCCTCGGAGTTAGTTTGCGCAAACGCCCCTGAGTAGTAACATAGTTATCCACGCCAGCACGATGCATCTTATGCATTGTAGTTAGCAGCGGCCGGGCAATATCAAGGTCAACAGCGGGCTTGCTGTAAAAATTTTTTGTACCACTGGATAAAACATACTTTCGAACCTTTTCAGAAAGAAAGTATTTTTCAAGATCGGGGATTCCTTTTTTCTCTGCTTCTTCCTCAGACTGAAAAACGAAGTCGCCATGCCAGTTGAATTGCTGGTTCTTCTTTTGGCACAGTTGAATATCGCCATCAATCTGTGTGAATTTTTTTGAAAGATTCTTCTCTAAGGTTACAAATTCAACACCTTTCTTCGGAAGAAAATACCCGCCAGGAGCATTATCTATTAAGAAATCCTTCATGGTCTTTGTTAGAGGAATCGGCTCAGGGAATACAAACTGTTCATTAAGCAGAATGTCATTACGAATGCCAACAACAAATAACCGTTCTCTATTTTGAGGAATCCCATAGTTCTTTGCATTCAACACATCCCAAGAAAATGCATATCCGAGTTCATTAAAAACTTCTTGCATTTTCTTCCATGTTTTTCCGCCATCGTGGGATGTAACAGCCTTTACATTTTCATAAATAAAAACTTTGGGTTTTATTTCATCGATTAGGCGAGCATATTCGTAGAACAACGTTCCTCGAGTATCATCAAGACCGCGCTGCTTGCCAACGAGAGAAAATGATTGGCAAGGGCTTCCTCCGACAAACAGATCAACTTTTCCTCGATATTGAGTACCGTCTAAAAAAGCAACATTCCAATGAAAGTGTTCTTTTGGAACACTGTAATTCGCCATGTAGGATTGTTTTACTTTGTTGCGGCTTTCAAGTCCTTCATACAGACTATCAACGAGTTTTTTCTTGGCATTCCAATCATCTCCAAACACATTCAGCTCGCGTTGAACTTTTAGATAGTTTATTTTTTCGTGGAGTTGACTCGTGCGCTGAGAAAGGTCTTGAACTTTCCTGATGATTTTCTTTCCATCGTTTTTTTCAAGGAAATCATATGCCTGCTTCAACTGCGCGCTCACAATTTTCCAATCTATTTTATCAGCACTGTTAAATTGGCCATTGCTTCCGAGCTTATCCAAGTCGTTATCTTTTTTGAAGTCATTGGCAATCTCTAAAATGGTCTGTAACGACTTAAACTTCTGTTGAGAAGCAGATCCTAACTTGAGATTAGAAACAAAGGAGGTGTATTCTTTTCTCCTGCCTGTAGCGATATCAGTCATTCCCAAAATGCATTGAAGGATATCGGTAACTAAGGATACACCGCTGGGTATTTTATCTAATTTTTTGCAGACAGTTGTATACTCCAGTTTTGCTTCTGACAACATACCTGCAAGTTGTTCTTTATATAGATCTTGGACAGCGTCATTGAACCGAATGGCACTTATTGTTTGGCTAAGTTGGTTCAGCTCTACCTGAATATCATCTATACTCATCCCGATATCCTTAGTAAGGATGTCTACATCTCCGTTATCGCAGGCAAAAACGATCTCATGGTCAAGATTCATTCTATCAAGCGCATGCTCAATTGCGCCAATCCCGCTGAAAACAGTTGCAATTCTAATCATACTTGTTCTCCAATTCCGGTCGACTTTTTGTGTACAAATGCCGAGTTTTACTTTTCTTCAGTCTGTCCGGATCTCATCCAGGCATCTACTTCGCTGATTTTGAATTTCCATGTGCGACCAACTTTAACGCCGGGCATACCGCGTTTTTCTATCCACGACAATGCTGTGTCGCGAGTAATGCCGAGGTACTCGGAAATTTCTTTCATGGAACACCAGCGTTCTATCTGTTCATTTCCCATTTGATAATTCTCCTTCAGGCAGAGGTTATAAGTAGATGCAATATATTATATCGCAATTATCATGATTCTTCAATAGGATTTATGCCGAAACTTGCTGAATTTCATCAGAAAAGGCGCGTTTTTATCTAATTATTCAAATTGACTTTCTGCCGATATCGGCAAAAAAAGCTGCATTTCATTGAAGAAATCTTGATATTTTGCCGATAATGTGCTATACTATCCTCGTGCAGAAAGTGAGGGATCTCTATGAAATATATTTCTGTCGCGGAAGCGGCGAAAAAGTGGGGCGTTTCCGAACGCAGCGTGCGCGGGTACTGTGCCGAGGGCAAAATCGACGGTGCATTTCTGACCGGAAAGACATGGAACATACCCGAAACCGCGGAGAAGCCCGATCGCATTAACAAGAAAACCGATACACCAAAGACACTTCTTGAGGTGCTGAAAGCCGAAAAAGCGGCGAAGCTGCACGGCGGCATTTATCATAAAATCCAAATCGATCTGACCTATAACTCCAACCACATTGAGGGCAGTCGCCTTACCCACGATCAGACGCGCTATATCTTTGAGACGAACACCATCGGCGCATCGGACGGGGCGGTCAAGGTTGACGATGTGGTCGAGACCGCCAACCATTTCAAGTGCATTGATATGATTATCGATAGCGCAAATCATATGATGAGCGAGGCGTTCGTCAAGCAGCTGCACGCCGTTCTGAAAAGCGGAACTTCCGATTCCCGGCTTGATTGGTTTGCCGTTGGAAATTACAAGATACTGCCCAACGAGGTCGGTGGCATGGACACAACTGCACCCGAAAATATCGGTGATGAGATGAAGAAGCTGCTTGCCGAGTACAGCGCTATCACGCGCAAAACCTTTGACGATTTGCTTGACTTTCACTACCGCTTTGAGCGCATCCATCCGTTCCAGGACGGCAACGGCAGAGTCGGGCGCCTACTCCTTTTCAAAGAATGCCTGCGGAACAACATCGTGCCGTTTATCATTGAGGACAAAATCAAGATGTTCTACTACCGCGGCTTGAAGGAATGGAAGAACGAGCGCGGCTATCTGCGTGATACTTGTCTAGCTGCACAGGACAGATTTAAGAAGTATTTGGACTATTTCCGAGTCCCGTATGACAAATAAGCAAATCCACCCCTGTGCGATACAGAGGCGGATTGCTTTTTCGTAATAAACCCGTGCGTCTATGCCGTAAAAATGTAGAATTTTCAATGTGTTTTCGGGTGTTGCTCACACTTCCGTATCACGCTTCCGGACCAAATCAGTTACCGTTGTTGATACAATATCAACAACGGTAATTTTTTATTTTCCTCTTGTTTTAGGTGCTTACCGCATGAAAATGGGTGTTTTTCGAACATTTCCGGCTGAGAACTAACTGACCGCCCCATTTGCCGCAGCTACCTGCCCTGAAATCACGGCTTGGTGGTAATTGCAATCGTTATAAGATATAAACGATAAATGATTACTTTCTATATACATAGAACCGTCCATGGCTGGGAGTACCCCTGGCTGCGGACGGCTTTTCACTGATTCCCACGGGACAAAAAGGACAGAAAGGACAGTCGGAATTCGGCCAGATTGAATACTTGTAATTTGCCGCCGTCAGAGTTAACATCACACACACTTTTGTGGAGGGTGATGGAATGGACGAATTCAGGGATTATGTCCGGGAGCATAGAATCCAATTTGAGGAGGAATGCCCACAGCCATGTCTAGATGCCCTGTGGTGGTATTATGGGGAGTATCATGCGCTGGGCAGTCCCCATGGGAAGGTTTCAAAAAACTCTGGGATTTCCTGGAATCGCTCCGATCAAGAACAGCGGTGCGGTGATTGGAGAGGTTGGGTTCCTGTGTGCCGAGTATGAGCGGATCGCCTTTACTACCGGACCGAAACTGAGGGCACAGCTAATGGTGGAATTGACAGAGAATGTCACCAGGGAATGAGAAATAAAAGTGACCGCCCATGGTGGAGATATAGGCCTCGACCATGGGCGGTTTTACGATTATGTTATTGCGTAATTCAAATGGAATAGATCATTTATGGCCCGTCGAATGATTTTCTCATCTATGCCATAATAATTCAACTGAATAGCATAACTTGTAGAGTGTTTGTGCCTGTGCCTTATCAATGTTGTTGACTCTCTGCTCATACATTTGAATATTTCGGACTTTGATGCCCGATTGTTCCGCAAGTTCTGACTGAGATAATTCCAGTTTCAACGACTGCGAAAACGCCGTCCTGTCCTTTGAGATTCCCTTTGCGGTTCATCAGTATGTCTTCTCCAAAATTTTCCAATCTGACGGTCTTGTCATTGATCAGGAAACCGGCATCATCGAGGCTTACACCGGAAGCGCCGAATACGTGACCATTCCGGAATACATCTCCGTGAACAACGGCGACGGCAGCTATTCCGCCATTCGCATACACGGTATCTCTGCCACTGTCTTCCGCGGCAACACGGCGATCAAGGGCGTTTTGTTCCCCAAGTATGTATCTGCGATCCCCGCAGAGGCCTTTGCAGGCTGCACCTCGCTGGAGGTCGTTTCCGGCTACGGTATTCAGGAGATCGGCGCCGGAGCCTTCAGGGGCTGCTCCTCGCTCGGCAAATTCTCCATGGATAAGTACATCACCTCACTCGGAGAGAACGCCTTTGAAAATGTCCCGGAAATCTCCATCAATGCAGCCAACACCGCAATCGCCATAGCCGCAGCCTATTCCGGCGCAAAGCGGATCACACTGAATCTCTCGGATAGTTCGGACGGTTTTAACGATCAGACGGTCGAAATCGGCAATATGACGGAACCGTTCTTCCTGATCGGCAACGGCTCCGTATACCGGAATCTGAAGATCAAGTTGGACGCCGCAGAAACCAAGATCAGCAACATGATTTTTGAAGGCAACACGGACACGCCGCTCCAGTTCAGTTCCCCCAAGGTGACCCTGAACCGTGTGATTGTCCGGAGCAGTCCGGGCTTCGCCCTGATAATGAGCGCAGAGAACACCGAGCTTTCCCTGTTCGGAACGATCGAGCTGAGCTCGCAGGGAAGTAACGCCGTCATCAGCCAGAATGTCACCCTTCAGCAGCCGGATGCCGGTGTCGTCGGCAAGCTGCGGCTGACCGGAAACTATCTGATTTGCAGGGAACTGACAAATCCGTCCCTCCTGACCTTTGTCAGTGGTGAGCTTCTTCCCATCGATGACGAAGAATTTGAGCAAATGCTGACCTCCTGTATTGTCACCTTTGATGCAAACGGCGGCAGCGTGGACAAAACGGAACAAACCGTATATTATGGCCAGCCCTATGGTACGCTGCCTGTTCCGACGTTGCAGTATTATAAGTTCGTCGGCTGGTTTACCGAGGCTTCTTTTGGAAGTCTCTCCCCCTCTGTTTGTCAGGCCCTTTTTCCGACGGCACCATCGTCAGCAGCCTGACACTCCTACATAAATTTGAACTGTCGAGAAATACAGCATTTTTCAGTGAAGTTGTCCGCTGTAGCTTCCCCCGGCCCGACGGGCGCAGACTTTTCGGCAGGCCTGCATTTGCGTTCCGAATTTCCGCTATGCCGCGGTCAGCTCCGTCATATCGAAAAGCCGGCTTTTTCCGTCCCGAAAGCGCGCGTAGGCGGTCAGCGCATAGTAGGCCTGCTCGGTCGCCATGCCGTTGACCTCGACCAGCTCCGCCGAATGGTAAAAGCCGTCGTCCAATACAAAATCGCACAGCGCGTCAAGCACGCTCCTGCCGTTTTTGAGGAAGCGTGCATCCTTCTGCGGGTCGATGCCCAGCGCCGTCAGCGCGACGATGACCTGCGCGCACGATTCGCTGTTTTCGCTGCCCCAGCTTGCAAAGCAGCCGTTTTCCAGCTGCATTTCGCTCAGGCATTGCAGTGCGCCCTCGATCGCCTCGGCGACCTCCCCGCGCTCGCGGTAGGGCGCGAGCGCCGTCAGCGCCATGGCGGTCATATCCGCATCGGAAGCGTCGCCGGAAAAGCACCAGCCGCCGTCCGCCTTACGCTCGCGCAGAAGTAGGCGGATCAGCGCCTCGCGCGTCGTCTGCTCCTCGCCCGGCTGCGCATCGGGAATTTCGTAGCCGCCGCAGTCCAGCGCGATGAGCGCCCAGATCGAGCCGTTGAGGCCCTGATAGGAGACGAATGCCATGTCCGTCAGACCCTCCAGAAGATTCACGCCGCCGATGTCCGTCACATCGCCGCCCGCGGCGGTCACACCGAGGATGATGCGCGAATTTTCCGTGGATTTGGCGTGGTCGAGGCGCACCATTCCGATTGAGCGGACGTAATCTTCGACAGTTTGCAGGTATGCCTGCGCGGTCTCCTGCTTCAGAAGCCCCGAACGGCTCAGGCCGATGACCGCCCACTCGCCGCCGATGGAACCAACGCCGTAGTCCTCCTGCGCCGCAAGGGCCTGTCCGGTGCGGCGATAGGCCGCCTGCCACGGCTCCTCCGCGCCGCAGGCGCAGAGGAGAAGCAGCAGTACAAGAAGCGCGGCAAAAATTCGTTTTTTCATGCGTCCTCCTCCTAGCGTCGTTTGACGAGGGCACACATGGTTTTTCCTGGCCAAAACGACATTTGGTTTCGCTATCCTCGTTGATGGGCTATAAAAAGCGGATGTATTTCAGGCGGATCCTGCGCAGAAGGTTGGATCTTTTCCACGTTCTGCTCCAGATCTCATCCTTCAGGGAGAGCAGCTCCTGCCGCTGCTGCTCCTGCATGGCATGGCCGCTGAAGCTGGCCTCCTGCCAGATCGCGGTGGCGCTGCGGTAGCGCGCGCGGAGATCCTCATCCACAAAGGCGGCATAGTCCTCCGGCGGGCAGTTCATCGCCCTCAGCCCCTGCGCGCGCAGGACGTCCATGGTGTAATCATAGATCGCGCGGATGGCCGCGGGCAGGTCGTCCGAGAGGAATCCCGCCTTGCGTCTGGCCGTCTTTTTCCGCTCCCAGACAAGCCAGAGCACGAACAGCATAAGCAGCGCCGCGGCGGCCAGGATCGCCAGCGCCAGCAAAATCTGGAGCCGGTGGCGGAGCCAGAAGTCCATCAGCGTGGGATCCTCGGTATCGTCGCTCTGCGGCTGATCCTCGGTGTTATCGACCGCGCGGTCATGCGGCTGCTGGCCGATCAGGCCGGAAATGTCCTGATAGCGTTCCGCCTGCTCCATCGCGGAGAAGTACGGCGGCGTCACCTCAAACGGCAGCCAGCCCACGCCGTCCTGATAGTATTCCACCCATGCGTGTGCCGCCGCGCCGGTGAGCGAAAGCGTCTGCCCGGCGGAAAGCACCTGCGCGTCCTGCTTGGTGACCAGAAATCCCTCGACATAGCGCGCGGGGATGCCGTAATAGCGGAACATCAGCGCCGCAGCCGTGGCATAGTGGATGTCATAGCCCTTCTGCGTGCCGTCGAGGAAGTTCAGGACGAAGTCGATCCCGTCGCCGACGGGCGCGAGGTTCGTTTCCTCGTAGTCTATGTAGCTCGTGAGGTAAAAAAGAATATTCTGCTTTGCATTCTGATAGTCAAAATGCGTCTCGCCCTCCTCCACCGAATAATCGCCCAGCTTTTCCGCGAGATAGCTGCGGATGTCCGAGGGAATCGCGGTGTAGTTCTGATAGGCAAAGGCATTGTAGGCCGCCTCATCGCGCAGGAACTGCGTGTCCTCCGGAAGCTGCGCAAGCGAAGCGTTGATCTTTTGGTACTGTGTGATCAGCCCCGTCCCGGCAGAGAGCGTATAGCTGCGTTGCCCGTAGAAGCCCTGCGCCGCAAGCGTGCAGTCGCCCACGGCGGACGCATCCAGCCCGGCGCTGTCCGGCAGCAGCTCATAGGGGGCATAGAGATAACGCGAGGAGAGGCCGACATTTTCAACGGTGAGGCTGTTCTTCGTTTCTAGAAGCTCCGGCAGCACCGAATCCGCCGCCGCAGCGATCTGCGCCTGCGCATAGAAGCCGTCCTGATGCAGCCAGTAGAAGCTGTCCGAAGCGGGATAGAGCGTCTCGGCATCCAGCGCGGTCCAGCGGTTGTTTTCATAGATCTCGCCCGTGAAGCCGCGCAGATAATAGGACGCAGGCGTCTGCATGGTGATGTTCAAAACGGTCTCCTGCGTGGTGCGGCGCGGGCCGACATTCCGCAGGTCACCCTCCGGCAGACCCGCGGCGGCGTTGCTTCCGTAGCGAAGCGTCTGCACCTGCTGCCGCGTCCACTGCACGGCGCGATCCAGAAGCGCGGGCTTTGCGCTCTGCCAGCCGTTCAGCGCCAGCGCAAACGCAAGCACCAGCGCGGCGGCGCGGAGCCATGCGCCCATGCCGTCGCTTCCGCCAAAGAGCAGAAGGTAACCGAGCAGCTCCGCCAGCGCGGCGGCGAGCAGCCAGCCCGCCGTCAGGCGCGGCGCAAAAAGCAGGCACAGCGCGGCAAGCAGCGCCGTCAGGCACCAGAAGCCGCCCGCGCTGCGGCGGCGCGTCAGGCTCGCGCTCCACACGCCGAGCAGCGCGCCGAGCATACACAGAAGCAGCGCCGCGCCGCGTTCATCCGCGACGGCGAACAGCTCCGGATTCCCGGCGTGCAGGTGCTTCCATGCGTCAAGCACGCCGTTTGCCAGCGCGGCGACCCCGCTCACAGCCGCCCGCCAGAAAACTGCCGCCGTGACCGCGCAGGCGCCCAGCCACAGAGCCGGCGCCAGCCAGACACGCCTGCGCCAGAAGGCCATAGTAACAGCCGCCGCTGCCGCGGTCAGCACGGGAAGCAGGCAACTCTCCTCCGGCAGGAAGGCCGCCGCCGTCAGCCAGACGAGTGCCGCGGCAAGCAGCGCCGCGGCAAGGCAGGCGCGCAGGCGGGAAAGCAAATCATTACAGTGCAAGGAACACGCCTCCCTCCCGATCGAGCCGTCCGGCGCGCAGCACGGTCACCGCGCCGCCGTCCGCTGCCTGCACATCCTGCTGCTCCTGTCGCAGCGTGAGCAGGACGACATGGGCATAGTTCAAGGGGCCGCGCGTTGTAAGCCAGCGCTGCACCGTGGCCGTTTCGTCCGGAACGATCTGCGCAGCCAGCAGCTCGGCCAGCGCCTGCGTCAGCGTGTCGTCGCTCTCAGCCTGCGCCGTGGCAATGCAGTCCTCTTCGCGGTCAAACCATGCGATCTGATGCGCAAAGCCCGCAGAGCACAGCGCGGCAGAAACCGACGCGGTCAGCTCGCCCAGCGCCTCGCAGTCCTCCGGGGCGCAGGGCGCGGACACGCTGTTGTCCATGAGCAGTAAAATGGAATGATTGACCGGCAGACCGAGCTGGCGCACGATCACCTCGCCGGTCTTTTCCGTCAGCTTCCAGTGGATGCTGCGCACGCGGTCGCCGGGGACGTACTCGCGCAGGGCGAAGGTCTCGCTGGGGTCGTCGCCCGGATGGTGCATGGAGTATTCGTCACTGTCCAGCTCCACGCTGGAGCGGTCGGAGAAGGATAGCTGCACCGGGTACAATTCCGGCAGCACAAGGCTGTAGGCGCGTGCGTCACAGGAAATTTTTCTTCCGTACAGGCCAAACAGATCATAGACCCGCAGGTCGCGCAGGGAAAATTCGAGCTTGCCGCAGCGCTGCACGGAGAACGCCGCTGCGGCGCTGCGCTTCTGCTTCCCCGCGACCGAAAAGCGCAGACGGCGCTCGCCCTGCTCGCCCGTCAGGAGGTTGCGGCAGCCGACGCGCAGGCAGACCGCCGCGCAGGTCAGAACGGAGCCGTTCTCCACGGTGAGCAAGGCTTCCACCGTTTCTCCCTTCTGCGCGGAGAGCTGGGCGCACAGCGACACACGCAGGCATCTGTCGGCCAGCGCGGTCAGTGCGATCTCAAGCGCCGCAGCGCCGAGGCTTCCGGCCAGAATACAGCCCGGCATCGCGCTTTTGCTCAGCGCCCAGACGAGAAGCCACCCAAGAAGCCACAGCCCATAGGCGATCCGATGTCCGACCATGGCTCAGATGTGATCCGGGCGGCGCACCTGCTCCAGAAGCCCGGTGAGCACGTCGGCCGCGGTCGTGTCGGAGATCTTTGCCTTGGGCGCGAGGAACAGACGGTGCGCGCAGACGTCGATGAACACGCTCTGCACGTCCTCCGGGAGAACATAGTCCCGGCCGTGCATGAAGGCGCGGCTCTTTGCCATGCGGCACACAGCCAGCGCGCCGCGCGGGCTGACGCCCAGCAGCACCAGAGGATGCGCGCGCGTGGCCTCGGTCAGGCGCGTCACATATTCCAGCAGGGGGTCTGCCATATGGACGGACTGCGCCTGCCGCTGCATCTCCAGCAGCGCCTCGGCCGAGGAGACCTCCCGCACCTGCGTCAGCGGGTCGTCCTGCTGACGGTCGCGGAGGATATTGACTTGACTTTCAAAATCGGGATAGCCCATTTCCAGCCGCACCATGAAGCGGTCGAGCTGAGCCTGCGGCAGGAGCTGCGTGCCCGCCGAGCCGACGGGGTTCTGCGTGGCGATGACGGCGAAGGGCACGGGCAGAGGATGCGTCACGCCGTCCACCGTGACCTGCCGCTCCTCCATGACCTCCAGAAGCGCTGCCTGCGTCTTGCTGGAGGTACGGTTGATCTCGTCGGCCAGCAGAAGATTCGTCATGACCGCGCCGGGCTGATAGACGAAGGTCCCGCTTTCCTTGCGGTAAATGGAGAAGCCGACAATATCCGAGGGCAGCACGTCGGGCGTGAACTGGATGCGGCCGTAACGCAGGCCGAGCGCGCGGTGGAAGGCCAGCGCAGCCGTCGTTTTGCCGGTGCCGGGGACGTCGTCCAGCAGCACATGACCGCGGGAGATCAGCGTCATGAGAATCTTTTCCATCACGTCGTCCTTGCCGACGATGACTTTATGTACTTCTGCGAGGATCTGATTTACGTTGCTGTTCATGCGTTTCTCCTTTACCATTCTTTATAGTAGTTTCCGTTGCTGTTGCCGTAGTTGCCGCCGGTCGCGGGAGAGAAGCCGCCGATGTCCTTGCCGAGGGCAAGCGTGAAGCGCACGCGGATCACCGCGCCGTCCTGCGGCTTGCAGGCATTCATGCCGTAGCCGGGATAGCGGCCGTTGTAGGAGTACATCCAGCCCGACCAGCGGTAATAGTCGAATTCGCCCAGAGAGTCCATGGAGGCCGGCCACGGGTCGTCGCCCGCGCCGAAGGCGTCCATGCCGTCTTCAATGATGATCTGCTTCAGCTCCGGGTCGATAGAATAGCCGTTGTTGATGCCGGGCTTGCCGATAGAGGCCAGATAATAGCTGCTGGCGGAGCAGGTGTAGCCGTTCTCCTCCAGAAGATCGCGGACGATCGTCAGCACGTCCGTGCCGCCCGGCACCGTGACCTGCGTCGGCGGGATCAGATAGCCCAGCCCGACGGTCGTGGCCTCGACGCTGACGGTGATGGTCACGTCTCCCTTTTCATAGTAGACCGTCCAGCTGCGCGTGACGCTGTAGCCGTCCTCGTCCGTTGCGGTCACGGTGATGGTGTTCGCGCCCTCTATGCTCAGGTAGGTGTTGTAGCCGAAGCTCGCGCCGGTCTGGCTGCAAGGCGATTTGATCCGTGTGCCGTTGATATAGACCTCGTAATTGTTCAGGTAAAGCTGCTCGTTGTTCCAGCTTCGGGCGTCGATGACCGTGATGATGTCCGGGCTTTTCAGAACCAGTCCGTCCTCCAGACCGATCACCGTATCGCCGACCTCGATGGTCGCGGCAATGCTGGGATATTTGTCCGGCGGGGTCGTACCGGGATTGCGGTGGAAGCGGACCGTCCATTTATAGCTCTGCCGCTCGCCATCGGCGTCCAGATAGCGCAGCAGCAGATATTTCGGCCTGCGCGTATCGACCTGCACGGTGTACCAGCCGTCGGCGCTGGGCTGGAGAAGGTTGTCGTCATAGCGCACCTGCGTGATCTGCTCCTTGCCCGTTTCCTGATTCAGATAGAAGCGGAAGCGGAATTCCTTGGAGTCCAGATACAGCGGCAGCTCCTCGCGGATGTGCTGCGGTTGCTTGGTGTCGTTGTCGATGACGGTGTCTGAGAAGCTCGTGGTGATCTTGAAGCCGTCCTCGCGGTAGTCGATGCGATAGGTTTCCGAGGCGCTGCCGACGCGGTCGCTGGCGCTGACCTTGATCACATTCGTACCGAATTGCAGCGTGACGTCGAAGGTGTCGGAAGAGGACGTGACGGTCTTGCCGTTCAGCCGCACCGCCGCGCGCAGCGGCAATCCGTCGCGCAGACCGTAGGCCACGAAGCGCAGCCCGCTCTCGGCCGTGCTGTGCAGCTCGCTCAGAGGCGTGCTGTCCTGCGCGCGGTAGGCGACGATCACGGTTTCGCCCGCGGGGCTGTAGCTGACGGTGTAGGCGCGGGAAGCGATGATGTTGTCCGTGCCGTCAAAGTAGGCCACGCGCACGACGATAGTGTTCGTGCCCTCGGCCAGCCGGATCATCACGCTGGTGGACGCGGCGCGGAAGGAGAACTCCTCCCCGTTGACGATCACCGTCAGCCCGCGCACCTGCAAAAGCGGCTTTAAGTGCCGGATGGTGAAGGTATAGTCGCTGTAATCGACAGTATCGCCGTCAATGATGCTGGTTTCAAAATAGCGGTCGGGGTCGCCCACCTCGGAGCTGCCCGGCTCCTCGGACGGCTCACGCGACGGCGTCTGGCCGCCGGAGCCGCCGCCGCTGCCGCTGATGTCCAGAAGGTCGCCGATGTTCGTGCGGCCCGGCGTGGTGACCGGTTCCTCCGCGGAAACGTCGCCGGGATCGTCCGGCGTGGGAATGGGATCCTCCGGCTGATCCTGCGGCGGCGCGGTCTCTTCGGGCTGCTCCGTCTGTTCCGGCTGCTCCGTCTGCGCCTCGCTCGGTTCGGTGGAGGGTTCCTCCGGTTCCGTCGACGGTTCGGTCTGCTGGTTGTCATTTGCATTGTCGAACCGCTTCAGATTGTCGGCGTCGTACAAAAGCTCGGCATCCGACAGCAGCATCCGCGAGGCCGGCTCCTGCTCCTGCCGCTGCGGCTCGCCCTTCTGCAAATTCAGAAAGGAAAAGCCCAATGCAAGGCATAAAAGAAGAAGCAGCCCCGCTCGGAGAAACGGCTCAAATCGTTTTTTCACAGATCTCACCTCTGTTTCGGAACATCACGGGAAGGAGAAAGTCAGATTTGCCCTTCTCCTTCCTGCGTTACATGACTTTATTTTTCTTTTGCGCGCTTCGCGGCCCGGAACCACTTGACCAGACCGAAGATCAGCGCGGCTGCGCCCAGAATTCCGGCGATCAGCCAGACGATCGTCCAGTCGAAGCCCCTGTTTTCATCCTCCGGCTTCGGCTCGCCGGGCTCGGTCGGCTCCTCGGAGGGCGTCTGTCCATCGAGCAGCGCCTGATAGGCTGCGACGGCCGCGTCCAGCGCCGCCTTGTCCTCTGCGGGCAGAAGCGCTTTCTGCGCATCGGTCAGCGCATTGAATGCGTCGAGAGCCGCTTCGATCGCGTCCTTACGTTCGAGCGTCACCTCGCCGATGGCGTGGATCAGGTCGGAAACCGCCTTGACCGCCTTGTCATCCGTTTCGGCAGGCTCTGTCGGCTTGCCGGATTCCGAAGCGCCGGGTTCCGTCGGTTTGGTATCCTCCGGCTTCTGCGGCTGCGAGGGTTCCGTCGGCTTTTCGACCTCGGCGGTGCGGTAGTATTCCTCCGCAGCCTTCAGCTCCTCCAACCGGGTGACATACTGCTTCTGTGCATCGGTCAGCGCGTCATAGCGCTCCCGCGCGCGGCGCAGATTCCGGTTCAGCTCCGCGAGGGATTCCTCCGTCGGTTTCTCCGGAAGCGTGCCGATCTGCTCAATGAGAAGGTCGGCAACCTGCGCGCAGTAGCGGTCCATGACCTTCTGCGTGTCCTCCTGCGAGGTGCAGGCGCCAAGCTCCGCGGCGGCGGCATCTGCCAGCGCGCCGATGCGGTCGCCCAGCGCAGGATATTTTACCTGATCCTTTGCGCGCTGCGCCTTCAGATCGTCCGCCGCCTTGCGGTAATCCGCAAGCAGCTTCTCCGCAGCTTCCAGCGCCGCCGTCTTTTCTTCCGGGACGAGCGCCTTCTGTTCCTCGGTCAGCGCGTCATAGGCGGCGCGCGCCGTCTTGAGCGCATTCTCCTTCACCTCGGCCATGGTCGTTTCGCCGGAGGTGAAGGCAAGATCGTCGATCAGCGCGCCCGCGATGTTCGCGCAGTAGCGGCCCAGCGCCAGAACCGCGCCGTCCTTGTCCGTGCAGGCCAGCAGCTCGGCCTTTGCCGCCTCGGCCAGCGTCTGCACGGCTTCGGCGATCTGCGGGTAGGAGGCAGCGTCCTCCGCCGCCCATGCTTCGACCGTTTCCGCGGCCTTGCGGTAGACGGCAAGGAGTTCCTCCGCCGCCTCTAGCGTCTGTTCGCTGTTTTCCTCCAGCAGCGCCTTCTGCGCCTCGGTCAGACCGTTCAGCGCCCTGCGTGTGCGTTCGAGCTTTTCCGCAGCCTCGTCCAACTCGCCCATGGTGGTCGTCCCGGCGGCGAAGCCGACATCCGCCAGCAGCATCCGGACGACATCCGCGCAGTAGCCGTCGAGAACGGGCGCAAGCTCTTCCTGCCTGGTGCAATTGCCCAGCTTCTCCTGCGCCTGCGCGCTCAGCCCGGCGAGCTTTTCCTCAAGGTCGGGGTAGGCTGCCTTGTCCTCGGAGGCCCACTGCTTGAGCAGATCAAGATCCTTTGCATAGAGCGCGGCCAGCGCCTGAATGTCCGTGAGCTTCGCGTAGTCCTGCACCAGCGCCTGCTGTGCCTCGGTCAGTGCGGCGTAGGCCGCTTCGATCTCCTCCGCCTTGCCCGCAAGCTCCTTCATGGGCGCGCCCTGTGCGGCAGCGACCAGAAGATCGACGACGTGCGCGGCAAAGCCGTCCACGACCGTCTCCGCCTGCGCGGCGTTTGCGCTCTTGGTAATGGCATCGCAGTCGGACGTATAGCGTTCGGTCAGCCTGGCCTCGATCGCGGGATAGGCCGTCTTTGCCGTCTCATAGGCCGCGGTCAGCTTCCGGAGCACGGCAGCGCGCGCCTCGTCCAGCAGCTTCTCCGGGTTCATGGCCTCCAGCGCCGCATGGTAAGCATCCACGATGCTCTGCGCGTCCGACGCCGTGCGGATGGTCTCCGCCGTCTGGCCGAGCATTGCTTCCAGCGCCGTGCGCTGCGCGTCGGAGATCAGGGATTCTACATTCGTATGGTAATATTCGTTCAGATAGGCGATCACCGCTTCGCGGTTGTTCTCCAGCAGAAGCTGCCACGGGAAGATGGGATAACCGCCGTTGAGATCGGCAATGCTCTCGATCAGGCCGTCGAAGATGTCCGCCGTCAGCATATCCACGGCGTAGATGCGGTCGCCCTGGCTGCTCTTCCAGCCCAGCGCCGCGCGCGCCGTCCCGGAGAGGACATAGAGGTTGTCGCAGTATCTGCCGTCAATGGGGAAGCCGGCGAGCGTGCCGATGTGGTCGACCTTCGTGCCGGTGTCCAGAACGCCCGCGTTGTAGCAGTTTTTCACAACGAGCTTCTTGCTGCCGGTGGAGGTGGTCTTGCCGTAGCTGCCGCTCTCGCCGCCGAGGATGCCGCCGGCGATGATGCCGCCGGAGATCACGCCGGTGTTATAGCAGGTGTCGATGAGGAGGCTGCCGCCGCCCATTCCGTCCGTGACGCCCACGATGCCGCCGATGCCGCCGGCAGGCCATTCGCCCGTACCGATGACAAAGTTCACGTCGTTGGAGATGTGGCCGGTGTTCAGGCACTCGTGCAGTCTGGTTTCGTCATCACCGCTGGCATAGATGCGGCCCGCGATGCCGCCGACGCCGGAGGCCTTGTTGACCGTGACGTCGCCGGAGTTCACGCAGCGCTCCAGTGTTGTATACTTGACAAGGCCGATAAAGCCGCCGAGTGCGCCGCCGCTGTAGCTGCTGTAGCCACGGCCAAGGTAGCCGCTGCCGGTGTACTGGCAGGTGATGCTTCCCTCAAAGCGGCAGTCGGTGAAGGAGGTCGCACTGGCCACGCCGGTAAAGCCGCCAAGATTGGCGTTGCTGTTGGTCAGGCCGGTGATGGTGATCTTCACGTCGGAAACGCAGTTTTCAAATTCGCCGGCGGAAACATCCGCGGCCACACCGCCCACGGAAACCTTGCCGACATCCGCGAGCGCGATCTCGCCTCTGACGGTCAGGTTGGAAACCTTCGTGCCACCGTAGGCAAGGCCGATCAGGCCGGCATAGCCGGAGCCTGCCTTGCTGATATACAGGCCGGAAACGGTGTGGCCCTGTCCGTCGAGGCTGCCGCGATAGGCGCGGCCGCTCGTCTGTCCGATGGGCGTCCACTCGCAGTAGCCGAGGTCGATGTCCGCGGTCAGGACCGCCTTGGCGGAGGCCGAAACGGTGTTGTCGTTGATGCTCTTTGCGAGCCAGGCAAGCTCTGCCGGCGTACCGATCTGATAAACGCCGTCCTTCTGCTCAGGCTGGGTAACCGTTTCGCCGTCCCATGCGTCCGCGTTGCGCGCGGAGGCAAGGAGGTTCGTTAGCTCCCGCTGCGCGGCCTCATAGACGTCCTCCAGCTTCTGCGCGGCGGACTGCCGCAGCGCTTCCAGCTCGGCATAAGAGGTGATCTCATCCAGCGCGGGCGTCGCTGCCGTGTGCAGGTCGGACTTGCTCTCGTCCAGCACCGCCTGAATGGCCTTCTGCCACCGCTCGGCAAGCGCGGTCAGGTCGCCCGCCTGCCCGGTCAGGGCGTCTGCGTACTTCTTTTCCAGTGCGGCCAGCTCGTCGAGGATCTCCTGCCGCGCGAGCTTCAGTGCATCCTGCGCCGCCTGATCCGGATCCGGCGCGGTGTCACCCTCGGCAAAGCCCTTGACCAGTTCGGTCAGCACCTTGCGCGCTTCGGCATAGAGACGCTCGACCTCTTCGACCGTCTTTGCGCCATCCAGCTTCAGCCTCCAGCCCTCGTAGGCGCGCAGGAGCGCCGCCGCATCCTCCTGAGAATACTTCTTTCCGTAGATAAATTCGTTGTAAAGGCCATTCGCCGCCTTGGTGGGGTAGGTCTCGACCTCCTTGAGCTTGCCGTCGATGTTCTCGCTGCCCAGATAGGTCTGGCGGACGTCCGTCACGTCGGAGAGCTTCTTCGCCGCATCCAGCGCGGCGTCGGCCTCGGCCAGAAGCCCGTCGATCGTCTTTTTATTCTCGGCATCGTAGAGATTGCCGTCCACGAAGGCGTGCATCTCCTCGCGCAGCGCGGCCTTGGCGGCCGCCAGCTCCGTGGGAACCTCGGCGAGGGTCTTTTCCGCTTCTTCCAGCGCGGCGCCGATCTCCTCGGCGGTGGTGCACAGCTCGACCTTGCGGACGCACTGCATGACGGTGTCATTGTAGAGCTTGGTCTGCGTTCCGTAGATCTTGTAGTTTTCGTCGCGGTCGCTGACGCGGATCAGTTTGCCCAGAAGGGTACGCGTTGCGGTGAGCTTCTCCCACATACCGCCCTTGACATTGACCGTCGGGGTGATCTCGCCCACGCGCATGGTGTCGGTGCCGTTCGTGCCGGTCGCCGCGGCATAGCCCCAGAGGGTGTTGTCCACACTGCTGCTCTGGGCGTGCCGCACGTCGCCCGCGCGCCAGTTGCCGACAAGCGCACCGGTCATCGGCGCAGTCGCGGAATACTCATAGGCGGCGTTATACTGGTTGCGGTTGGTCTCGCCGTAGATCGTGCCCGCGTTGTAGGCGTATTGCAGGCAGAACGTGGTCTTCTCGTCGGCGTAGCCGACGATGCCGCCGGTGCCGTGGGTATCGGGATTAGACGCTGACGCGCCATACACATCGCCGTAGTTGGTCACATAGTCAAGCTGCGCATTGCTGTCCTGAATGACATAGCCGAGAATACCGCCGACCCTGAGCTCGCCGCGCACCTCCGCGTAGTTGACGCTTTCGCGCACCTTGGCAATGCCGGAGATCAGGCCGACGATGCCGCCCATACTGCTGCCTTTGCCGCCAAGATAACTCAGCTCGTAGCCGCGCAGCCGCATATGGTTCTCGCAGTAGCGGATCAGGCAGCCATCGCTGGGCTCACTGGCCCCGGCTGCGCCGGCGATGCCGCCGATGGAATTGACCATATTGCTGCTGTATTTGCTGTCATCCGTCGTCAGGAAAAGGCCGTAGGTGCGGCAGTTTTCGATGGAGCCGCCGGTCATGCAGCCCGCAATGCCGCCGATGGCGGAAATGCCCTTCCAGCTGCCGAGGAAAGCGGAAACCTCGCAGTTGTAGATCTCGCCCGCGTTGGAACCCGCGATGAGGCCGGAGCCGGCAGACTGCACGGCGCGGATGCGTCCGGCAGCCTTCACGTTTTTCACCGTGCCATAGTCGCTGCGGTTGGAATAGTTCCGGCCGATATAGCCGAACAGACCTTGAATGGTGTTGCTTTCGTCGGTGCTCCAGATGCCGTGGATGATATGGTTTTGGCCGTCGAAGGTGCCCATGTAGGGCTTATTCTTCGTGCCGATGGAGGTCCACTCCTGACGGTTCAGGTCGATGTCCACCGTCAGCACGGCGCAGGCCGAAGCGCTGCCGCCGTTGACCTTTTCGGCAAACCATGCCAGCTCCGCGCCCGTGCCGATCCGGTAGGGGTCGGCCTTCGTGCCGCTGCCCGCGGGCCGGGTCTTCGTCGTGCCGTCCCACTTGTCCGCCACGCCGGAGTCGATCTTCGGCACGGTGTACTTCTCGCGCACGGCAAGGAGCTTGGCATTCCACTCCGCCTTGGCCGCGTCCAGCGCTGCCTGCGTGCGAGTGGCTTCCAGCGCGGCAAGGCCGTCTGCCAGCGTCTGCTCCAGTGTCTTTGCCATCGTTTCCAACTGCTCAGAGGCTTCCCTCGTCCCCGGCAGCTCATGCCAGACGGCCGAGAGCATCCCGCGGTCGGTGTCGAGCGCGTAGAGCTGCTTTGTGTAGGTCGTGTAGATCTCCTGCTGCGCCGTAAGCTTTTTGCCCGCAAATTCCTTCTCGGCTCTGATGGTAAGTACCCCAGCCATGTTCTTTAGCGCGGTGTCGGCGATTCCGGTCAGCAGCGCCGCCTGACGCTCGCCGTCGGCGGTGATCGCCTCCGGTTCCATGCTCTCCCAGCCCTCCGGCTCGACAAAGCCGACTTTCAGCTCCTTCTTGGCGGTATTGTAGTACGCCGTCAGAAACTCCCAGTTCTCGTCGCTGTAGTGGTAGTAGCTGTTCTGATAGTCGCTGCCATAGTCACGATTCTGGCGGTAGGTATAGGTGTTGTAGCCGACATATTTCGTGCCGCCGATGGTCTTGCCGTTGTCCAGCGCGTCCAGTGCGGCAGCCCTTGCTTCGTCAAAGGCTTTTTTGGCCGAAACCAGCGCCTTTTCCTGCGGTGTATCCTGGGAAGCCGGCTTTTCCAGTTCCCATGCCAGTACCGGCCAGCCGTCGCCCATTTCGTCAGAGACCGTGTAGTAGGAGTCATCCCCGTTCAGATACGCCACGGCATCCTCGACGCTGTTGGAATAGTCCGACGCGCGGCAGATCTGCTGACCATCGCCCCACGCATAGGGATTCAGACCGTTTTCTCCCTCGATTGCCTCGGAGTAGGTCATGTTGTGCGCCAGATCGCTGCCGATCTCAGAAGCACTGCCGAAGAAATCACCCGCAGCATAGTCGGAGGTAATCGCGGCGGTGCGCTGGGCCCATTGGGGATTCAGGTAATCGTTATCATCCGTGGAGGCAGAAGTATAACAACCGACGATTGTGGGCGTACCATAGCTAAGGCCGATCAGGCCGCCTGCGTAACCGACGACGTCCCCCCCGGACGCATGAATGGCAGCAGAGTTGTAGCAATATTCCAGCATGATATCCGGGTCTGCCCAGCCAACAATACCGCCGTAGCCGTTTGTACCTTCTTCATAGGTGCCGGTGATCTCGCCGTGGTTGGCGCAGGCAATGATCTCGTTGTCCGTATCGTAGACATAGCCCACAATGCCGCCCACGCCAATGGAGGCACCGCCAATGGAAAACGCCACATTGGAGCTGCAGTTTTCGATCCGGTTCCCTCTGCCAATCGCAGCCGCAATGCCGCCATAGCAGAGGTCCGAGTCTCCGCTGTCCTCCTCGGCCGTGACCTTTCCCTCCACACGGACATTTTTGACGGTTGCCCGTTCCAGCGTATAAAAAAGGCCCACATAGCTATGCGTCCAATCGGCATTGACGGTGATGTCCAGCGTCACGGTATATCCGTGACCATCAAAAGTGCCGCTGTACGGCTTATCCTTAAGGCCGCCGATGGCAGCCCAGTCATACCCCGTCAGGTCGATGCTGCTCAGAAGCTCGCCGCAGATGGAGGTTTTCCCCTCGTCAACCAGCGCGCCAAAGGCCATCAGGTCTTCGGCATCTCTGATCTGGTAAGGGCTGTCCTTGGTTCCCTCGCCCTCGAGCGTGCCGCCCGTGGCAAAGACCGTCGCCGGGAGCGTGCCGAGAATCAGCACAAGCGTAAGAAACAGCGCAATTCCTCTTTTCATGATAATTCACCTCATATTTTATGCTATATAACAAGGGGCAGGCGCCCCGCTGACAAGTAAGACGGCTCCCGATACGAAAAAACTCCGCACGACACCCAGCCGTGCGAAGTTGCTCCGTTTCATAAAATCGCAACTTCCCGGTATGGGCAGGAACCGACGCGCGACCCGACGTATCTGACTTATCCGGTTTTCCCGGCATCACAGTGACCCGCTCGCGGGGCTTCTCACCCCATTCCGTCTCCGGCGAAAGCCGGGAGGCAGCGCGTTTTATATATTTCATCAAATAATCAAACCAATTATACCGGCTTCTGCAAATAAATGCAAGACAGTTTTCCGCCTTTTTCCTGTTCTTCTGCAAACTCTTTCAAAACCCGCGCGGGCTTCCTCATCCCAGTTCCTTTAAAAACTCCCGGATCGCCCGGACGAAGGCGTCCGCCCTCAGCACGGTGGATAAATGGCCGCCGGAAATATAGGTGATTTTCGGACTATGCATCAGGCGAACGAGATCCTGCTGCATTTTCCCGGAGAAAAAGTCCTGATCGGGCAGGATGAGCAGGATCCTGCCTTCCAGCGCCGCAAAATCCGCCTCCGTCACCGGCGTCTGGTTCATCACATCCGCCAGCAGACCGGAGATATGCACATCCTTCTCCTGCTTGTAATCCTTGAAGATGGTTTCGAACATATCCCGGGCGTAGGCGATCTCCTCCGCGCTTTCGTTGCGGATATGGCGCATGCTGGCCCGGATGAGCTTCGGCTTCAGCTTCTCGTAGTTGCAGTGCTTCATGTACCACAGCATGAGCGGCGCAAGACGGTACTTTTTCTTCAGGCTCTTCAGCGTGGCCTCGTCCATGCCGCCGGTGGAGATCAGCACCAGTCCTCCGACCTCTCCGGGATAGCTCTGCACATAGATCTGCGCCACCATGCCGCCGGCGCTGGCGCCGATGAAAATCGGGTTTTAGATGCCGAGCGCGCGGAAGAAGGCGTGCATCCCGGCAACCAGCGCCTGATTGGTGCGCAGCTGCTGCGGATAGTCAAACAGCAGCACCCGGTAGTCCTCGGAAAGGCCGTCCACATAGTCCATCCACATCTCCAGCGTGTTCATGCCGCCATTCAGGAACACAAGCGGTCTCCCGTTTTCCCTGCCGCTGAGCACATAGCGGAACTGCGCGCCACCGACCTTCAGATTCGCGCTGGGGTGTGCCGCCGTAAAGCGTTTTAATTTCTCTGAGAACAACATGATTTTCCCTCCAATCCATAACCCCTCCGGTTAGTGTGTGCTAACCGGCACGTTTTGGAAAAGCCGCATTTCTGCGGCCCGGCTTGTCAAAAAGCCTTTTCGGCTTCTGTCAAGCAGAATGGCAGCCGTTCCGGACGGAGCGGCTCCCATATTCCCTATGTATTATAAGCACAGGCATTTGTCTGTTTGCAAGGAGAAATGAACCGTCCGCCCCGGCTGCACCTGCGCGTCCTTTGGCGCGACGGCACGCAGAAGCGCGCGGGCAGAAAATTCCGGCAGCTGGTCAGGCGCGCCGCGCCCTGCATGGTGGGATGGTGCGCCAGCTCCTTCATGTCCAGAACGGCGCCGGACCGCCCGTTTTCCATGACGCAGACGGTCTGGCAGTTGCGGTAGCATTCGCCGAGATCATGGCTGACCCAGAGAATGGGATTCTGAAAATCCGACAATAGATCGGACAGCTCCAGCTCCAGATTCCATTTCAGGAAGCTGTCCAGCGCGGAAAACGGCTCATCGAGCAGAATGATCCGCGGTTCGGAAACCAGAATTCGTGCTAGCGCGACGCGCTGCTGCTGGCCGCCGGAGAACTGCGCGGGATACTTTTTCTCCAGTCCTTCCAGACGGAAGCGGCGCAGGCTGTCCTGCACCTTCCAGCGGCGTTCGGCCTTCGTACCGGAGCGAACGCCGCAGAGAATATTCTGCATGACGGTCATGTTCGGAAACAGCGCATACTGCTGAAAGAGGTACCCGACCCGCCGCTGCTGCGGGGTCAGGTTGACGCGCGCTTCGCTGTCAAAGAGTGTCTTGCCGTCCAGCACGATGCGGCCGCGGTCCGGTGTCATGATCCCGGCGATGCACTTGAGCGTGACGCTCTTGCCGCTGCCGGAGGCGCCGAGCAGCGCCATGATCCCGCCGGAGGTTTCAAACTGCGCGTGCAGGGTGAAGGCGCCCAGCTTCTTTTCAATATCGACCAGAAGGCTCATGCGGCTCCCCTCCTTCCGCGTCCGGCAGCCAGAAGATTTTTCTTTTCCAGCATATTCACGATCAGCAGGATCACCGCGGAAATGGCGATATTGATCAGCACCCATTTCAGCGCAAGTGTGTCGTTGTTGATCTGCCAAATCTGTTACCGTTGTTGATACCATATCAACAACGGTAATTTTTTATTTTCCACCGTCTGAGGAGTGGTTTTTGCGAAAAGCAGGGCTTTTCCAGAACATTTCCGTCCATCGGCGCAATGTACGCCCGGATTTGCTGCGGCCATGATGAGAAGACCCGGGACTTAGCAAAACGGCAATCGTTATAAGAGTAGAAACGATAAATGATTATTATCCATATAGAAACCCGCCGAAGGCTGAGATGCTACTCTGAGCCTTGGACGGGTTTTCGTTTATAACCGTGGGACAGAAAGGACAAAAAAGGACAGAACCGGGCTGGTATTCTCAGTAATTCTTGATACCCTTATTATTTCACAGGCGCCGTTGCTTTCACAGGACGTCATTTATTATGCGCTTACGTTATCATTTACGAAGTTTCCGTACAAAACGAAAGTGCACAGAAACTTGACATCCCCTGCCCATAATTACGGATTGTTACGGCTTGACTATGATGAAATATTCAAAGTCTCTTTGCTGATTCGGCAAAATTTGCTTGAATCAGCAAAGAGACTTTGACTTACTTTGCACATTGAACATCGGTATCACCTGATTCATCAAAGAGCCATCCGAATCAGCAAACAAAATACCAAAGTGCAAACAGCAAAAACTGATTGCGCTATTGCTTGATCGAAAGTGTGCCTCAGAAATCTGACTCCACGAAAATATTATCTGAAAACTGGAACGGAAAAAGTTTTTTAATGCGGATTACAATAGAAAAAATCAATATTTTTAGGAAAACATTCATAGTGTACTATCAATATTCCTTGACAAAAATTGATTTTGCGGATATTATATTGAAAAAGGAGCTGATCTCAATGGCGATTACAACAAAAGAAAGCATCCTCAAAGTTCTGAGTGCTTATAATCCGTGGTGGAAAACCGGGACAGTTAGCCCGCAGATGTCAAAAACCTACAAGAGGTTTGCATTCCACGAAGCGATGAAGCGATTGACGGATAAAGGAATTCGCCGCTCTGTGGTTTTGACCGGGACGAGACGCGTTGGAAAAACAACCATCCAATACCAAATGATCGAAGCGCTGTTAAAGTCAGGTGTGGCACCGCAGAAAATTGTTTTTATTTCTTTGGATCATCCTATGCTGAAGCTCAGCCAATTTCAGGATGTTCTGGAGTGTTATCATGAAAATATCTATGCAGAGCAGGATGCCTATTATTTCTTTGATGAGGTGCAGTACGCACAGGACTGGGATCGATGGTTAAAGATCATTTATGATACACAACCCAACACCCGTGATGTTGCAACCGGCTCTGCCAGCCCAGCGTTGATGAAAGGCAGCAGAGAAAGCGGTGCCGGCCGT
>ERZ827490.1331-NODE-1331-length-32572-cov-4.041394_pt1 | contig 32572 bp, 26 predicted proteins | sample MGYA00519770_ERZ827490 | MGnify/ENA primary metagenome ERZ827490 (study PRJEB31778, sample SAMEA3449324) | human gut metagenome | biome: human gut; feature: human-associated habitat; material: faeces | place: United Kingdom | collected 2010/2012 ...
CGACGTCGGAGAACATCTGGATGAAGCGGCGGTAGGAGTCGTAAACAAAGCGCTCGAACTGAGGATCGGGGTTGCCTGCGATCATTGCAGCAACGACATCGTCGTTAAGACCCAGATTCAGGATGGTATCCATCATACCGGGCATGGAAGCGCGTGCGCCGGAGCGGACGGAAACGAGCAGGGGGTTGGTGAGATCGCCAAACTTCTTGCCGTTGATCTGCTCCATGACCTCGACGTTCTTCATGATCTCAGCCATGATCTCGTCGTTGATCTTGCGGCCATCCTCATAGTACTGGGTGCAGGCTTCGGTGGTGATGGTGAAGCCCTGAGGCACAGGCAGGCCTATGTTGGACATCTCTGCAAGGTTTGCACCCTTGCCGCCAAGCAGCTCGCGCATGTTGGCATTGCCTTCGGAAAACAGATACACATACTTTTTGCTCATTGTTTTCTTCCTTTCTATAAATAAATAAGATTAGATAAGATCGCTGCGGAAAAGCGTCAAAAAAACGACTCTTCGCTATGTGTTAGAATATCACAATTTTGGGCAAATAATCAATGCATTTTACCTACAAATCCGCGCCTATTATGGATGATATTTCGTCCGAAATTTTTGCAAAACCAACAATATCTACTGTTTCTCCGCGAATTTTTGTATCAAATCCGCAATTTACCAGAACGCGGGCGGCGTTTTCCTTGTCCAAAACGCCCAACTGCGAGCTGAGCGCGTTCACAAGCGTCTTGCGCCGCTGGTTGAATGCCGCGCGGATAACGCGGAACATCAGCTTCTCGTCGCCCACCTCGACCGGCGGCTTTTCGCGGCGGCGCAGGCGTATCACGCTTGACGTCACCTTCGGCTGCGGGATGAAACAGCTCGGCGGCACGTCGAACAGCAGCTCCGGCTCCGCGTACCACTGCACGAAGATTCCGAACGCGCCGTAATCCGCCGTTCCCGCCGGAGCGCATATGCGCCGCGCGACCTCGCGCTGTATCATCACGGTGATGCTGTCAAAGCAACCCGCCTCGATGAAGGCCGTCAGCAGCGGAGTTGTGACATTATACGGCAGATTTGCGCACACGACCGGACGCAGCCCGCCGAGATGCTCGCGCACCAGCTCCGGAAGGTTCTGCTTCAGTACGTCGCCGAATATGATCTCGACATTATCACAGCCCGCGAGCGTCTCTGCAAGCACCGGCTTCAGGCTCTTGTCAAGCTCTACGCACAGCACCTTGCCCGTGCGCTTTGACAGCTGTTCGGTCAGGCAGCCGACGCCGGGACCTACCTCCAGTACGCCGGTATTCTCATCCAGCAGCGCGCCCTCGGCGATATCCTCCGGAACCCAGCCTGCGGTCAGAAAGTTCTGCCCCATGGATTTCGAGAACCGGAAGCCGTGCCGCGAGAGCAGCGCGCGTATCTCGTTTATATCCGTCAGATTCATGCGCTCAGCCCCGCGTAGATTTGATATACCGCAGCCACTGTCCGGACAGGCACAGGATTATCAGCACAAGACCGCAGATCTTTGTGAATACATAGGTCTGCACCGCAAAAATAAGTATGCCCAGCGCAAGCAGACATATAAGCGTCCATATTATCGCTGACACGAGATATTTTGTGTTTCCGCCTTTCATTTGCAGCCCCCCGCTATATTTTTGATTTTGAGTATCTTCTCATAGGCCTGACGCGCCGGATCATGACCGGCATCATCGATAAGGACGTTGCCGCGGTACCGGTAGCCGGACTCGCGCAGCAGCCGCTGCATGGCCTTGTTCTTCCGGTGCGTATCGACACGGATGCAGCGCAGGCCGAAGCCCTCTGCCGCCTGCCGCTCGACGCACTTCATCATAAATTCGGCCATCCCGCTGCCGCGGTATTTCGCCGATACGGCGGAACGGTGCAGCACGCAGTAGGCCATGTCGGCAGTCCACTTGCCGTCCGTTATCTTTGCGTAGTTCTCTTGCTCAAGCGTACTGAGCACGAAGACCGCCGCGACCTCTCCGCCGTGCGTCACGGCGAAGCACTCCCCTCTCGCCATATCCGCGAGAAAGACCTGCTCATTCGGGTATTCTCCCTGCCACTGATCCACGTGGAAGCGCTTCAGGCTGCGCCGCGCATCCTCGACGATGTGCATGATATCCGGCATATCGTCCAGCGTTGCCGGGCGGTAATCAAGCTTTTCGGTGAGCTTGATTCGGCTCGCGTCCTTCTTTATCTCTTCGAGAAGTTTTCGGTCGGTATCATCCGCGGGCGTGAACTTTTCAAACATGTCCGGCCGCTTGTTCATGGTGCGCTCAAGCTGCTTCTTGCGCCGCCAGAGCTCCACCTTCGCATGGTCGCCGTTTATCAGCACCTCCGGCACCGCGCGCCCTTCCCACACCTCCGGCCGCGTGTACTGCGGGTATTCGAGCAGCCCGTCCCAATGGCTCTCGCCGGTGTAGCACTGCTCATCGGCAAGCACCCCCGGCACTAGGCGGCACACGGAATCAGCCACAGCCATCGCGGCGATCTCTCCGCCGGTCAGAACAAAGTCGCCCAGCGATATCTCCTCATCAACGCACTCCTCGATGAAGCGCTCGTCTATGCCCTCGTAGTGCCCGCAGACGAGGACAAGATGATCATAGTCATTTCTGAGCCGCTTCGCGGTCTCCTGTGTGTAGGGTTTGCCTTGCGGGGACATGTAAATAACGCGGCTGCGCAGGCCATCGGCGGTTGACATAATATTTTCAAGGCAGGATTTCAGCGGCTGCGCCATCATCACGCAGCCCCAGCCGCCGCCGTAGGGATAGTCGTCCACCTGGCATTGCTTGTTCTCGGTAAAGTCGCGTATTTGTACGCAATTTATCTCAATTATGCCCTTTTTGGCCGCTCTGCCTATAATACTCTCATGTAAAACGGCGTTCACCGTATCGGGGAAAAGAGTCATTATATCTATGCGCATGGTCTTTACATCCCCTCTATGAGCCTGACGGTGATGACTCCGTTCTCAGCATCGGTTGACATAATAAATTCAGGTACTGCCGGAATAAGGTGCTCCGTCTCGCCCTTGACGACATAGATATTCGACGCGGGGCGCTCCAGAACATCCACAAGCTTTCCGATCTCTGCGCCGTCCTCGGTCACGACGGAAGCGCCGATAATGTCGCTTATGAAGAACGCCCCCTTGGGCAGCTTCGCGTCCGCGCGCAGTATCGATATCTCGCGCCCCTTGAAGGTCATCGCGGCGTTCACATCGTCCACGCCCTCAAGCTTGGCGATGAGAAAGCCCTTGTGGACAAACGCGGACTCGATCTTTATTTCGCGCTCGCCGATGAACACTCGCTTGAAGCTGCGCAGGAATTCCGCGCTGTCAAGCCAGACCTCGATTTTCACCTCGCCGCGCACGCCGTGCGTGTTGACGATGCGTCCGGCCTCAATGTACTGTTTTTTATCCATAAAGTATCCTCAAATGCGGCTGAGCCGCCCCTTCGCAAATCATTTTCAGCATTATATTATACCATGCGGGAGCCGCATTGCCAAGGAAAAATTATGCTGATGTCAGCTTCAGTCCGACTATGCCGACCAGCAGCGTCAGGACGAAGAAAACGCGCCAGAAACTCACCGGCTCCTTGAAAAAGATTATACCCACCAGCACCGAGCCAAGCGCGCCGATGCCCGTCCATATGGCGTACGCCGTGCCGAGCGGCAGAGTTTTCGTCACCTTTGCAAGCAAAATGAAGCTGACCGCCATCCCCGCAAAGGTCAGCGCTGTCCAGCCGATTTTTGTGAAGCCCTCTGACAGCTTCATAAACGTCGCCCACACGACCTCAAATATTCCCGCGATGCCAAGCATTATCCAAGCCATAATCTCTCCTCCAAAAATAAAAAAAACGCGCCTGCTGTGCATCTTCTATGGCCTAATGATGCACGGCAAACGCCCAGTCCCGCCCGGCGGCGGTGACTGCAGATATAATAAATAGCACATGCGGGGCGGCCGTGTCAAGCCGTGCCGCGCCCGCAGAATGCAAAAAACCGGGGTGCTGCCACCTCGGTTTTTTGCGTTCAGTCCATGATTTCGACTGATACCTTTTTGCCCTTTTTCTGGGCGACGGCCCGCATAAGGATACGGATCTGCTTGACGATCCTTCCCTGCCGGCCGATGACCTTGCCCATGTCGCCGTCAGCCACGCGGACTTCAAAAACCGTCTCGCCGTCGGCTTTGCGCTCGGTCACAGAGACCTGATCGGGGTTATCGACAAGGCTCTGCACAATGTAGGTCAAAAGTTCTTTCATGCCGGTAGAAACTCCTTATTAGCCCTCGATCTTCTTGAGAAGGCCGCGGACGGTATCGGTCGGCTGTGCGCCGTTAGCGATCCAGTACTTTGCGCGCTCCATATTGACGCTGAGCTTGTCGCTCTCGGCCATGGGGTCGTAAGTGCCGATCTCCTCGATGAAACGACCGTCACGGGGGCAGCGGGAATCTGCAACAACGATACGATAGTAGGGAGCCTTCTTTGCGCCCATTCTGCGAAGTCTGATCTTAACCATGTATATTCACCTCCATGTTTTGTTCTCTCTTTATTACAAATTACAAACGCCTTGGCGCTGTAACCTGAAATCAGAAGCCGAAGCCTCCGGGCATACCCGGCATTCCGGGGAAGCCGCCGCCTTTGCCCATTTTCTTCTGCAGCTTCTTCATGTTCTTGCCGCTGAACTGCTTCATCATCTGCTGCATGGCGTCAAACTGCTTGATAAGCCGGTTAACGTCCACGACAGAGGTACCGCTGCCGGCGGCGATGCGTTTCTTGCGGCTGCTGTTGAGCATCGACGGATTGTCGCGCTCGGCCTGCGTCATGGAGAGGATTATCGCCTCCTGATGCGCAAGCATTTTGTCGTCCATCTTCGCGCCCTTGAGCGCTTTCGCGTCAAGGCCGGGGATCATGCCCGCGAGGTCCTGCAGGTCGCCCATGTTCTTGAGCTGCGCCATCTGGTCGAGATAATCGCTGAGCGAGAATTTGTTCGCGCGCAGCTTTTCGGCCGCTTCAAGCGCTTTCTTCTCGTCAAAGCTCTGCTCCGCCTTTTCGATAAGCGTCAGCACGTCGCCCATGCCGAGGATGCGGGAGGCCATGCGGTCGGGGTGGAACGGCTCGATCATGTCGAGCTTTTCGCCCACGCCGATGAACTTGATGGGCTTGCCCGTCGCCGCGCGGATCGACAGCGCAGCGCCGCCGCGCGCGTCGCCGTCCAGCTTCGAGAGCATCACGCCCGTAACGCCGAGCGCTTCGTCAAACGCCGTCGCGGCGTTGACCGCGTCCTGACCGGTCATTGCGTCCACGACCAGCAGGATCTCCGACGGCTCTACCGCGTCGCGGATGTTTTTCAGCTCATCCATCAGCGCCTCGTCTATGTGGAGACGTCCTGCGGTATCGAGGAACACAACGTCGTTGCCGTGGCGCTTGGCATGCTCAACGGCGGCCTTGGCGATATCGACGGGGTTTGTCTGCCCCATCTGAAAGACGGGTATATTGAGCTGTGCGCCGACGGTCTCCAGCTGCTTGATAGCGGCGGGACGGTAAATATCGCACGCGGCGAGCAGCGGGCGCTTGCCCTGCCTGCGGATGTACCCCGCGAGCTTCGCGCCGTTCGTGGTCTTGCCCGCGCCCTGCAGGCCGACGAGCATAACGACTGCGGGCGACTTGGAACCGAGGTTCAGCTTCTGGTTCTCGCTGCCCATGAGCCTGCACAGCTCTTCGTTGACTATTTTTATCACCATCTGCGCCGGAGACAGAGCCTCCAGCACTTCCGCGCCGCTCGCGCGTTCGGTGACGGTTTTGGTGAAATCCTTTACGACCTTGTAGCTTACGTCGGCCTCAAGCAGCGCCATGCGCACTTCGCGCATCGCTTCCTTGATGTCGGCCTGAGTGAGTCTGCCCTTGCCGCGCAGCTTTTTGAAGGCCGCATTCAGTTTTTCAGATAAGCTTTCAAAAGCCATTTTTATCCTCCAAACATTGTCATCGCTTTTCCCTGAGCGCCTCAATATCCTCCAGCGCCGACTGCGCAAGAGTGCGCGCGTCGCCGTCCGTCATGCCGCACAGCTCTTTCAGTCTTTCGGCCGCGGCGGCGAGGGCGTCCTGCGTCTCCGAAAAGCGGCGGATAAGCCCCGTTTTGCTCTCTATCTCCTGCAAACTCGCCTCGGCGCGGCGGATATTGTCCCACACACATTGGCGGGACACGCCGCTCTGCTCGGCGATTTCCGCAAGGGAGAGGTCGTCGTTATAGTGCAGATCGTAGCACTCGCGCTGGCGCTCCGTCAGAAGCTCCCCATAAAAATCAAGCAGCATACTGCGCATAAGTCTGCCGTCCGTCATGGCGAAGCCCCCTGTCAAGCGTTTCAACTTAACAGAGTATATAACGTAAAGCCGCCGCTGTCAAGTGTTTTTTCTTAACAGCGGCGGCTTTTTTAGATTATTTCCAATTCTCTGAACTGCGCAAGTATCTCATCCACGTCGTTCTTCGCGGTCGCGGCGTCGATATCATATTCTTCGCACATTGCGGCGGCAAGCTCCGCGGCGTCGGCGGTGTCAGCCAGTCTGTCCCAGATGAACTCCGCCGTCTCGTTGAGCGTTATCAGCCCCTTGAGCGTCAGCGAGCTGTCGCCCACTGGAACAAGGATCACGTCGCCCGCGATGTTTCTTTTAACAAGCTGTTTTTTTATCGTCATTTCACTGCCTCCAAAGTCAGTCTCACGGTCTCCTGCGTCATGCGGCAGACGTAGTCGGGGCGGCCGTCAAAGCGTCCGGTCTCCGACACGCACATCGCGGCGCAGGCGTGGCAGGCGTGCTTATACTTGCAGCCGGTGCACTCCGCCGGCAGGCGTATCGCGTCGGTCGCGGCGCGGGTCTCTTCCCACGCGCGGTCAAAGCCCAGCTCAGGCACGGAGAACTTCGGCTCGGTCATCATGCCGCAGGGTGTCATGTCACCGCGCCAGTTTATCCAGAACGCGGCGCGGCCTGCACGGCAGGAAATGCCCTCGCCGGGCGTCCCCTCGCAGTTCTCCTCGCGCGGCAGCTCCGGCCCCTTGGCCATCGCCTCGGCGCGCTGGCACAGCACCTCCGGCGTAAACCGGAGCTTATCCCACATGACCTCGTACCCGGCGGCCTCCTCCGGCGTAAACCGGTCGTTCTTCCCGACCATCTCCGCGTTGCGGCGCACGGGAGGGAACATGTAGGTCGCAAGCTGCATCGGTGTGCCGAGTTCCTCGGCAATCTTGTGTATCTCGGCCATGTCGCGCACATTCCACGGCGTCATGGACACATTCAGCTTCACACCGACGCCGATCTCCTTCAGCGCGCGGATGTTCTCCGTGACCTTTGTGAACGCCGGGCGGCCGCACAGCGCCTCGTAGCTCTCGTTGCCCGCGCCGTACAGCGTGATATTGAATCGGAACGGCGGCTCGCTGCGGAAGAAGTCCAGCCAGTCGGAATCGATCAGCGAGCCGTTGCTGTTGACCGAGACCATGAGCCCCATTTTTTCAGCTCCGTCAGAATATACCGGAAATCCGGCCGTATCAGCGGCTCGCCGCCGGTCAGCAGCAGGAAAAGCATCCCGCGGCTGCGCGCGGCTTCCGCGATCGCAAGCCACTCGTCCGCCGTCAGCTCACGGCCGCGGCTGCGCTGCTCCTCCGGCGTCAGATGAACATAGCACATGCGGCAGTTGAAATTGCAGCGCGCGGTCAGCTCAAAATTACCGGACAGCGGCGTGCCCGCGCGGCATGCCTTGGCGTGAAGATAGCTGGAAAGGCGCGGTTCTATACTGCTGGTGTCCATCTTATTCTCTCCTCAGTTCATTCTCAAGCGCGCGCACCGCGCCCTCGTCCTTGCGGCAGTCCAGCCGGTATATCGGTACGCGGCCGACGAGCCGCGCGACCAGTTCCGTCATCAGCGCCGCGGACTCCGCGTCCCACGGATAATACGAGCACTGGTTCAGCAGCCGCATGAACGCCTCGCGATGTGCCGGCACGAAAACGCGGTTCTCCGCCCGCTGCTCCGGCAGGACAATCGCGCGTATCGGCGCGCTGTGATTCTCACATATTCCGGACGTGCCAGAATAGAAAATCCCGTGCGCCATGCCGCGGCTTACGTCGATAAGCGTCCTGTCGCCGTTGATGACGCGCGCGGCGGCAAACTCGCGCCACAGCTCGGCCTGCGTGCTCTTGCCGATGCCGCTCGCGCCGGAGAAGAGGATCGCGTCCCCCTCGGCGCGCAGAACATACGAGCTGTGCAGCACGAGCATCCCGCGCTCGGCGAGGATGTCGAACAGGTCGACGCCTTCGAGCAGCAGCTGCGTCCGCAGATTCTCGGCGTATCCCATTGAGACCGTCAGCTCCGTGGAATTGCCGTCGGTCACGGCATAGGTAAAGTCCGACACGTGGTCATGCAGGGTGTGCCGCTGCGCGCCGGTGCGCCAGCGATATGTCCTCAGTGAGCACGGCGTGCCGTCCGGCGGGGTCGGCATGGTGTCGGAAAGCCGGAGGTGAATTTCATGCGCTGCGGGCGCCGCCTCGGTGCGGAAAGGGGCGCAGGCCGGCGAAAGCTGCCACGGCGTCTCCCCGTACAGATGCAGCGCTGCGCCGCCAAAGCTCAGGCGCTCACTGAACATAGGTGACAAACATTATACGGCTGTAAGCCGTCGAGTAATGGCTGGCATAGAGCGTGGTGCTCTCCCCGGCCGCGAGCCTGGAAACTCCGGTGCGGTATGTTATGCCGCCGATATACAGATCACCGTACGCGGATTTATAGTATACATATATCTGGCCGGTGATGTCGCTGCCGGAGATGTTGGTTATGGTTATGGCGGTGTCCTGTGTATCAATCGAAATTACGTCCTCGCACAGCGACGGCTCCGCGTCGAAGGGCGCAAAGCTCGTGAGCGATGCGGTCAGGCCGTCGGTGCTCTCCGGCAGCGGCTGACGCGACAGCTCCAGAAGCTGCGCCGATGCCCCGGAGGGCAGGGTGCTCAGGTCAAACTCATAGCTCGTCTCGCCGCCGGTCAGCGTGATATGCGCATACTGCACCGTGGCCGCGGCGTTATTCTCCACCGTTATCGCGCAGACATCCGAGAGGACAGCATCGCTGCCGTCCTCGATGAAGCTGCCGGCAAAACGGCTGATATTCGTGATCTCAAGGCCGCTGCCGAGGTCTATGGAAACGGAGTCTGCCGGGGCGGGAGTCGACACGCCCAGCATCGCCGGTTCAGCCGCCGGTTCGCCATCGCCGCGCGAAAGGCGCAGAGCGACAACTATAACCGCAGCAACAAGCGCGACAGCAAGGAGAAGATACAGAATCACATTGTTTTTCTTGGCTTTTTTATTCTTTTTCATGGAAAATCTCCAAATCGGAGAAATGCCCCGCCCTTTCGGGCAGGGCACTTCATTGTTAATTTAAGTCAGGATGTGAAGAGGTTGCCGCTTGGACCCTGATAGCAGCCTTTGTTAGGATCACCATCCTGAGGTGAGAGGGTACACTGAGTCACTGTTCCCACATTAAAGAATACGACCCCTGGCATAGTACCATCTGCAAGTCCGCACTCATTCACTGCATGACCCGTTTTGGTGACGCAGGTACCGGCGATGCTGGAGCTAAGCTCGAAGCTCTCAAAGCTGGCAAAGGGTTTTACATAGGTTTTTTTCATGTGAACTTCACGCTCCTTTCTCAGAACCAGCGCCCAAACAGTCCGCCGATCCAATCTCTGATCGGGCTGGAGGGCTTGACGGTCAGGGTCGTCTCATAGGGATTGCTCTCGCCCTGCTCATTGCTGACTGCAACAACAAGAACGGTGAGCGTACCGCTCTCGTTGACGGTCATCATGTAAACGAACTCACGGTAGGTCACGCGCTGCGCGTTCCAGCCGCGGCCAACGCGCTCGGTACGGGTAAAGTACTTAGTGTAGGTTACGCCGTCAACGATGATCGCGTCAACATCGGTGCTTGCCTTGACGGTGAGAACCGCGTGGCCGCCCTTGCGGACATTGCTGCTCCACGAGGGCTCGAAGCGCTCAGGCTTAAAGGTCTTCTCCGGCTCTTCGGGCTGCTCAGGCTCGGTGGGTTCCGGATCGACCGGCGCGGCAAACAGTGCGCGGACGGTAGCAACCGCCGCCTCTGCATCACCCTCGCTAAGCGGTGCAAGCGAGACAGGTTCATCAGGCTTCTCGCTGAATGTAATCTTGATATTCGTCAGGGACAAAATATTACCTGTTGTATTGGTTATAGTCACCTGACCATTTTTGGCCTGAGAAGTAATATCGTAGTACATCTCGGTAGCGGATGCAATACCGGTAGGCGTTGCATCATTCACGGTCATGCCGCTTTCTCCGGCAGGAGCCTTAGCCCCGATCTGAACCTTGTCAATTTTGCCGTTTACAGGCAGCTTAAAGCTTATAGCCTGACCCTTTGCAAGATAGACCTCGTTATTCGGGCCAAGGTTTATGTAAGCTGCAACCTCTGCCGCAGCATTACCGTCGATGAAGAGAGTGGTTTCAATGCCAACATTACTTTCACTGGCGGCGATTTGGTCGCGGAGATTTATGTACTGCGGGTAGCCCTCTCCATCTTTGACATACCTTGTGTCATCCTTGCCCATCGGGTCATAAACGCGGATTGCATCAAGCCAGAAGTCGTAAGATTTATCGTCTTTATCGTCATTATGCGCAAACGCATCGTTGTAGAAAACGGTAATAGTAACATTGTAGCTACCGTAAGGAAGGTCACAGACCTTCATAACCGGTATCTGATAAAGAATGTTGTCGCCGGTTGCCTTTACCGTCCATTCTCCGTCAACGAAGCCGTAACCGAGGTAGTTATCGACGAAGTAGCTTTTAACAATTTTCTCATTACTGTTATAGACATCAACAAGTATTGCGCCGGAGGTGTTGTTCGTAAGGCTAATCACGTCAAAGCCGGTTCCCTTGAAGGAGAACTTTGCGGTCGGCCATGCGCTGAGGCTGTCATTTTTCCAGCCGGTGAGCATACTGCTAGTAACAGTGACCTTGTGCGCGCTGCCCATGGAGAACTTAGTGCTGTTATCATAGGCCGAATCGTAACCGTAAATTTTTCCGCTGCCAAGCTCAGAAAGCTCCTGAACCGCCTGCACCTGCTGAGCATTTTCGTCATCTTTATCTTTCACGACGTCCCATGTCGCCGTGCTTGCAGCGCCAGCGCCATTGGTAAACTTTGCGAAGCCGTCCTCATAGTAGACATTCGACGCGGGGATGATGGTGACAGTATATTCTGCAGTCCGCCCGCTCTGCAGATTTTCTCCGACCTTGAGCGTTCCACTATACTGAAGACTGAAGTTATCGCTGCTGCTTATCATAGAAGTCAAAGTATAGGTAACATTGCAGTTATTGTCTTTTGTAATACTTGCGTAAGACGAAAGTTTGCCAAATTCAACATCTGTGAGGGTGACACCAGCTTCAGTAAGATTTTTGTTAATGTCACCCGGTGTAATTACAAGCGGCAGACCGAAGTCAACAACAAAGGTTTTCGTAGCCGTGAACGTGTAATACAGATTAACTATCTTGTAATCATCGCCCGTAAAGTCTGTTTTTGTGAACTTGTAATCAACGTAACGATACTGTGCGTTGATTTGCGGCATTTCCTCAAGTTTCCAGTTTACAGCTTGTTCAACGTCCTTAATGTTTTTGACCGTGTTATTGATAAGTCCAAGCGGATTCTCCGTGCGTGCGAAGCCTGTGTTAAATGTAGTTGTCTCATCAACGGCAATGTTGTAGGAATAGAATGGAGCAGACTCACCTTCAACATAGTAGTTAACAGTAATCAGATTTTCCACGGTCTTTTTTGCACGAACATAGTATGTAATCAGTGCGCCGTGCTTGTTGTATATCTCAACGCCGCGGACGTACGGATCGCCGCCGATAGTGCAGCCGCTGTACGTTGAGCTGCCGGAAATAGAAGTATAGTCTGCGAGACCGCTCTTATCATGGGATTCTTGGTCAATAGCCCAGACTATTTGCTCGGTTCCGTCATATGTGTAGCCATTCTCCGCTTCACTGGCTATAAGCGTTGTATTGGCGGAATCGGCAGTTATAGTGACCGTTACCATATAGACCTCAAAGTCTTCCGTTTCAACGCCGCGGAAGTTATTCAGCATACGGTATTTATTATTGCTGCTGTCCGTTCCTACTGCCGCATTATTCGTCTCGCAGTGATATGCAAGAGTTTTGTCTTTGACAGGGAAGCCTGTCGGCACACGGATACCGTCTTCATATTTGACGGCATAGTCGAGGAGAACAAAGTCGCTATTGACCTGAGATGTATATTCGGTACCGCCCTTGGGCTTGCCCCAGTCGGCAACATCAGTGATGATTTCTTCCGTAATTTTGGTACGGGTCATGAAGTATGCCGCGAGCTGCTGCTCGCAGGAGTCGTATGTGCCAGTTGAGCCTTCGCCGGTAACTGTTGTCCACGTCTCACGGTCAGCAGAAACCTGCCACGCGCCGCCCCAATAGCGGACATAGTTAAATGCCGCGCCACTGTTAGAATAGTCAGCTCCCCATACATTTTGGATATTGCTGTCGCTTCTGTTATGAATGCGCCCGATCCAGAAGACAAGGTTCTGCGCGGGTTTATCGTCTTTTGCAGTTATAAGTCTGGTTCCGCCCCACTCATAACGCACTAACGGCTCCGTCATACCTGCCGCAGTAAATGCATCTGTCACAGACATGCCCTGTTCACTGTTTACCTTTGAAGCCGTATCTCTGGTCGCAGCGGGAATATTGATGTATCTCACATACCCGAAGCTGCTGTCTCCGCTCCATCCTAAGCCGGAGTTCTTTGCATTCTCTCCGGATGCTTCAATTGTATTATTCGTTATCCAAAGCTGAATAGGCAGCGCAGCAGCCTTGCTCAAATCCTCCGGAATAACTTCTATTGTATATTTCGTGTTGCCGATAACAACATATGTTGTGCCTACCTCTACTCCGGTAAAGGTAATTTGGGTTATATCTCCCGCCGCTACCTCACGCTTAGTTCCCGGAACACCGAGGGGGTTGGAATAGGTGCTCCCCCAGCTACTGTAACTGCGGTAGAAAGTTTCATTATTAAAATACAGCTGTGTTCTATTTCTGTAGCTATCGGTTACAGTCCAAGAGTTGCTGTTGTCGTCCCATTTAAGATAATTGCTGCCAGTCTGCAGATAATAGTTGTACGGTTTTTTACAAGTCCACTCTGCAGCCTGACTAAAATCATCCGTAAAGCTGCCAGTGCTTGTCAGGTATTTTCCATCAGCAGACTTTATATAGTACTCACCATTTGCACTTACAGTATTTACCTGCGAGAAAACATAGTCTGTACCGCTCTTGTTCACTGCGGAGTATCTTGCAACGACAGTGCCATCTTCATTTTTCAGCTCTGCATTATTGATATCTCCGTAGCTGCCATCCTGCGTATAAACCTTGGATGTGGCACCCACACCGATGGTAATGTTTTCTTCGTGCTCATAGCCAATCTCTTCCGCAGACGTAACAGTGATATCCACGGTGTAGTTACTACCGCCGGCTGCGGCAGTAATTGTCGCGCTGCCAACTGCAACAGCAGTTGCAGTTGCAGAAGTTCCGTTAGCTTCTACATTAAGCACGTCGGAAGCCGAGCTGCTCCACGCAACATCGCCGGTATAGTTCTTAAGGGAGAGAGAAACCGTTTCTCCGACCTTAACGTTCGTTTTGTCGGCAGTCAGCGTCGGTGTTGCAGGCTGCTCTGCTTTCTTGAAATAAGAGGAATTATTTTTAGAAAGAGTCTTGATATGGTTCTCAACATTAGACCAGTTTACATTTTTCCCGGGATAATCGCACCATATAGCAATCATGCAGCCGACATTTGTTGTATACCCGCCGTCAGTCTGTCTGCAATCCTTACACTCACCGTTAAGGTAGCCCTGCGCCCAACTATATCCATACCATTCGTTTCCTTCGTTCCCTACCACATAATACCACTTATTGTGCGTATTGATTATTTTGAAGCCTTCGGTCGCAAGTGTTGCTGCGGAAGAATATTTTGTCGTAGTTGCATCCCAGTAGCATATAGCAATGCTTTTGTCAAAGGAAGTACCGGTTTGCAGGCCTATATGATATATGCCGTCATTAAAGGCAAGCGCAGTCATGCCCGCATTCTGCACCATAGCTGCCGTGCTGTTCACAAACTTTGCATAAGCAGTATACTGCTCATTACTCATTCCGGAGAAACCACACTCATCGGCCGCAATGTTGAACATTGTGCAGCCTTTGCCGGCAAAATAGGTGATGTACTTCTGCACAAGTGCCTGCACGAAGTTCACGCTTAGCGCGTCAGTCGTGTCAATGGCATAATTAAGACTTCCTCCGCTCTTTGTAGGCGTTGAGTACTTTGGAGTAAGTCCAAGAGTCTGCATAGCGCTGACAACAGCCTGCATATGCCCCGGAGCGTCGAACATCGGGATGATACCGATTCCCTTGTCATTGGCATAGCTGATTATTGCATCCATCTCGCCCTGAGAAAGTTCCCCTGATGCATAGAAAGCTGCATTTCCGCTCTGAATGGCGCTCTTGACAGTATTGCTATCGTAGCTGTTACCGCCGACCGTCAGAGACATATCGTCCAAGAGGAATCGCAAAGCATCATTGCCGAAAGCAAGCTCGACATGGGTATACCCATATTCATAAGCATAATCGACAATCTTTTTAAGATCCGTCAGGCTGAAACACTTACGGCCGCAGTCAATATGAACTATACGGTAACCCATATCTCCAGCGTCTTTGAGCGGGACATTCTTACTTTTATCTATATACTTAAAAGTATCATCAGCCGCCAAGGTGTCAAGCTCGTCCTCCGGAAGCTCGTCTCCGTCGATAACGATAACATCGGTAGGCTCTTTCGGTTCAACGGAAGGCTCCGCAGGCTCTTCCGGCTCAACGGGAGCCGATTCGGCAGGCTCCTGCACAGGCTCCTGCACAGGCTCAACCACTGTCTCGTCCGCAAACGCGGCCATCGGCAGCAGTCCGAACACCATCGTGAGCAGCAGCAGCCATACAAGAAGACTCTTCGCATTCTTACTCGTTCTGGTTCGGTTCATTTTATCCTCTTCCTTTCCCTGAAAGTTCGGGTAATGGGTTCTCGACCCAGTTTACATAAACCTGACAACAGTCAGTGCTATTTTACAGGTAAATATTTTACTGCATTTACCATGCGATTGCAGGATATTTTTTCAAGTTTTTCGATAAGTTTTTTCTCGGCCGCGCCGCGCGCTGTATAGCCGCGCCGCGTTTGGGAAAAAATGTTTCGTATGGCGGGGGGGCAAATGGTGGGCGAGTATTTAGTCTTTACTCTGCGCTATCTTTTGGCTTCCTTGTGTAAAGGGAGGCAAGAAATTTGATCTATACTCTGCTCTTTCTTTTACACTCTGCTCCAGTCTCGGCTCTGGCGACCCCTTGGCGCTTCGCGCCAGCGTCTCGCTGCGGCTCGGTCACGGCGCGGCTCTGACATGCCACCGGCATGTCATTCACTACCGCGCCGCCGCTTCGCTACCCTAAAAGGGGCAGCGCTTCGCGGCAAAAAATTCAAATTCTGCGCGGATTTGATTCTGGCAACAATAACAATTATTCTGCGGCGTAACCGCATGGAGGATCTACATGGACAACTTCAATTCAGGGCTTTACATCTCCGGCGACGGGCTTTTCGATTTTGCGGCGGCGTCGGCCAAGCTGCTGCGCCCTGACGGCGAATGCTCAGGCCGCGACGAGGCCGCGCTCCTGCGGCGCAGTATGGCCGCAATCCGGCGCTGCCACAGCCTCATTTCCCGCCGCTACGGCGCGAAAAGCTCCGTTCCCGCCGCGTTTGAATGGATCATGGACAACTTCTACATCATCGAACGCGAGGGGACAAGCGCGTCGGCGGCGCTGCGCCGCGCACGCAGACTACGTGCAGCTGGCGGCGAAAGCATGATCGGCGAGCTTTGCCGTGCGCTGGTGCGCTCCGGCAGGGGCGAAGTGACCGAGGCGCGCTGCCTCGAATTCCTGCGCGGCTTTCAATCCGTCACGGCGCTCCGCCGCGCCGAGCTATACCTCTTCCCCGCCGCGCTCCGTGCCGCGCTGATCCACAGTGTCGCTGCGGTCTGCCGCGCGATGGAGTTTGCCGACGGCAGCGACGAATACGCCCCTGCGCTCGAAGCTTTATTCGGCGCGCTGCGTCTGTTCGCGGTGCTCGACCTCGAAAATCTCCTCGACAGCGCCGACATGACCGCCGAGGCGCTGCGCGCAGACCCCGACGGCGTATTCCAGCGCATGGACAGCGCGTCGCGCGGGGAGTACCTGCGCCGCATCGAATATCTGAGCCGCCGCGAGGGCGTGGAGGAGCACATATACGCGCGCAGGCTCGTCAAGAAAGCCCGCGCCGAGGGGCGTCACGCCGGGTTCTATCTCTTCCCCGAGCCGAAGCCGTCGCGCGGGCGCGGGTATATCGCGGCGAATCTGCTGCTGACGCTGTTCATCTCGCTGTGGCTCGCGTTCCGCGTGGGCAGCGCGGCGGCGGGAATTCTCCTGCTGCTGCCGGTGTCGGAGCTGGTGAAGGGGCTTATCGACTTCGTCCTGCTGCGGCTGCTCCCCGCGCGGCGGATGCTGCGGATGGACGCGGAGCGCGGGGTGCCGCCCGAGGGGCGGAGCATATGCGTGGTTTCGGCGCTGCTGACCGATGCCGAGAGCGCGCGCTGCGCCGCGAAGGAGCTTGAGCGGCTGCGGCTCGCCTGCCGGCGTGAGGGCGCAAATCTGATGTTCGGCGTGCTCGCCGATCTGCCCGCGGCAGAAGCGCAGTCGGTGCCCGGCGATGAGGCGATAGTTTCGGCGGCTGCGGCGGAGATAAACGCGCTGAACGCGAAGTACGGCGGCGGGTTCTATCTGTTCACGCGTGAGCGTGAATTTGACGGCGAGCGCTGGAGCGGTCATGAGCGCAAGCGCGGCGCGCTGCTGGAGCTTGCGAAGCTACTGCTCGACCGTGAGTCGGCACTGCATGTGACGGGCGACCGCGATTTTCTCGCGGCGACGAAGTATATAATCACGCTCGACAGCGACACGCGCATATATCCGGGCGCGGCGGGCGAACTGATCGCCGCGATGCTGCATCCGCTCAACCGCGCGAAGATCGACCCGAAGCGCCGCGTGGTAGTCTCGGGCTACGGCGTGATCCAGCCGCGCATAACGACGGAGCTTGCGAGCGCCGCGGCGACCGATTTCTCGCTCATTTTCTCCGGCGGCGGAGGCAGCGACCCCTACGGCACGGTCTGCGGCGAGCTGTATATGGACGCGTTCGACTGCGGCGGCTTCGCGGGCAAGGGCATCATCGACGCACACGCCCTGCTGGAATGCACCGGCGGGCGATTCCCCGACGGGCGCATCCTCAGCCACGACGCACTTGAAGGCGCGTTCCTGCGCGGCGGGTACATGGGCGACGCGGAGTTTGTCGACAGTTTTCCGGCAAAGCCGCTGTCATACTACAGGCGGCTGCACCGCTGGGTGCGCGGCGACTGGCAGAACGCGCCGTGGCTGTTTGCGGCGGGGCGCGCGCTGCGGGATATCGACCGCTGGCGGCTGTTCGATTCGCTGCGGCGCTCGCTCGTGCCGCCGATGACGGTGCTGGCGATAGCGCTGGGCTTCTTCCTGCCGGGGCGGGGGCTCGCGGCGGCGGGCTGGGCGGCGCTGCTCGCGCTGCTGAGCCGGCTGACTATATCGCTGACCGAGTGGAGTCGGAACGAGCCGAAGCACCGCCACGCGCGCATACTCAGCGGTGTCGGCGGGGCGCTGGTCGAATGCTTCATACGCCTGTGGCTGCTGCCGTACGAGGCGTGGGTCTGCGCATCGGCGATATGCACGGCGCTCTGGCGGATGCTTGTGACTGGCCGTGGGCTGATGCAGTGGCAGACCGCCGCGCAGAGCGACCGTGAGGGTGCGGGGCTTTGGCAGTACCTTATAAAAATGTGGCTGGTCGTCGCCCTTGGGGCGACGCTGCTGGCCTTTTCGCCGGTGATAATCGGCAAGTCCGCTGGGCTTATGTGGCTGCTGTCCCCTGCAGCGCTCGCCGCGCTCGCGCTCCCGGCCTACCGCAGCGATGACATCACCGATGCCGACCGCGAATATATACGCGCGGCGGCGGCCGGATCATGGCGCTATCTGCAGGATTTCTCCACGGCGGAGGACAATTTCCTGCCGCCGGATAATTTTCAGGAGCAGCCCCCCGTAGGCACGGCGCACCGCACATCGCCGACGAACATCGGCTTTGCGATGGCGGCGGCGGTCGCGGCCTGCGACATGGATATAATCACGCGTGAGGACGCGGCTGGGTACATCTCCCGCGTCGCCGTGACGCTTGAAAAAATGCCGCGCTTCATGGGGCACTGGTACAACTGGTACGACACGCGCACGCTCCTGCCGCTGACTCCGGCATTCATCTCCACCGTTGACAGCGGGAACCTGCTTGCGGGGCTTATCGCCTGCATCGGCGCGCTGCGCGAATGGGGCATGGACGCGGATGCGGACAGGCTCGCGGCGCTCGCCGCGCCCATGGACTTCGCCCCGCTCTACGACGCGCGGCGCGGCCTGTTCTATATCTGCTACGACTGCGCGAACGACCGCCCCGCGGGTGGGTGGTATGACCTGATGGCGAGCGAGGCAATGCTGACAAGCTATATCGCCGTTGTGAAGGGCGATGTGCCGGTGAAGCACTGGCGGCGGCTGAGCCGCGGTCAGCTTCAGAAGGACGGCTACTGCGGGCTTGCGAGCTGGACGGGGACAATGTTTGAATACCTGATGCCGGAGCTGTTCCTGCCGCTGTACCGCGACAGCCTGCTGTACGAAAGCGGCAAATTCTGCCTCTATGCACAGAAGCGCCGCCGCTTCGCGGGCAAGCCGTGGGGCATGTCCGAGAGCGCGTATTATTCGCTCGACCCGGCGCTCAGCTACCGCTACAAGGCGCACGGCTGCCCGGCGCTCGCGCTCAAGCGCGGTCAGGACGCGGACATGGTCATCTCGCCGTACAGCAGCTTTCTCGCGCTGGTGCTTGAGCCGGAGGACGCGGCAAAGAACCTGCGGCGGCTGGAGCGCTTCGGCGCGTTCGGGCGCTGGGGCTTCATCGAGGCGCTGGACTTCACGCCGGGGCGCTGCCGCCGTGACGACGGCGAAAAGGTGCGCTGCTACATGGCGCATCACGCAGGCATGAGCGTTATCGCGGCGGCAAACGCGGTCTGCGGCGGCAGCATACAGCGCCGCTTCATGGCCGACGGCGCGATGGCGGCGTATTCGCTGCTGCTGAAGGAGCGCGTACCGGACGACTCGACCGTCATCCGCCGCGACAGCAGCGACTCACCGGAGCGCCCGCCGCGGCGAGGCGACGCGCATTGGCAGCTTCGCGGCGAGGACGGCGCGGAGAGCTTCACCGCGCTGTCAAACGGCGTATACAACCTGCTCTTCTCATCGAAAAACGCCTCCCGCGCGGTCTGCGGCAGCGTGTGCGTCTACGATTTTCCGGGCATCCGGATATCGCTGCACGGCACGGACGCGGACGCCGCGCCGTGGGACGGATTATGGGAGTTGGGCGAGGAGCATGGCCGCGCAAGCCTTGAGCGCGGCGGCCTGAGTGTCTCCGCCGGCTGCTTCGTCGCCGCCGGGGAATACGGTGAGGTGCGCGACGCGACGCTGCGCGCGGATCGCGCCATGCGCGGCGAGCTGGTCTTCAGCTTTACGCCGATACTCGCGCCTTTATCAGATTATGTAAACCATATTGCCTTTTGGAAGCTCGGCATTTTCGCCGAGCGCGAGGGGAACGCGCTGATACTGCGGCGCTGCCGCCGCGGCTCTCTGCCGGAAAAATGGCTCTGTGTTGCTCTAAGCGAGGACGCAGAGCTGAGCGCGGGCGGCGCCGCTCTCCCCGGCTGGCTTTCCGCGCCTGAGGTCAGCGCGAAAATAAAATTTTCGCTCGCGCCAGACGCCGCGAAGACCGTCCGTCTCACGCTCTGCCTCGCCGGCTCGCGCACGGAAGCGCTTGACGGTGCGCTGCGTCTGCTGGCTGCCGGCGAGCTTGACCGCGGCAGCATGTGCTCCGCCTCGGCGGCGCTCACTGGCATGAGCGGCGACGAGACCGGGGCGGCCATGGCGATGCTCCCGGCACTGATAGAAAATCCGCTGCACGAGGCCGCACCGCGCCGCGGGCTGTGGCGCTACGGCATATCCGGCGATCTGCCGCTGATATGCTGCGAGGGGCGCGCGCAGGAGGCGGAGCCGCTGCTGCGGCAGTTCTGTCTGCTGAAAAGCTGCGGCGTTGACGCTGACCTCGTATATCTCAGCCCTGAGCACGGCGAATATCAGCAGCCGCTGCTCCGGCGCATCGAACGGCTGCTCGCCGAATACTCGCTTGAAGCGCTCATCGGCGCGCGGGGCGGCGTGCACTTCGCGCCGCTCGACGCGCTCGGCACGATATCATCCCGCGCGGCGGTGATGATCGGGCAGGCAAAGCCAGAGCGCACTCCCCTGCCCGCACCTGAGCTGAGCGCGCCGCGTGTTCCGGAAGCCGTACCGGAAACATTCCGGAACGACATGGCATTCGGCTTCACCGGTCTGCCGGGGCGCTGCTGGCAGAACATCCTCACCAACGGCAGCTTTGGCTGGATCGCCGCCGACTGCGGCATGGGCAGCATGTGGTACAAAAACGCGCGCGAAATGCGCATAAACCACCCCGCCGGTGACATCCGCGCCACTGCGGGGACGGAGCGGATATGGCTCGAAGCGGACGGGCGGCGCGTCAGCATCTTCGGCGCGAACGACGGCTGCGACTGCACCGTCGAATATGCTCCGGGCACGGCGCGCTGGGAAAAGCGCATCGCCGGGCGCAGTGTCACGACCACCGGATTCATTCCCCACGGCATCGACGCGCGCGTCCTGATAATCGAGGGGGCGGCGGGGCTGCCGCTGACATGGTCGCTTGAGCTGTGCATGGGCGCAGCCGACGGCTCGTCGGTCGTATGCGGGAGCGAAAACGGCGTGTTCTGCGCGGAGAACCCGGAGAGCTACTACCCCGGCCTTGTTTTCCGCGCCGCGGCAAACGTCGGCGCGCGCATCGGCATGGACTTTTCACCCGCCGGAATGTGCATGGTACTCAACTGTCCGGAGACTCTGGTGCTGGTCTGCGGATGCTGTGAGACGGAAGCTCTTTCAGAATTATGTAAACCAGTCACCGTGCGTGCGGCGCTCAAATCCGTGTACAGCTATTGGGACGCGCTGCTCAGGCGCTTCTCCGTGCACGGCGCGGGCGAGGCGCTCGACCGCTATCTCAGCGGCTGGGGCGCGTATCAGGCCATCGCCTGCCGCCTTGAGGGGCGCAGCAGCCTCTACCAGAGCGGCGGCGCGATCGGCTTCCGCGATCAGCTTCAGGACAGCGTGAATCTGCTGCTTATCAGCCCCGTTTATGCGCGCGAGCGCATCCTCGACGCCTGCCGTCACCAGTATATCGAGGGCGACGTCATGCACTGGTGGCACCCGCACCCGAACGGCGACAAGGGCGTCCGCACCCGCTGCTCCGACGATCTGCTGTGGCTGGTCTGGGCGCTGTGCGAATATGTCGAAGCGACCGGCGATACGGATATATGCGAGCTTGAAGAATATTATGTAAACTCGCCGCTTCTCGACGCGGCGGAGCGCGACAGATACGAGACGCCGGAGCCGTCCGGACAGAAGGCCAGCGTACTCGACCACGCGAAGTCCGCGCTCGAATGCTGCATCGCGCGCGGCTTCGGCGAACACGGCCTGCCGCTTATGGGCAGCGGCGACTGGAACGACGGACTGGACGACAGCGGCGGCGAAAGTCTGTGGCTCGGATGGTTCTTCGCCCACTGCGCAAATCGCTTCGCCGCGTTGCTTGATAAGTTATGTAAACCAAACGTCTCACGCTACGCGGAATTCGCGCGCAAGACGGCGAGCGCCGCAGACGAGGGCTGGAACGGGCAGTGGTACCTGCGCGGATATCTGGCCGACGGCGGCGCGATGGGCGGCGTGGAGCGCATCGACTCCATCGCGCAGAGCTGGGCGGCGCTGTCCGGCATGGCGGACGCCGCGCGGGCGCGGACGGCGGTCGAGTCAGCATTATGTAAACTAGTCGACGCTGAGCACGGCCTTGTCCGACTGTTCACGCCGCCGTATTCGCCAGACGAACGCTACCCCGGCTATATCTCAAGCTACGGCGAGGGCTTCCGCGAAAACGGCGGTCAGTACACGCACGGCGCAGTATGGCTTGCGATGAGCTGCTATGTCTCCGGCCTGCCCGACTCCGGACGGCAGCTGCTGGAGATGATCCTGCCGGAAAACCTCGATCCGGCGCGCTATCAGGCGGAGCCGTTCGTCCTCGCAGCCGACGTGTATTCCGCCACGGGACACGAAGGTGAGGCGGGCTGGAGCTGGTACACCGGCTCCGCAGGCTGGTATCTGCGCGCCGCGGCGGAGTGTATGCTGGGGCTGCGTCTGCGCAGGGGCAGGCTGTATATCGATCCGCCCGCGAACGCGCCGCACTGCCGCATACGCTGGGTCGATTTTCACGGCGCGGCGCACAACATCGAATACACCGGCGGCGGCGTACTTGCCGACGGCAAACCGTACGACGGCGGCGGGATAGGCTGAGAAAAAACACTACCACTTTTTTCAGCGCCGTGATATAATATTTATAATAGTATAAAATTGCGAACGGAGGCGTTTTATGGAGATAAAGAGAAGCGAAATAATGCCCGGCGTGAATCTGGCGTACCTCTGGTCTGATAAATTCAAGACCTCGTGCATGAGCCTGACGCTGCTGACGCAGCTTCAGCGCGACACTGCCTCCATGAACGCGCTCATCCCGCTCGTTCTGCGCCGCGGCACGACCCGTTATCCGGACATGGAGGCCATCTCCGCGCGGCTGGACGAGCTGTACGGCACGGCGATAGAGCCGGTCGTCCGCCGAATAGGCGAGATACAGTGCCTCGGCTTCTACGCCAGCATACCGGAGGAGGAATATCTCCCCGGAAATAACGGCGTGCTCGAACAGGCGACGGCGCTGCTCGGCGAGCTGCTGCTCTCCCCCGCGACGCGCGGCGGGCTGCTGCTGCCGAAATATGTGGACAGCGAGCGCGAAAAGGCCGAGGACATCATCCGAAGCCGCGTCAACGACAAGCGCTCCTACTCCGTCACGCGGTGCATCGAAGAGATGTGCTGCTACGAGGATTTCGCCGTCGGCCGCTTCGGCAGCCTTGACGATATGCGCTCCGTGAACTACAAAAAGCTCACCAAGCAGTACCGCGCGCTTCTGCAGACCGCGCCCATCGAGATATTCTACTGCGGCAAGGCGTCCGAAAAGCAGCTTGTCGCCGCCTTGCGCGACGCGCTGGCGACACTGCCGCGAGGCGAGCTGGATTACGACATCGGCACCGACGTGCGCATGAACTCCGTCGAGGCGGAGCCGCGCTATGTTGAGGAGGAGCTGGACGTGACTCAGGGCAAGCTCGTCATGGGCTGGCGGCTCGGCGAGTGCATGGACGAGCCGGACTATCCCTCGCTCTATGTGTTCAACTCCGTCTTTGGCGCGGGAGCGACCTCGAAGCTGTTTGTAAACGTGCGCGAGAAGCTCAGTCTCTGCTACTACGCAAGCTCAATGCTCGATTTGCATAAGGGGCTGATGCTTGTCGCCTCAGGTATAGAATTTGAGAATTTTGCCGCCGCGCGGGATGAGATATTCGCCCAGCTCGACGCAATAAAGCGCGGCGACATCACGGACGAGGAGCTTGAAGCCGCGCGCTCCTGCGTTGCCTCCGATCTGCGTTCGCTTACCGACAGTCAGGGTGAGCTGGAGGGCTTCTATCTCTCGCTCGCGCTCGACGGGCTTGATTGCAGCCCGCTTGAGCTTGCGGAGCTGTGCGAGGAAGTCACGAAGCAGGACGTCATAGACGTCGCCAACAGCGTTGAATGCGACATGATCTATTTCTTGAAGGGCAGCGGCTCCGATGAGGATGAGGATGAGGATGACGATGCAGAGGCATGATTACCCGAATATAGGCGAAACGCTGTACAGCGCCGAGCTTCCGAACGGACTTCAGCTCCGCGTCATCCCGAAGAAGGGCTTTGCAACCTTCTATGCCGCCTTCGCCGCAAATTACGGCGGCGCCGACCGGCGCTTTGAGCTGGACGGCGAGACTATTGACACCCCGGCGGGCGTGGCGCATTTTCTTGAGCACAAGATGTTCGACCTGCCGGACGGCGACAGCGCGATGAATCTTCTCTCCGCAAACGGCGCGGAGCCAAACGCTTTCACCTCCAGCGACATGACCTGCTACTATTTTCAGTGCACAAAATCCTTTGAGGAAAACCTGCGCCTGCTGCTGCATTTTGTCTCCACCCCGTATTTCACGCCGGAGACGGTGCATAAGGAGCAGGGCATAATCGCGCAGGAAATCCTCATGGGCGAGGATAACCCCGGCATGGCGATATACTATCAGCTTCTCCGCCAGCTCTATGCGCGTCATCCGATACGTGACCGCGTCGCGGGGACGGTGGAGAGTATTTCCGGCATCACGGACAAGACCCTGTACGACTGCCACCGCGCGTTCTACGCGCCGTCGAATATGGCGCTGTGCGTCGAGGGCGACATTGACCCCGAAAGGATATACGCCATCGCGCTCGAAGCCCTGCCGCAGGAGCGGATGCCCGTCCCGCACGCGGACTACGGCGAGGCGGAGAATCTGCTGTCCGCGGAGTGCTTTGCCAGCCGCGAGATGCCAGTCTCCGCGCCGCAGTTCCTGATCGGCGTGAAAATCGCTCCCGCCCAGCGCGGCAGCGAAAATCTGCGTCAGCGGCTGGTCGCGCAGCTCGCGCTGCGTCTTCTGGCGGGCGGCTCATCGCCGTTCTACTCCAGGCTTTACGCCGAGGGTCTGCTCTGCCGCGACTTTGACTACGAGGTCGATTTCGCCGCCGGTACCGGAACGGTCATCTTCGGCGGAGAGAGCCAGCAGCCGGAGCGTGTGCTGGAGGAGCTCAAGGCCGAGGCCGCGCGGATATCCGCCGAGGGCTTCGAGCCGGAGCGCTTTGAACGCGCCAAGCGGGCATCCTTCGGCGCACGCCTGCGCGGATTCGAGGATTTCGACAATGTGTGCGTCTCGCTCGCGGGCGCGGCCTTTGACGGGTACGACGCGTTCGCGGCTCCCGCAGTTCTGAGCGAAGTCACCGCCGACGAGTGCGCCGCGTTCATCCGCGAAAATCTCGCGCCGGAACGGCTTGCAATATCTATCATCACACCAGCGAGGAATTAACATTATGTCAACCATTCTTACAGCAGCCTTTCAGACTATTCAGCGGGATTCCGCCATCTGCTTCCCGATGCTCGGGAACCTTACCATCGATCCGCCGTCATACTTTACTGTGTTCGGCTTCAAGGTCTACTTCTACGGCGTCATCATAGCCCTGGGCTTCATCCTCGGCATAGTATGCTGCACGCGCATCTGCGCGCGCTTCGGCATCAAGGAAGACGACATGTACGACACCATCCTCATCATTATCCCGACGGCGATAATCGGCGCGCGGCTCTACTATGTGCTCTTTGAGCTTGACCGTTACCTTGCAAACCCCGCTGAGATATTTGCCCTGCGTGACGGCGGTCTCGCCATCTACGGCGGCGTCATCGCCTGCATCTTTGCGCTGTGGCTGGTCTGCCGCCACAAAAAGATCCCGCTGTCCGCTATGCTGGACGTTATTGTTTTCGGCCTGCTCATCGGGCAGATCATAGGCCGCTGGGGCAACTTTATGAACCGCGAGGCCTTCGGCGCGGAGACGGACGTGTTCTGCCGCATGGGGCTTATCAGCCCCGACGGGACGACCATATACGTTCACCCGACCTTTCTTTATGAAAGCCTGTGGAACCTCGTGTGCCTGATCTTTCTGGCGGTCTGGGTCAAGGCCGGAAAGCGCCGCTATGACGGGCAATGCATACTTATCTACTTTTTCTGGTACGGTATAGGCCGCGCGTGGATAGAGGGTCTGCGCACCGACAGCCTGTACATAGGCAGTACCGGTATCCGCGTATCACAGGCGCTGTCAATGGTGCTTGCTTTGATATCATTCATTCTGCTTGTGGTCAACGCCCGCAGGCAGCATAAGCCTGAGGAGCTGTACGTCAACCGCGTCGCGGCCAGTGCAGCGGCCTCGGAGAGTCCGGCAGAAGAAACAGAATCCAACAAGGAGGAATAATTAAAATGGCAGATTACAAAGACATCATTTCCGGTACCATCAACTCGATAGTCGGCAAGGTGAAGGAGGTCGCCGAGAGCGGTGCCGTGCGCGACATCTATGAAAACGGCGCGAACCGCGCAAAGTCCTACGGTCGCATCGCAAAGCTCGCCCTTGAGCTTAACGGCGAGAACGAGGAGCTCAAGCGCGTGTACACCGAGATCGGCCGCCTGTACTACGAGCAGGCCAAGGACGCCCCGGAGGGCTTCTTTGCGCCGCTGTTCGCACAGGCCGAGGAGATCTGCGGACGCATCACCGCCAAGGAGGACGAGATAAACTCCCTCAAGGCCGACGTTGCCGCAGCAGCGGGCTGCGACGAGGCCGACATCGACGTGGAAATCGGTGAGTTTGACGATTTTGACAACATCGTCGACGCAACCGAGGACGACGGAAAGAACGAATAAAAGCTGAAATAAGCTCCGCTTATGCGGAGCTTATTCTGAAGTCAGAAATTATAAGCAACGTGATATATACATGCAAATACGCCTCCCCGCTCGGCGTGATCACGATCGCCGGGGACGGCGCGGCGCTGACCGGACTGTGGTTCGACGGCCAGCGATATTTCGGCAGCACCCTGCCCGCCGGCGCGGCAGAAGGCCGCTCCCCCGTTCTGGACGAGGCGCGGCGCTGGCTCGACCTCTATTTTTCCGGGCGCAAGCCGGATTTCACGCCGACGATGCGCTATGGCTCCACGCCGTTCCGCAGAATGGTCTGCGATATAATGCTGTCCATCCCGTACGGACGGACAATGACCTACGGCGAGATTGCCCGGTGTGCCGCGGCAGAGCTTGGACGCGGGTCGATGTCGGCGCAGGCGGTGGGCGGTGCGGTCGGGCACAACCCCATCTCAATTATTATCCCCTGCCACCGGGTAACGGGCACGAACGGAAGTCTGACCGGATATGCGGGCGGGCTGGAGCGCAAGATACGGCTGCTGGAGCTTGAGGGCACGGACATGAGCGGGCTTTTCGTTCCGGCGAAGGGCACGGCGCTGTGAAAGGAAATCATATGATAGTCTCGGACGCAATTGAAAAAATGATAGCCTTCTACAAAGGCAATCTGCACGACATCAACCATTTTATGAAGGTCTGGGCATACGCCAAAACCATCGGCGAGCTTGAGGGGCTGGATGCCCACACGCAGGAGGTTCTGGAGCTGGCCGCCGTCATACACGACATTGCATGCCCGCTGTGCCGCGAGAAATACGGCAAGGCGCCCGGAACGCTTCAGGAGCTGGAGAGTCCCCCGCTGGTAGCCGAATTTTTCGACGGGCTCCCGGCTGCGGCAGAGGATGTGGAGCGCATATCGTGGCTTGCGGCGCACCATCACACCTATACGGATGTGGACGGGCTTGACCACAGAATACTGCTTGAAGCGGATTACATAGTCAACGCTGCGGAAAACGCTTTTCCCCGCAGCTCAACCGAGAGCGCAAAGAAAACCGTTTTCAGAACCGCATCCGGAATACGCCTGCTCGACTCCATATTTTATAACTGAAGCAGCATGAATATAGAACAATTTTGGAAAGCCGTTCTTGCCCAAAACGAAAGGGAAATTAGAAAATACTTTCATGCGGACGCCTATGTAAATTGGCATTGCAGCAACGAGCATTTTACGGTAGATGAATATATTATTGCGAATTGTGAGTACCCAGGAGAATGGGATGGTATCGTTGAGAGAGTCGAAATTGTAAATGATTTAATTATTACAGTTGTTCGTATCTATCCCAAAGATAAAAGCGCTTCTTTCCATGTGACTTCGTTTATCCAAACAGAAAACGATAAAATTACAGCAATGGACGAATACTACGCCGATGACGGGATTGCACCGCAATGGAGATTGGATAAACACATTGGAACAGCTATCAAATAACTCCCAGCTTTCAGAAATGAGAAAAGCTCATCCCTCGGAGGTAATTTATTATGAAGAGGATCACCTCTGTAATCACAGCCCTGTGTATCGCCCTGCTTCTGTGCGCTTGCAGTCAAAAAGGCACTGACGGCTCAGACGTGCCGGACAGCTCCGGCGCGGCGGCAGTAAGCGGCGTATTTGGATATCATATCGAATACGACGCACCGCCCGCCGGAATGTCGGTCACATGCGCGCAGACCGCTTACGGCGACTCGGTTTACATTGCCGGTTTCAGCAGCGGCGATGTGCTGCATTTCGGCAAGCTGTCCTCCGGAGAATTTGAGGAATATCAGCTGCCCGAAAGCATCGGCTACATACATGCAATCACCGTTTGCGGCGATGAGCTATGGGTGCTTGCGGGCGACTGCCCCCGTTACTGGCAGGGCACGTCAGACATGCTTCAGCACAACGAACAGGAGCGCTACGGGTTATTTCTAATAGGCTACGATTCGGGCGCAAATATTACCAAAATCTTTGAAGCCGACTCACAACTGACAGACGGCACAAGATTCACATCCCTGCGGTATTATAACGGGGACTTCTACATTCTCTCCCGCACCGGCCTGTATCAGCTTTCGGGAGACGGGACGCTGCTGAACAGCAGGCTTCTTGACGGCGGCCAATTCTTTGGGCAGGCCGTTTCCGCCGAGAATTACTACGTCTGTTACCTGTCATCCGCGGCCGACGGCGGTCAGGATGGGATAAATATCGACGTCCTCACCTCCCCGCAGGACTTCGGTTTTGAGACCTATCTGTTCGACAATGAGAACAACATCATCGGCATAGGTGTTGACGACGCCGGGGCAGTTTTTGTAAACACTGAAAGCTCCCTCATCAACGCGAAACCTGCGCTTGAGGGCAACATATACAGCTTCAGCGAGAACGGCATACTGGATTCCATCTATAACGAAATCATCGCCTTTGACGGCGGATATCTGCTGGTAAAGCCATCACAGAACCGTATCGCAAAGCTGGTATACGGAGAAGCGAACACGCAGAAAACAGTTCTCCGCCTATGGGCAACAGCCGAGACCGGCACGCTGATTTCCCTTGTGGAGGATTTCAATGTGTCCGATCCGGACTACGCACTAGTAATCGAGACCGAATACGACCTCGGTTCGGAAAGGATACGCGCAGAAATAATGTCCGGCGGCGGCCCGGACATCTACGCGTTGGCTGAGACGCTGGAATTCGACGGAATCAGCGGCAGCACTATATTTGAGGATTTATATCCATACCTTGAGAAGAGCCGGACATTCTCGGCGGGCGACTTTGTTCCGACTGTTATAAAAACGCTCGAAACCGATAACAGCCTCTATGTTCTGCCGCTTGACTTCAGTATACGGACAGCCGTTAAGCGAACCGACCTGCTTGCGGACGGCGGGCTTTCCGCCGCGCTGTCTCTCCCCCAAGTTGAGGACGGGAGCGTAAGCATTTTCCCGCAGAACATTTCACAGAATGATATGTTCTACTGGCTCAGCAATATGTATCTCAATGACCACATGAAAAACGGGAAATGCGATTTCAATACGGAAGAGTACCTTTCCATACTGAAAGCATGTGCGTCCATAAGTATGAAAGAGGATGACGGAACGCCGTCGATCTATTCCGTTGAAAATATCTCGTGTCTGCTCAGGCTGCTTTACCTTCAGGAAGCCTACGGCGATGAATTCACCTTTCAAAGCGGGCTGGGTTCGTGTCTGTTTGTAAGCCAGAGCTTGGCCATATCAAACACGAGCGCCAATAAGGACGGCGCGTGGAGATTCCTCGAATTCGCGCTCTCGTCCGGTGCATCGCAGACAAGCGACGCGGCGTTCCCGGTTCTCACGGCAGAACTCAGCGCTATGCTTGACGAGGGAAGCACATCCGGCGTGTGGAGGTACAAGACCAACACATTTGAAAAGCTGACTCCGCACAGCAGTGAAGAGATACGAAGCTTGATTGAGTCTACATATTGCGCGCTGGATCAGTATCCGCCCTTGATTGAGATAATGAAAGAGGAAGCCGCAAAGTATTTCTGCAGGGACAGCAGCGCGGAAGAAACTGTACAGGTCACACAGTCCCGCGCGGATATTTATCTTGCCGAGAGGTACAATTAACCGGCCTTGGCCGCAAAAATTCCCATGCAATTAATTGCATGGGAGTTTTCATTGTATTACGCTTTTCTCAGCCGATAGACGTGTATCGCAAGGCCGATCACAAGGCCGAGCGCCGCGGGGCACAGCCAGCCGAGTCCCTGCCCGGCCAGCGGCAGCAACTTCTCCGCCACGGCCTTGATCTCCTCGCCGTGCAGCGCGCTCCAGAGTCCTTTCGGCAGGGCGGCAAACATGTCGTAAATTGAAGCGATTGCCGTGAAGGTTATCGTCCAGCGGAACACGACCGGGTCGTTTTTGAACAGTTTTCCGCAGAGCGTCAGCACGATCAGCATTATGGCGATGGGGTGCAGCAGCATCAGCACGGGGACGGAATACTTGATAATCGCGTCAAGGCCGAGGTTTGCGAAAACAAGGGACGCGGCGCTGAACGTTATCGCCCACGTCTTATACGACGGCCCCTTCTCGAACAGCGCGCTAAAGGTCTCGGCGCAGCCGGTTATGAGTCCGACCGCCGTCTTGAGGCAGGCAAGCGTGACAGTCGCGGCGAGGACGATAAGGCCGGTATTTCCGAGGTAATACCGCGCTATCTGCGCGAAAGCAACTCCGCCGTTTGCCGCAGCTGGCAATACGCCCCGGCTCTGCGCACCGACGATGGCGACGGCAACGTATATCAGCGCCATGAGCAGGCAGCTCATCACGCCCGCGCGCACCGTGCTGCCGGCTATTGCGCCCGACTCCTGCACGCCGAGGTCGCGTATGACCTGAACGACGATGATGCCGAAGGCGAGGCTTGCCAGCGCGTCCATGGTGTTATAGCCCTCAAGGAAGCCGGTGAAAAACGGCTGCGCCGCGTATTTCCCCTCAGGCACAACATCCGCGACGGCGGCGGTCGGATGCAGCATGGCGGAGACTATGAGCACCGCCAGAAACAGCAGGAAGCATGGGTTGAGCACCTTGCCTACCCACACGAGAATCTTTCCCGGCCTCAGCGCGAAAAACAGCACGGCGGCAAAGAACGCCAGTGAGAACAGCAGAAGATACAGCTTCGTGTTGCCCTGCGGCAGCACCTGCTCCAGCCCGACGGTGAACGAGGTCGTAGCGCAGCGCGGAATTGCGAAGAAGGGGCCGATTGTCAAATACAGCAGGCAGGTGAAAACCAGAGAAAAGCCATGGCTCACCTTCAGTCCCATCTCATACAGCCCGCTCGAACGGCTTCTGCCGAGCGCCGCCACGCCCATCAGCGGCATGCCAACGCCGGTTATCAGGAAGCCCACGGCCGCCTGCCAGATATTCCGCCCGGCCATCTGCCCCATGTATACGGGGAAAATCAGGTTCCCCGCGCCGAAGAACAGGCCGAACAGCATGCTTGCAACGTAGATATATTCTTTAGAGCTTAATTTCTTTTTCATAGTCACCACTTAAAACGAAACATGCTTGAACAGTGCCACACAGCAGAGCACCACCGCGATCGGCACATATACATAGCGCCCAACGCTGTACCACAGCGCGCCGCGGGTTCTGCCGCTGCCGGTGTTGACGGCATTGAGCAGTTCATCCTTCTTCATCACATAGAACCACGACACCGCGCCGAGCGTCGCGCCGATGGGGATGATGTATATCGACACCAGATCCATCCACGGCCCCCACTTGCTTATCGGCTCCATGCCGAGGCCGAAGCCGAGGCAAAGCAGGCCGAGGAGTATCAGCACGGCAGTACGGCTGAGCTTCGGGAAGCGGTTCAGGAGCGATTCCGCCACGGCCTCAAACATATTCTGAAGCGAGCTGACCCCGGCGAATATCATGGCGATATACAGTATGACCGCGAACAGCCGTCCGAGCGGCACATCCTGCAATATGGTCGGCAGAGTCACGAACAGCAGGCTCGGCCCGGAGCCGACGTCAAGCCCGTAGGCAAAGCAGGCCGGGATGATGACCAGCGCCGCGACTATCGCCGCTATCGTATCAAACAGCGCGGTGTGCTGCGCGACGTCGACCACGTCCTCGTCCTTCGGCAGATACGCGCCGTAAACTATCATGCCGCTGCCGGTCACGGACAGCGAGAAGAACGCCTGTCCCATCGCCCATATCCAGATCATCGGATCCTTGAGCGCCTCCCAGCGCGGCGTGAACATGAAGCGGTAGCCCTCGGCAACGCCCGGCAGGAACGCCACGCGCACCGCGAGCACGAGGAAGATGACGAAGAACAGCGGCATCATCACTTTGTTCGTCTTTTCGATGCTGTGCGCGCCGAGAAACAGAGTCAGCA
>ERZ827490.1336-NODE-1336-length-32504-cov-8.533668_pt1 | contig 32504 bp, 20 predicted proteins | sample MGYA00519770_ERZ827490 | MGnify/ENA primary metagenome ERZ827490 (study PRJEB31778, sample SAMEA3449324) | human gut metagenome | biome: human gut; feature: human-associated habitat; material: faeces | place: United Kingdom | collected 2010/2012 ...
TAGCTCTCAGCTCCCTGCTTTTTTCCGCCCAACCCACACAAAAGTTGGGATACCCCCCTTTCCGCAGAGCGCGGGGCTGGTTGGACAGCAAAAGGGCTTCCCTGTGGGAAGCCCTTTTGAATGCGCGTGTGCATTACAGCGCCCGCAAAAACTCCGGCTTCAGGTCCCGGCGACCGTCCAGCGCCGCGGCGATCTGCGCCAGCAGCGCCTTCCGGTCGCCGTTCAGTGTGCCCTTCAGCGTCAGATAGTTGCTGGCATGGTTGGCGCGGAACACGGTTCCTTCGCTGTCCACGTGCTGTAAAAACAGCTCTGTTTCCTTCAGTACCTCCAGGGGGCTGAGCAGCGTAAAGCTGCCCTCCCGCACCCAGGCCTCCAGCGGCGTTCCCGGCTCCACCATCAGCGTCAGCAGCCCCAGATAGTCCGGCTTCATCTCGCTGACGGCTCTGGCCGTGTCCGCGGCGTGCTCCCGCCAGTGTGCCACGCTCCCCAGCCCGGAGATGGCCGTCACCGACAGCGCCAGCCCGCACCGCCGGGCCTTCTGCCCCGCCGCCACGATCTCCGCCGCCGTGTGGCCCTTCTGCATCTTCTCCAGCACCGCGTCGCACCCGGACTCCAATCCCATATACACCATCTGCAGGCCCTTGCTCCGCAGCAGGCGCAGATCGTCCTCGGATTTGATCTGCAGGCTGGTGGGGGAGGCGTAGCACGTTACCCGCTGGCACTCCGGAAACAGCCCATAGACCAGCCCCAATATCTCCACCAGGTCGCCGGTCCTCCGCATCAGTGCGTCCCCATCCGCTAGAAAGACCCGCTCCACCCGGCGGTATACCCGCCGTGCCAGCTCAAAGTCCTCCCGTATCTCATCCATGGGCCGCATGGCAAAGTGCTTGTCGTCGTACATATCACAGAAGGCGCACCTGTTGTGGCTGCACCCGTAGGTCACCTGCACGATCAGGCTGTACGCCTCGCTGGGCGGTCGGTATACCTTTCCCTTATAACGCATGGTCATCACTCCTTTTGCTGTATTATGCCATACTTTAAGCGCTTTGAAAAGGGGGCATATTCCAGCCCCGCCCCACATAGGCTGTGACATCTCAACAAACGAGGTGTACTATGGAGCTGAATTACAACCGCGTGGAGCTGCGGGGCGTGGCCGAGGACGCGCCGTTGCTGTCCCATGTGAACCACGGCTGTGCGTTCTACCGCTTTACCCTGTCCGTCCTGCGCCTGTCCGGTCAGGCGGACAAGCTGCCCGTCATCGTCCCCCGGCCGCTTCTGCTGCTGACGCCGGTGTCCCCCGGCGACGGCGTACATATCACCGGCCAGCTGCGTTCCTTCAATAACAAAAGCGGCCAGGGCAGCCGTCTGGTCATCTCCACCTTCGCCCAGACGCTGACCCATGACGCCGACGAACCGCTGAACCGCATTTTCCTCAGCGGCGTGCTGTGCAAGCAGCCGGCCCTCCGCCGCACGCCCCTTGGCCGCGAGATCTGCGACATGATCCTGGCGGTGAACCGCCGCTACGGCCGCGCCGACTATCTGCCCTGCATCGCCTGGGGCGCCGTGGCTCAGCAGGTGTCCCTGCTGCACACCGGTGCCCGGCTCACCGCCGAGGGTCGGGTCCAGAGTCGTGTCTACTCCAAAACGGAGAACGGCGTCACCACCGACCGCACCGCCTATGAGGTATCCATCATGCGTCCGGCGGACCGGACGGAATTCCCGGAGTGACGCGCTTCCTCCGTCCATTCCCGCCCATTCTGCGGCACTGTCCGCGCCGAAAAACCGGCATTCTCCCTGTTGCGCCCCGGCTGGTATTATGGTAAAATTCCTGTAAAGAAGTATGTTATAAGGAGAGCCTCCATGCGCCATTCCAGCCATCTGCATCTGCATTTCCACACCCACCACCGCGCCGCCCGTTATGACGTGGACATGACCAAGGGCAGCATCACAAAGCATTTGATCAACTTTGCCCTGCCGCTGATGGTGGGCAATCTTTTTCAGCAGCTCTACAACATGGTGGATACCTGGGTGGTGGGCAACTACGTCAGCAACGAGGCCTTTTCCGCCGTGGGTACCGTCACGCCCATTATCAACACGCTTATCGGCTTTTTCCTGGGATTGTCCAGCGGTGCCGGCGTGGTCATCAGCCAGTATTACGGTGCCGGCCGCGAGGATAAGGTCCGCCAGGCGGTCCACACTTCCCTGGTGCTGACGCTGCTGATGGGCGCGGTCTTCACCGCCGCCGGCATCGCCATGACGCCCCTGATGCTCCGCCTGATGAAGACCCCCGCCGAGGTGGCACCGGAGCAGACCACCTACCTGACCATCTACTTCGCCGGCGTCATGGGACTGCTGCTCTACAACATGGGCTCCGGTATCCTTCGCGCCGTGGGCGATTCCCGCCGCCCATTTTACTTCCTGCTGGTGTCCGCCGTGCTGAACACGGGATTGGACCTGCTCTTCGTGCTGAAATTCGGCATGGGCGTGGAGGGCGTGGCCTACGCCACCATCATCGCTCAGGCGGTGTCCGCCGCGCTGACCATCTGGGTACTCATGCGCGCCGCCGGCTGTATCCGCGTGGAGCTCCGTGCCCTGCGTATGACCTGGTCCGTCCTCCGTCAGATCGTGTCCGTGGGTATACCCGCCGCCCTGCAAATGGCCATCACCGCTTTCTCCAACGTGTTCGTCCAGGGCTATATCAACTATTTCGGCCCGGATTGTATGTCCGGCTGGACGGCCTATACCAAGGTGGACCAGCTGGTGATCCTGCCGGTCCAGTCCATCGCCATGGCCGGCACCACCTTTGTGGGCCAGAACCTGGGCGTGGGCGACACGGCCCGGGCCAAGAAGGGCGTCCGCACGGCGCTGTACCTGTCCTTCGCCGTCACGGCGGTGCTGTTGGTGCCGGTACTGCTGTTGGCCCCGGACCTGACGGCGTTCTTCAACAGCAAGGCCGAGGTGGTGTCCTATGGCGCGTTGCTGCTGCGGCTGCTGTCGCCCTTCTATTTCTTCTTCTGCATCAACCAGATCTACTCCGCCGCCCTCCGCGGCGCGGGCAACAGCCAGGTGCCCATGTGGATCATGCTGGGCTCCTTCGTGGTCTTCCGCCAGATATACCTCTACATCGTGGCCCACTATGTCTCCAACGAGATCATCCCCATCGCCATGAGCTACCCCGCCGGCTGGTTCGTGTGCAGCGTGGCCACGCTCATCTACTACCGTTTCTGTAAATTCGACAGCCACCGGCTGGTGGAGGACGTGTGATGGACAAGTGTGAGACCTGCGTGTGGTATGTCTATGACGAGGACTACGACGATTATATCTGTGACATGGATCTGGACGAGGACGAGCTGGCCCGCTTCCTGGCCGCCGATACCCGATCCTGTCCCTATTGGCGCCCCGGCGACGACTATATCACCGCGCGAAAGCAATAAAACACACCCCCAGGCGGTCCTGCCTGGGGATGCGTGCCTGTTCCGCCGAAAAAAACACCACCCATTGGGTGGTGTTTCCTGTTTTCTGCGGTGCCGCGTCAGGTCTCACGCTTGCGGCGGCGCAGCAGCGCTGCGGTGCCGGTGTAGCTTATCAGCGCCGTTACCGCGTAGGGCAGCAGCCCCGCGTCCACCAGCGTCTTTCTGCCAGCAGAATGTAGTAAGCTTTGCGTTCGAGTCTTCACTGACGTTGGGCGAGCTGCTGTAGTTTCAAGTCTGCCCGCTGGGAAGCTTCGACCAGTCCGGCGTATAGGCGTGCTTGCCGGTGTCCGCATACGGCAGCGTAAGCGCGACGGTGTCAAGACTGTCGCCGGCGGCCGGATTCACCGTTACATCGATGTCGGGCGCCCGTATCTCGTAGTGCGTTTCGCCGGTGGGCGTGACTGTAGCGCCAATTCTGAAGCGTGAAGATTTGCCTTGTGCGGAGACTTTTGCAGTTTCAAAAATTGAAGAGGGAGCTTCTGATTTGAAATGGACCGACTCAACGAGTACGGTCCATTTTCACACGCATTTGACGCTTACATCTGACCTGCCAGCCTTGGGCTTTACGCGCACTTAGATTTGATGGTTACAGAAAAGTATGCGGCGGCACATCGCCTTGTGGAGAGATGCGCCGCCGCCATTGCCGTTATTATTCTTTCTGTGTTTCCGACTCCTGCTGTTCCGTCCGCATGAGCGCAACGCAGAGCTGAAGCTGCCGCACCTTGTGGATGCCGGTCTTTTCATAAACCCTCTTGCGGTATGTATCTACGGTGCTGGAGGCACAGCCGATCTGCTCCGCACATTGGCGGGTGCTCAGGCCGCTGACAAGAGCCTCGCATATTTCGAGCTCCTTTGTGCTCAGCTTGGCATAGCCCTTTAAGAATTTTTCATAGTCAGCCGGATCAAGCTCCTTCTTTCCGAGGTGAGCCAAACGACGGATCTCCGCAAGGGAATCGTCCAGCTGCCCCTGCATACCCTCTACCTGCTCTTCAAGCCCCAGCTTTTCGCCTAAAAGCTGCTCGGCTCTGTCCTGGGCATCCTGCCGTTCCGCCTTCAGAACGGTCACAGCCTCTTCATGGGATCGCATCTTCTCGGAGATGGGCAGCAGCTCCTCAAAGATGGGCTTTCCCTCCTCACCGCCCGCCACGGTGACATGATCGATGTCCTCCAGTATGGGTCTGAAATAGCGGCGGGTGTAGAACAGGCAGCAGCCCACGGCAAAAAACACCAGCAGCGTCAGCAGGGCGGCGATCTCTATCACGCTTTTCAGCATGGCGCGGTCATAGGCGGCTTTTGAGATCAGCACCGTCAGATCGTGAGGCGCCTCATCCCCGACAGCCACTGTAAACGGCTCTGAAATGCCGACAAAGGAAAGCTCCGACCCTGCAAAGGCGGTCAGCCCGCCGCGCAGGCTCCTTTTTTCCAGCAGTTCATTCGGCACAAAACAGAAGTCGCCTGTGGGATAGGTCAGAAGCCCTCTTTGAACATCCAGCCCCTTCGCAGAATCCGACAGAACACAGGCAAGGCTGCCAATGCCGGTCGGCTGCGCGTGGTGTGCCAAGAAGTAGGTCTGATTGACGGAAAAGCCGCACAGACCGTATACCGTGCCATCTGCGCCGATCAGGGGGACGGTCAGTAATATCGCCTGCTCTGTGGTACCCGGCAGGGTGATGAACTCTGTGGTGCGGCAGCTGCGCTCTATGGGCGCAGACGCTTTTTCCAGATGCTCCGCAAGGCCGGTGAAGCTCGACAGGTCAAATTCCTGCGCCCACTTCCGGTGAGGCATTACCTTGTGCCGCCGCCCGATGTCCGCCATGCCGCGATAAAGCAGCAGGTCACCGGTGGTGTGCTCGGCGTTGCCGCGCTGCACATACAGTCCGGCATGGGAATCCACGGCGGGATCGGAGCCGAGTGAAGCGCCCAGCATTATAAACGCGCCGGAGCAATCCGTCTGCCGCACATACTGGCACAGCGGCTCCAGCATGGCCTCCTGCAAGACACCCACGGCGGCTACATCTCCGTTGAGGGAGGAAAAGTCCGAAGTCTGCTCCTCAATGATGGCTGTCATATCCTCCGAGAGATGCACGCCCATGACTGAGACATTCCGCCACAGGGAGGCCATATCCGAGCGAAAGGCTCCCATCTGGAAGGACAGAGCCTTCTCCGTTTCAGCCCGTGGGCTTTTGAGCTGCCCAAGCAGAAGCAGGGCGACCAACAGCACCGCCAACAGCAGAGCCGCCAATGCGCCCATGTATAGAAACAGCCGACGGCGCATGGAGGGCTGCGCTTGCTTCAGTTTTGAGAGCAAAAAGCTGGGCATGGACATTCACCCCCCTTCCGATGTAGTTGATTTTTTCAGCGAATGGAGCAGAACAACGCCCAAGTTTCCTCCGCCAGCGCGTCGATGTCCTCACCGGCTGCGGCACGCTTGGGCAGCTCCTGCTGGAGCCGGCGCAGACCGTCATAGAGGACGCTGACCTTGTCGTAGTAGCCCTCAAAGCGCGGCTCGGACACGGGGACATAGTCCTCACGCATGGTCTTGAGCGCGGCATAGAGACTCTCATAAGCCGCCGCGGGCGTCGGGAAATTGCCGTAATCCGAGATGGCGTCGAAGGCGCCGTTCCGCACCGGCATATAGCCGGTCTGCGCCACGAAGTCGAGGTTGCGCTCCGCCTCCGTCAGCCAGCGGACGAACAGCGCGGCGGCCTCCGCCTTCTGCTCGGTGGTCTTGTAGGCGCAAAGCCCCACGCCTGCCTGTGTCATCAGAGCGTCCGCTCCCGCCGTTTTCGGCATGGGCAGTACATGGAGATCCATGGGCTCCTGCGTGTTGTCCGGGTAGGTGACGGTATCATTGTAATAAAGGATCGCCGCGGAGGAGCCGAGGCCGCACACCACATCGCCGGTCATCACCTGCGTGTTGGAGTAGAGGTCAGAGACCACTACATGACCCTGCGCGAGGGATCGGGCGAACTGCATCCAGCTCTCCTTAAATACGGCGTTGTCGGTATCGTACCAGCCGTTTTCCGTGTAGAAATCCCCACTGCCGCGCTCCATGGCGCAGAGCTCCACGGCGCGGATGGGATAATCCAGCGCACAGAAGGGCTTGCCCGACCAGTCATAGAACTTGCCGGCGGCGTCGTAAAAGCCCTCCCATGTGGCGAGGTCATCATAGCGGACACTGGTGGCATCGGAAAAGCGGGCGAAGCCGCTGCCGTTGCACATCAGAAGCTGCGTGGACTTGGAAACGGGGAAGATCAGCAGCCGACCGTCCTCCGCCATGCCGTCGGAGAGAAAGCCGGGGACGAAGTCGGCCAGTTCCTCCTCCGTAAACCAGTCATGCCAATCGACAAGGTTCTCCTCACCCAAGGCGGTTGCATCGGAAATATGGCAGGTAAAGAGGTCGGGCATCTCCTGCACCTCCTGCCCGCCGCTCTGCGCCTCCTTCAGATAGCCGCCGATCTTGGATGCGCTGCTGGTGCCGGTGACCTTCACCTGCACGCCGCGCTCCTGTCCCACGGTGCGGTTGAACTCCTGCACCAAAAGATCCATGGGCGAGCCTGCCTGTTCACCGTAGACATGCCAGAAGGTCAAAGATACCGGCTCCTTTTTATTCAGCAGGGACTTCTCTCCGCAGCCGGAGAGGGTGAAAAGAAGGGCGGATAGCAGCAGAGCCGCCAGCATACGCTTTTTCATGAAACAGACCTCCAAAACAGAACGGGTGTTTGAAAAATCGGGCTGATTTTCGGATTTTGTAAAAATATTTTTCCTCTTTGTCCCCTAAATGAGGGATTTAGGGGACAGACAAAAGAATGAAAATATGGTACAAAAATAGTGTACGGAGCCGGACGCACCGTCCGGCGACCGTCAGGTGAACAGAGAATCGTTAAAGGGGTACCCCTTTAGGTTGGAGCGAAGCTCCAACCTAAAGATCGCTCGACGCCCTATATCCTGTCGAGCCGACCGCCTCTTTAGCCTTTCCATTGTAGCATAATCCACGACAGCTTTACAAGGCGAAATTGAAAAAGGGAGGAGGAATGCGGATGGAGCAGGCGAAGAAAACGGCAGCCTATCGGGTCGTTGCCGACTCTGGAGGCAACATGGTCTTCCGTTTTTACTGCGACATCTCCGGCGAGCTGTGCTGCGTGACCCGCCCCATTCAGGCGGACACGGAGGAAGCGGCGCTGGAGATGGCGTGGGAACAGGAGGGCAAGTGGGAGTTCAACCATTGCCCCCAATGCGGGAAGTATGTGTCCTCCGCTATGTTCAATGTCAACGCGGGGCTGTGTCTGGACTGCGCGCCGTGGGAAACGGAGTTTCCCGCCTTTTGCCATCAATGCGGCGTAAGGCTGCGGGGCGCGACGCCGCGCTACTGCCCCACCTGTGGAGCGAAGCTGATAGCGGACGGTATGGACAGAAAGGAGGGGACGCCATGACCGAATACGATCTGCGGACAAGAAGAGCCCTGCGGCAGGTGACGCTGCTGGAGTTTGGCTTCGGACCAGAAACCATGCGGCGATGTAAGCTCTGCCCGGAATGCGGCAGGGCAAACCCCGCGCAGGACACGCACTGCGCTGACTGCGGCGCGGTACTGCCGGAAAAGACCCTCTATGACTTCTACCTCTCCCGCCACCGCTGCTGCCCCGGCTGCGGTGTGGCTGTCACCGACTATGCGGTGTACTGCCCGGAGTGCGGGACGCGCTTACCGAAGGCAGGCGTGACGCGGAGAAAGGAGACCGCGGTATGAGCTTGTTCCGAAAGCGGGAGCCGCCGGCAAGCGGCCTCGGCGCGGAGCTGCCGCGCGCGGCGGTCTGCTTTCTCTCCCGCGCCATGACCCGCCGCGCGGCGGACTGGCTGGGCAATTTGGGCGGCTGCCGTCCGCTGGGCATCCTCTCCGACGACTGCGACGATGTGGTCTGGCAGTGTACGGCGGAGAAGGTGGATCTTCTGGTGCTGGAGATGGACTTTTCAAACGGAGTGGAGGATAAGGACGTCTCCGGCCGCTGCGACATTGCCGCCGCGGTGCGTAAGAGGCGGCCGGGGTGCCGGGTCTATCTCGTCTGCGAGGAAGGGCATCCGGAAAAGCTGGCCGCGCTGGATAAGGCGGTGGAGCTGACGCTCATCGACGGCTACTGCATCGGCGACCTTGACCCGCAGCAGATGCGCGCATGGCTGGACGAAACAGCAGAGGCCATGCCGGGCGGGAGCGCCCGGTAAAAACCGACCCGGCGGCCGCGAGCCGGGGACAAAAACGCGGCGCACAACAAATTCTTTCTATGAAGGAGGCAACGATCTATGCAACGAACAAAAAGTAAAATCCTGAGCATCCTACTCAGCCTGGTGATGCTGCTCTCGCTGCTCCCCACCACGGCGCTGGCGACAACCTATAATGATGTTAAGGTCAACGGAGTATCCCTTGGTGACGGGGAGTATCTTACGAGCAACGCCGCAACGGCTGCCAGCATCTCAAGCACGGAGCCTACGACCTATGTTGCATGGTATAAGAACGGCGTTTTGACGCTGAATAATTTCACCGGCAAGAGCAACAGTGGAATCGTGTTACAAGGTGCCCCCGCAGCTGATCTTATCATCAAGCTGATCGGCAACAATACCATTACGCCCTATGATACAGGAATCCAAGGAAATAGCGCAGCCGGCAGTATTACCATCACCGCAGACAGCGGCAGCAACGGTAATCTCACGATCAATGTGACCAACTCGACGAGACCTGTGTTCGGCATTAATGGATCCGCGAACAGCGTGACGATCTCAGGCAGCGCCGATGTGACGATCAACGCCACAACGACAGCTGATAAAGAAAGCTACGGCATTAAATCGAACAAGGCTGTTTCCATTTTGGACAGCGCAAGTGTGAGCATCACCTGCAAGACGCCGAACAGTACCAGCAGATCAGACTCCTGCAACGGCATTTTTAGCGAAGCGGGTGGTGTGACCATCAACACCGATGGCACGATTCAGATCGATGTACACGAGGCAGGCAATGAGGCTTACAGCTATGGCATTAATTCTATGGGCACTTTGACCTTGACGAAGGTCGGCGGGATGACGGTCAAGTGGAAGAAAGCCGGTGTGTATGGTGTGCCGCTTTCTCCGTCCTCCGCGAGCTTTGATCCCGCTGAATATGACACCAATGAGACCACTGCGACCAATGCGGGGACTACCTACTACATTGCTACCTATACGCCAAAGGGTACCGCCACCATCACCAGCGTTTCTGCCACTGTGTCTCAGCCTGTGAAGGGCCATCCACTGGACACCACTGTAAATGTGGGCACCGCGACGGCCTACACCGCTACGGTAATGTGGAAAGATGTTGAGGAAAACATGACTGCCACCGGAGACGCAAAGCCGGGGAAGATCTATACCGCGCTCATCACCCTGACAGCAAAAGAGGGCGAGGCATTCTCTTCGTCATTGCACAACACAACAACGCCCGGCGGTTATACGATCGAGTGGCTCAACTCGACCGAACTGCTGTTGACCAAGGAGTTCGAAAGAACGAATCTGAAGGAAGCAACTGGCATTATCATCGATAATACCACGCTGACGGTGGCCGTGCCCACGGCAGAGCCTAATATGGAGCAGAAGGCCGAGCTGCCTCTCACCGCAAAAGTCATCTATGACGACAGCACTGATGAAACTGTGGGTGCTTTTTGGTCGATCGTCGATCCCAAGCCCGAAGGCGTGGACATCGATAAAACTACCGGCAAGCTGACTGTTACCAACAAGGCGGCAAACGGCACAGTTGAAGTGAAGGCCGCTTATAACGGCATGACCGACACCAAGACTGTGACCATCACTAAGGACGTTTCCAAGGAAACCGCCATCGTTGCCACGGCTCCTACCACAGGAACCAACATCACCATACCAAACGGCGGCACGACCACCAGCGGCAATTGCAGCTACAAGGTCTATGACCAGTACGGCGCCGAAATGACCGGAAGCCATGCGACATGGAAGATGGACCCCGAAACCGTTGCGGGTGTGACGTTTATCCCCGCCAACGGCAGCATTTCCGTGAATAATACTGCTACGACGAGCACAGTGAAGCTGTACGCCGAGAGTGGTGGGGTGAAATCCAATGAGATCACCTTCAACATTGCCCGCGAGACCAGTGTGGCGAAGTCGTTGACCATCGAGGGTTCTATAAATAGCGTGAATGTTCCTACGGTGACTGAACCCGGCACTACGAGCTGTGAGTATGCGTCCTATACTGCCAAAGTGAAGGATCAGTACGGCGCCGAAATGACCGGGCAGACGATCGAATGGAGCTTCACCGAAAAGCCTGGTGTGACCTTCAACAACGGTCAGCTGACTGTTACAAACAAGGCAGATGCTGGCACTGTGACCATTACGGCCATGTCCGGTACTTTCACCGAAACCAAGACTGTGAACATCAACAAGGCGGCGGCAGAGGTCAGCATTGTGAAGATCACCGCACAGGACAACGAGCCTCCTGTCACCACCATTATCTGCACCGGCAGCCAGCGGACGGAGTCCTACACAGCCACAGTCTATGACCAGTACGGCAACGAGAAGCAGGACGATGTAAATTGGAGTCTTGATCCTGCTACGTCCGGTGTGACCTATGAGGTCTCCACTACCAGCGATAATATCGTGACCCTTAAGGTTGCTCCTACCGCTGCCGCAGGCACCTTCAAGCTGGTGGCCACCAGCAAAACCGTTCCCGCTGCCAAGCATGAGCTGGAAATCAAAGTGCAGAAAAAGACCGATGTCAGCAGCAATATCAAGTTCGATAACGGCTCGCTGACCTATAACGGCGAGGGACAGGAGTACAAGACTGCTGCGCTTGACAGCTCTGTTACTGCCGGTGACGGTGGCACGTGGATCTACACCTACACCGCCGGTACCGGCAAGCTGGATACAGCAACAGGTCTGCCTAAGACCGTGGGCACCTACACTGTAACAGCCACCTATGAGGACAGCAGCAACATCGGCAGCAAGTCTGTTACACTGAACATTACGCCTAGAAAGGTGGACATTCCTGCCGGGGACACCGCCACTTACACCTATGATGGAACCGAAAAGACCTATAACATTCCGACATCCACGGATTACACGGTTAGCGGAAACAAGCAGACCAACGCCAACGAGGCAGGTCACATTGTCACCGTTACGCTGAAGGATATAATTAACACCACTTGGTCGGACGGCACTACGGGTGTTAAGACTTATCACTTCTATATCTATAAGGCGACCCCCACCGGCGAGCCTGCCTACACCAAGATCACCACCAGCGGCAAGACGCTGGCGGATGCAAACCTGACTAAGGGCACCATCACTCCTGATGGTACGATCAAGTGGAATGATGCCAAGACCACTGTTGTGGAAGCGAACAAGAGCTACGGCTGGACGTTCACTCCCACCGACACCGCCAACTACAAGCCGCTCACCGGCACTATCAAGCTGTGGAGCAAGTCCACCTCCTCCGGCGGCTACTACTACGCCCCCACGGCGGCAGTGGTACCCGATATGCCTATGCTGTACAGAGGCTGCACCGGCGACGCTGTCAAGACGCTGCAGGATAAGCTGAACGCGCTGGGCTACAACTCCGGCAACGTGGACGGCATCTTCGGCGCCAAGACCTATGCGGCGGTGACTGCCTTCCAGAAGGCCAATAGCCTGGGCGTGGACGGCATCGTGGGCAAGCTCACCTGGGGCAAGCTCTACGGCGTCAGCCCCGCCATGCCTGTGGAGACGACGACCGTCGTCGGGCGTCCCACGGTGTCCTACGGCTCCCGCGGAGACGCGGTGCGCAAGCTGCAGGAGCTGCTGAACGCGCTGGGCTATGACTGCGGCAGCGTGGACGGCATCTTCGGAAGCAAGACAAAGGCCGCCGTGCTGGCGTTCCAGAAGGCCAACGGTCTGGGTGTGGACGGCATCGTCGGCCCCCTGACGTGGGCAAAGCTGGGCTAAACGACACGGACGGACGAATTGTCTGCATAGAATAGAACCAATACCGCAGGAGGGGACGGAAGCTTCCGTCCCCCTCCTTTTTCAACGGTTTCAACGGGCTGGGCGCTCCGCATAAGGCTAAAAACAAGGCTAAAACCGGCTTTTGGGCATGAAAAAACTCCCGAAACACAGGCGTTTCGGGAGTTTTGGTTGGAGGTGACACCCGGATTTGAACCGGGGAATGAGGGTTTTGCAGACCCTTGCCTTACCACTTGGCTATGTCACCGTGTCAGCGAAAATCATTATACTATATACCGTCGGTCCTTGTCAAGAGTGAAATGCCCGTTGAAACGGGATTTCTTTCATTGCTTTTTGTATTACTTCACGGTCGTCTTTGCTGCAGCCTCAGAAAAAACTGCAAAAAGAAATAGAACAAATGTTGCAATGCGCGAAAGGGTGTGATATAATAGAGCCGGAAGAACAGCGGACGCGGCGCACATACAAAAAACGGACCTGCGCCGACACGGGGCGCGTGAAAGGGGCACGGCTATGGCGAAGATGACCAGAATGCAGCAGAAGATCTACGACTACATCGCCCAGGCACTGCGGGAGCAGGGGTATCCCCCCTCGGTGCGGGAGATCGGCGAGGCGGTGGGACTGAAATCGCCGTCCACGGTGCATTTCCACCTGAAGCACATGGAGGAGCTGGGCGTGCTGACCAAGGGGGCCGGCAAGGGCCGGGCCCTGACGCTGGCGCAGCCCATGCAGGGGGAAATGCCTGACGGCGCGCCGGTACAGGAGGAGGCGGCACCGGCGGCGGACCGCATCCCCGTGGTGGGCAGCGTGGCCGCGGGCAGCCCCATATTGGCAGAGGAGTGCATTGAGGACTATCTGACCTTCGACACCGGCGGACGCGAGGGGGAGTACTTTGCCCTGCGGGTGCGGGGCGAGTCCATGCTGAACGCGGGCATTCTGCCGGACGACCTGGTGGTGGTGCACCGCCAGCCCACGGCACACAACGGCGAGATCGTGGTGGCGCTGCTGGGGGACGAGGCCACGGTGAAGCGGCTGAGCCGCCGGAACGGCGAGGTGTGGCTGCTGCCGGAGAACGAGAACTACCGGCCCATCGACGGCCGCGAGGCCACGCTGCTGGGCAAGGTCACCGCCGTGGTGCGGGAGTATAACTGAACGCAAAAAGAGACGGCACTGCCGTCTCTTTTGGGCGTCAGGGGGTGTTTTGCACGATTTCCATTACCGGAAATGGCAAAAAAACGGAAATTTTCCACAAAAAGGCTGGACAAACGGCGTGACTGTGCTATAATCTGACTATCCGCAGAGGTACCTCTGCATTTGCGTTTTAATGATCTTAAAACGATGCGTCCTGCGGAAATCTAAAACAAATGGGGTTTGAGACATGAAGAAATTGTTGGCAACCATTCTGGCGCTGGTCATGGCGCTGGGCCTGTGCACAAGCGCATGGGCGGCGGAGGGAGTCTGGACAGGCTCCGGTACGGAGGCTGACCCGTACATGATCACGACCGAGGCGGAGCTGAATAAGCTGGCCACGGACGTGAACAGCGGTACAGTGTACAGCGGCAAGTATTTCAAACTGGGCGCGAGCATCACTGTGACGGACTGGACGCCCATCGGACAAAAGGGCAGCGGAATTAATAAGTTTGCCGGTACCTTTGACGGCAACGGCCAGACGGTGACTATCAATGGCATCAAAAGTGATCTCAATCCCGATTTCGGCGGCTACGCCGGTTTCTTCGGCGCGGTTAAGGACGCGACTATCAAGAACCTGACGGTGGCCGGCACTATCAACGGGTCTGATGTTGCGGGTGTGGTCGCACGATTGGACGGTGCAAGCAAAGTTATCAACTGCATCAATAAAGCGAATGTAACAGGTACCAGCAAGGCAGCGGGTATTACCGTTAAAATTGATGGCGCCAATGTGGTCATTGATGGCTGTACGAACGATGGCGAGATTAAATGCAATACAGTAAACGGGGCTGCCGGTATTGTGGTATATGCCCAAGGGGCGAATTTTACCATTAACGGCTGTACGAACAATGGGGAGATCAGTGGCCCATTTGTCGGAGGTGTTGTGTTCAATGTCAGTGACAGCGGCAGTGGTATCGTTGAAAACTGCGTGAATAATGGTTCGGTCCATTCGACAAATGCGGGACAGAATATTATGACCGCAGGTATTGTGTCGGTGAACTCAAAAGGGCATGAACTGAAGATTGTGAATTGCAGCAATACGGGCGTGATTGAGGGTGAGAACTGCTCTGCTATTTGCTACAGTGAGTATACTAATGATGCGTCTGCGCCGAATACCAACAGCGGCGAGATAAAGGCTACCGTGAGCCGGACTATTTCTGAAAGTACGGCTGTACTCAACGGTGATATGAGCATTGGCCTGACGATTCATCCCTATGCAGCGGTCACGATAAACAGCGGGAATTACAGCGGCAGTATTGAAAGTAAGGGCAGTTTGACCGTGGCCGGTGGCACGTTCAGCGCTGGTGGAAACTTCTACAGCAGTGGTACGCTGGTCATCAACAACGGTACGTTCGCACGAGGCGTTTCTGTGCAGACCGGTACCGCGACCATCAATGATGGAGATTTCAAAACGGATGTGAGTTGCGCCGGTGATGGCAAATTGACCATCAATGGCGGTAAGTTTGCCGGTGAGATACACGCCGACGGTACAAGCGCAGTGAACATCAACGGCGGTGAGTTTACTTTCAATACGGATACCAACGAAGTGATTGACATCAAAGCTGGTGCAAAGGTGACCATCTCTAATGGCGTGTTTGCACAGGAAAACACATATCGGTTCTGCCCCAACAATAAGGACAGACTGACTGTTACCGGAGGTACGTTCGTGTCTGATGCCATGGTGACGGCGTTGATGGGTGAGCCTATCAATGCGCCGCAGGCTACCGTGGTCGATGGGAACAAGACCATGATCGCGGTGGGCAGCGCGGCTATTGCCGATGCGGCAAACAGCAGCAAGGAGGTCACTATCACCAAGGGTGGTGAAATCAATGGTGTGAATGAAAATGTGACTGTGACCGTTGACGCGGATGGCGTGAAGATTAACGGTAAGGATGCGGCACGCGGTGAGTATACCGTGCCGGTCACGCCCGACCCCACTCCCGAGCAGCCGCCGCGCTACTACTACAACTCCACGACCACCACGGGCACCAAGGCCGACGGCACCAAGGGTTCCCCCAAGACCTTTGACGCGGGCGTGGGCATCTACGCCGTGACGGCGGTGCTGTCCGTGACCGGCATGGCGTGGACCGCTAAAAAGCGCGAGAACTGAGTTTCTCCCGCGGCGGTCCTACCCCGCCGATGCATGAGAATAAAGAAGAAAGACCGGCTCTCGCCGGTCTTTCTTTTTTGGGGGGTGAGCTGGGGGCTGTCAGATGACGTGGTATTCCTTCAGGAGCTTTTCGATATCGGTGTTTTCGATCTTGCCCAGCAGCTTCTTGACGGCCAGCTTTTCCATCAGGCCCAGCTCCATGTCGGTGGCCTTCTTGCCGTCCCGCAGCTTTACGGTGGCGTTCAGCAGGTCGCGGACGTCATAGACGCTGCCCCAGACCTCGGGCACGCCGCGGTCCACGTTCAGCAGGGTGTAGACGGCCTCCATGCCGGTCCGCATGGAATACTCGGTGGTGAAGATGGTGTCGCGGGGCGTCTCGGCAAACTGACCGAGGAAGGCGAAGTTCACGCTGCCGTCGGGCACCACATTGGGCCGGTCGCCGTAGGCGCGAGGCATGAAGAACGCATCGATATAGGGCATCATCACGGGTACGGTGTTGGCGCTGTTGGACGCCAGATCCTCGATCTGATCCTCGGGCACGCCGATGTGGTACAGCCACTCCATGCAGATCTCCTTGCCGGTGCACGCCCGCATGGGCTTTTTCACATAGTCGCCGGGCTTGTCGGTGAACAGGGAGTACACCCACACCAGGCAGTGGTCCTTGGGCTGGTCGCGGAACTGGGGCTGGCGGTTGATGGTCCAGCTCATCAGCCAGGAGGAGTCCTTGACGGTGACGATGCCGCCGGTGACCACATGGCCGGTGAAGGGGTCGCGCTTGCAGATGTTCTTGATATAGGGGATGATCTTCTGGTCCAAAGTCTCCACGGTGGCGCTCATCCAGTTGGTCTGCTCGGGGTCATGGCAGAACTTGTCGGGATGGCCAAAGGCAGGGTCCTGTGCGGCGATCTTGCGCCACATATCCCAGCCGCCGCCGGGCTTCAGCTCGGTGTTGTAGGCGGCGGGCTTATCCTGACTGCCCATGGAGGAATTCTCCACGCAGCCGCCGTTGGTGATGAACACCAGATCGTTCTCCGTCAGGTCGATGGCGCCGGGCTCGTTGTTCTCGATGACATCGATGCGCTTGGCCAGCTTGTGGGCGGGATCGGAGCAGTCGAACTCCACGTTGGTGACCTGCACGCCGTAATGGAACCGGACGTTGTGGCTCTCCAGATACTTCACCATGGGCAGGATCATGGACTCATACTGGTTGTACTTGGTGAAGCGCAGGGCGGTGAAGTCGGGCAGGCCGCCGATGTGGTGTATATAGCGCTGGATATACAGCTTCATCTCCAGCGCACTGTGCCAGTTCTCAAAGGCGAACATGGTGCGCCAGTACAGCCAGAAGTTGGAGTTCAGCACCTCGTCATCGAAGAAATCGGTGATCTTCTTGTCCTGCAGGTCCTCGTTGGGGGTGAAGAACAGCTTCATGATCTCCATGGCGCCCTTGTCGGAGATGTCGAACTTGCCGTCGGTATGGGCGTCCTGGCCGCGGTCAACGGTGGCGCGGCACAGGGAGTAGTTGGGGTCCTCCTTGTTGAGCCAGTAGTACTCGTCCAGAACGCTGACGCCCTCCGTTTCGATGGAGGGGATGGAACGGAACAGGTCCCACATGACCTCGAAATGGTTGTCCATCTCGCGGCCGCCGCGCATGACGTAGCCCAGGTTCTCGAACTTATAGCCGTCGCAGGCGCCGCCGGGGAGATTGCCCTTTTCCAGAATGTGGATGTGCTCGCCCTTCATCTGGCCGTCGCGGACCAGATAGCAGGCGGCGGTCAGGGCCGCCAGACCGCTGCCAACGATATAGGCGGATTTGTTGTCCACGCCCTCGGGCTTTTTGGGACGGGCAAAGGCTTCATAGTTACCGCTGGAATAATACATAAATAAACTCCTTTCAAGTATCCAGTGTATGTTTTCCTTTGATGATGAAAGCATACATCTGAATGAATATTTGTTCAATAAGCAGAAAAACCCCGGTGATAAATTTTTTATCACCGGGGCGGCAGGTGTTCAGTTTTTTATCATTTGGCCTCGTTTGATAAGGGCTTGTCGGTACGCAGACGCGCCAGCGCGGCGTCGACGCTGCCGTGGATGACCTGGTCCAGCCGTTCCACGATCAGGTGGGGATCGCCCTTCATGTCGGATCTGATCCAGTCCAGCATCAGGCCTACGAACATATACTTGTACAGCGTGGCGATGAAGGCCTTATCCTCCGGCCGGACGGACATTCCCCGGGCCTGCTCCTCCACCACGCCCTCCAGCAGGTCGTAGGTCAGGCGGTAGAGGTATGTTTCCACCTGCTCCCGGCTGACGGAGCGATAGACGTTCAGAATGAAGGGCTTATTCTCCTGCACGGCCTCGAAGATCTGCAAAAGGCCCTGCTGCCACGTCTCATAGGTCTTTTTGCCCGCCAGAGCGCGGCTGGCGTCCTCCTGACAGCTCCACTCCACCAGATCATAGATGTCCTTGAAGTGATAGTAAAACGTCATGCGGTTGATACCGCAGTCATCGGTGATGTCGCTGACAGTGATCTTGTGCAGGGGCTTTTCCAGCAGCAGCTTTTTCAGCGACGATTCCAGCGCCCGCTTGGTGACTTGTGACATGGCATACGCTCCTTTTATGCGTCCAGCCGGACGGACCAGCCGCCCAGGGGGGAGAGGGGGGCCGTCTCCGTGGGGGACAGACCCTGCACCACGCCCTCGGTGGTGACAACAGATACGGACTTAAAGCAGATGGGGGCGAAGGGGGCGGTGTCCAGCAGCTGCTGCCACAGGGCCACCAGGTTCGCGTCGGCGCCATTGGATCGATAGGCCTGCAGCAGCCGGTCGGTAGTCTCATCGGACCAGCCGCCGTAGTTGAGGCTGCCCTCGGTGGACAACAGGGCCGTCAGGTCCCAGTCGGCGGTCAGGCGGCATTCACCGTAATAGAGATCAAAGTCACCGCTTTCCAGCCGGGCGAGGAACGTGTCCCAGGGAACAGCCTCCACGGTGACGGTCAGGCGTGCGGTATTGAGGTACATGGCGATCTCCTGGGCGGCGGAGACCTTGAAGCTGCTCTCCTCGTTGACCAGAAGCGTCAGCGTCAGGGGTGTCTCATCCTCCGCCTGTTCGCCAAAGGCGGCGTTCAGCAGGCGGTTATAGGCCGCGGTGTCGTAAGGCGTTTCCAGCGCGGTATCGTAGCCTGCGTAGGCGGGGGAGGCAGGCAGCTGGGCCGCCGTGCCCTGTCCCAGCAGGCAGGAGGAAACCAGCGTTTCGCGGTCGATGCCGGCGCTGAGGGCCCGGCGCAGGGCCGGGTCGGACAGAGCCTCCCGCCGGGTGTTCATGCCCAGGAACTGCATAACGGGGGTGGCCGCTTCAGCGTAGTCGCCGGCGCCGGAGACACCGGTGCTGTTGCTGCCGGTGAGATCCAGCGTCAGCAGCTGCACCTCACGGGAGGAGAAGGCGTACAGGGCGGAGTCCTGATCCTTGCAGTGCTGCAGGCGGATGGTGGACAGCGGCAGAACGCTGCTGTCCTGCCACCAGCGGTTGTTGGCCGTCAGATAGGCGCCCGTGTCATCCTTGGCAAACAGATAGGGACCGCTGCCTGTGGGGGCGGTGCGGTTCTCGGTGCCTGCTTTGATGATGGGAATGTCCAGGCGGCTGGGCAGTGTGGCCAGAGGGGCGGACAGGGCGACGACCACCGCGTCCTCCCGGACGTACACGGAGGTCACGTCCCGCAGCCGGGCGGCATAGCGCTCAGAGGTGCGGGCGCGCTCCAGCGTGGCGGCCACGTCGGCCGCCGTGACGGCGGAGCCGTCAGAGAAGGCCGCATCGGCCTTGATGCGGATGGTCCAGGTGCGCTGGGCGGCATCATATGTCCAGCTGTCCGCCAGGACAGCCTGGGGCCGGAACTGCTCGTCCAGGGCGAACAGCCCCTGGTACAGCAGGGACTCTACGGTCTGCTGCATAGTGTCCGTGGTGCGGACGGGGTCGAGGGTGCCGCCGGCGATATAGGGCAGGGTAAAGGCGGTCAGCGGCTCCGGCTCCGGTTCCTCGTTTTCATTCTGGTAGAAGTCGGACAGCTCTCCCAGGGGATCCTCGGTGACCTCCCAGTCGGCGCAGCCGGCGGCCAGCAGCATGGTCAGCGCCAGCAGCAGGCACAGCAGTGCACGTTTCATAGCGTATCCTCCCGCAGAGCGATCAGCGCGGCCTGCTCGCCCCGGCGCAGGCCCGTCTTCCGGTGGCTCCAGTACAGGTCCGGGCGGCAGGCGGTGCAGTGATCGCAGATGTCGATACACGTAACGCCTTCGCGGCGCAGCCACAGGGCGTTGACGGCCTTCAGGTCGATGTGCCACTTGCTGCCGTTCCATGCCATGAACGGCTCCGCCGCCACACCCAGTGCGGCCCGCAGGGCCTCCGGTACGTCGCCGTCCGTCTCGAAGCAGCACGGTCCGATGGCCGGCCCGATGGCGGCGCGGAGGTCCGCCGGGTCGCAGCCGTAATCCTCGGCCATGACGCGTACCGTCTCCGCGGCGATGCCGGCGGCGGTGCCCCGCCAGCCGGCGTGGGCTGCGCCGATGACCCGGCGCACCGGGTCGTGGAGCAGCAGTACGTTGCAGTCGGCGGAGAACACGATCAGGGGGATGCCCGGCACGTCCGTCACCAGGGCGTCGGCGCTGTCGTAGTCCTGGGGCTGCCACAGGCCCTTGCCGCAGTCAACCGCCGTGACGCGGCGCACGTCGCTGCGGTGCACCTGACGGCTGAGCACTGCCCGCTGCACATCCGTGTCCAGCGCGGTGCACAGACGGCGGAAGTTCTCCTGTACATTGGCCAGGTCATCGCCCCGGCGGTCGTCCAGGTTCAGACTGTCCCAGGGCGCGGGAGAGACACCGCCCTTTCGGGTGGAAAAGCCGTGGACGACGGCGCCGTTTTCCAACACATCAGAGGCCAGATAGACCAGATCGTTTTTTGTGTGGATGTGGAACATAGTGTCTCCTTCCGGAGGGGGACGGGGCGTCGGGGACGCCGCCTCCTACATTAAGATGAGACGGGCGGCGGCTTCAGCCGCCGGTCATTTTACAATGCCTCGCAGAGTTTGCGTCCGCAGACGCAAATAAAATCAAATCCATTTTCGGCGGCGGCGTGTACGTCGCCGAAAATTCTTCTCGGCCTGCAAACGTGCGCGTGCGCGACTTTGACGCGCACGTCGTGCGCTGCAGCAGGCCGCAGCCCGCTCAAACGACAGCCCAGCGAAGCGGGTGTCGTTTGAAGTTACTCAGGAGTGGTACTCCTTGCAGGTGCACTTCTTCCATTTCAGCCCGCTGCCGCAGGCACTTTGGCGGCCCAAATCTTTGATTTGGCTGGCGCCGTGCGACCGTAGGCAGCGTACAGGGGAGAAGCATAGGCCGAAATCAGGAGTGGTACTCCTTGCAGGTGCATTTCTTCCACTTCAGCCCGCTGCCGCAGGGGCACAGGTCGTTGCGGCCGACCTTGACCACCTTGGTGGGGCGCTTCTTCACGGTGCCGTCGCCGCCCACGTTCTCGGTCATGCCGCTGGCCACGCGCTCGCGCTTGACTTCCTCGTTCTGGCGCAGGCGGACGGAGTACAGACGGCGCACCGTCTCTTCCTTCATGGCGTCGATCATTTCCTCGAACATCTCCAGGGACTCCTTCTTGTAGGCGTCCACCGGGTTGGTCTGGGCGTAGGCCCGCAGACGGATGCCCTGGCGCAGGTCCTGCATGGCGTCGATATGGTCCATCCAGTATTCGTCCACCACCCGCAGCAGCACCACGCGCTCCAGCTCACGCATGACGGGCGGTGTGATCTCCTGCTCCTTCTTCTCGTAGAAGTCGGCGGCGGCCTTGGTGAACATATCGATGAAATCGTCCTCGGTAAGGGTGGGGAGCTGGCTCTCGTCGATCTTTACGGTGTACTTGGTGAAGTACACACCCTCCAAGCCGCGGAGAAGCTCCTTGCACTGGACCATGTCCAGGTGCTCCTGACCCATGAAGGCGCTGCGGACCTGGTGGCCGATGGCGCTCTCCATCATGCCCATGATGATGCCCTTGACGTCCATGCCGTCCAGCACCTGCTTGCGCTGGCCATAGATGATCTCGCGCTGCTTGTTCATCACGTCGTCGTACTCCAGTACGGACTTACGGGCCTGGAAGTTGCGGCTTTCCACTGTGGTCTGGGCCTGCTCGATGGCGCGGGAGAGCATCTTGTTCTCGATGGGGGTGTCCTCGTCGATGTTCATGCGCTCCATCATGCCGGTGACGCGGTCGCCGCCGAACAGGCGCATGAGGTCGTCCTCCAGGGAGATGTAGAAGCGGGTCTCGCCGGGGTCGCCCTGACGGCCGGCACGGCCGCGGAGCTGGTTGTCGATACGGCGGGAGTCATGGCGCTCGGTGCCGATGATGAACAGGCCGCCGGCGGCGCGGACCTTGTCGGCCTCGCCGGCGATCTCCGCCTTGTGCTGGGCCAGCTTCTCGGCGAACAGCTTCCGGGCGTCCAGGATCTCCTGGTTGTCCGTTTCGGCGTAGCCGGTGGCCTCGGCAATGAGCTCATCGGTGAGCCCGGCCTTGCGGAGGTCGTTCTTGGCCATGTACTCGGCGTTGCCGCCCAGCATGATATCGGTACCACGACCGGCCATGTTGGTGGCCACGGTGACGGCGCCGAACTGGCCCGCCTGGGCCACGATCTCAGCCTCGCGCTCATGGTTTTTGGCGTTCAGCAGGTTATGCTTGATGCCCTCGCGGGTCAGCATCTTGCCCAGCAGCTCGTTCTTCTCGATGGACACGGTGCCCACCAGCACCGGCTGGCCCTTGGCGTGGCACGCCTTTACCTGCTGGATGACGGCGCGGTACTTGCCGTTCTCGGTCTTGTACACGCTGTCCTCGTTGTCGATACGGGCGATGGGGCGGTTGGTGGGGATCTCGATGATGTCCAGCGCGTAAATGGTGGCGAATTCCTCCTCCTCCGTCAGCGCCGTACCGGTCATGCCGGACAGCTTGCGGTAGAGGCGGAAGTAATTTTGGAACGTGATGGTGGCAAGCGTCTTGCTCTCGCGCTGGACGGACAGGTGCTCCTTGGCCTCGATGGCCTGGTGCAGTCCCTCGGAGTACCGGCGGCCGAACATCAGGCGGCCGGTGAACTCGTCCACGATGACCACTTCGCCGTCCTTGACCACATAGTCCACGTCGCGCTTCATGATGCCGTGGGCCTTGATGGCCTGGTTGATGTGGTGGGCGATGGTGCTGTTTTCCGGGTCGGACAGGTTGTCCAGGTGGAAGAACTCCTCCGCCTTCTTCACGCCCCGGGCAGTGAGGGTGACGCTGCGGGCTTTCTCGTCCACCACATAGTCGGCGTCGATGTCGGTGGCTTCCTCCTCTTTGTCATCGCTCTCCACCACCACAAATTTCTTCAGCCGGGCGGCGAACATCTCGGCCATGTCGTACAGCTGGGTGGACTTCTCGCCCATACCGGAGATGATCAGGGGGGTACGGGCCTCATCGATCAGAATGGAGTCCACCTCGTCCACGATGGCGAAAGCGTGGCCCCGCTGGACCTGCTCGTTGGCGTACAGGGCCATATTGTCACGCAGGTAGTCGAAGCCCATCTCGTTATTGGTACCGTAGGTGATGTCCGCCTGATAGGCCTTCTGGCGTTCCTCCTTTTTCATGTCGTGGATGATCAGGCCCACGGTAAGGCCCATGAAGCGGTGGACCTTGCCCATCCACTCGGAGTCACGCTTGGCCAGGTAGTCGTTGACGGTGACGATGTGAACGCCCTCACCGGTCAGCGCGTTCAGATAGGCAGGCAGGGTGGCCACCAGCGTTTTGCCCTCGCCGGTCTTCATCTCGGCGATGCGGCCCTGGTGCAGCACGATGCCGCCCACCAGCTGGACGGGATAGGGGCGCATACCCAGCACGCGGTCCGCGGCCTCCCGCACGGCGGCAAAGGCCTCCGGCAGGATGTCATCCAGCGTCTCACCGTTGGCCAGACGCTCCTTGAACTCCGGGGTCTTGGCCTGAAGCTCGGCGTCGGTCAGCTGCTTGTACTCGTCCTCCAGGGCGGTGATCTTGTCCACGATGGGGTAGATGCTCTTCAGCTCCCGCTGGCTGTAGGTGCCGAAGACCTTGGTAAACAGTCCCATATATTCTGTATCCTTTCTAAGTAAAAAGATAATCGTACATAATTATACCAGTAGAGTATACCACACTCTTTTGTCTAATGCAAAAAGATTTTCTGTGAACAGTTATCGGTCAGTCGTGCCGCTTTGCGGTTGTGCAGCGCGGAAAAGTGTGGTATACTGACGGTACTATCAAAGAGAAGGAGTTTTCGCCATGAAGCTGCGTTTTTACGGCGCTGACCGGTGCGTTACCGGCAGCTGCCATTGTCTGGAGGTCAACGGCAAGCATATCCTGGTGGACTGCGGCCTGCAGCAGGGCCGGGACGAGATCGACAACACCGCGCTGCCCTTTCACCCCGGCAGCATTGATGTGGTGCTGGTGACCCACGCCCATATCGACCACTCCGGCCGCATCCCCATGCTCATCAAAAACGGCTTTCAGGGTAAGATCATTACCACCCGCCTGACCGCCGATCTGCTGGACATTATGCTCCAGGACTCCGCCCATATCCAGGAGCAGGACGCGGAGTACCAGAACCGCAAGAACAAGCGCGCCGGACGTCCGGAGGTAGAGCCGATCTACACCGTGGCCGATGCCCTGCGGGTGCGGGAGTTTATCCAGACCTGCGAGTACGGCCAGGAGGTCCCGGTGGTGGAGGGCGTCACCGCCCGGTTCATCGATGCTGGCCACCTGCTGGGCAGCGCCAGCATCAAGCTCACCTGCCATGAGGGTGATGAAACGCGCACCGTGGTGTTCTCCGGCGATATCGGCAACGTGGATCAGCCCATCATCCGCGATCCCCAGTTCTTCGACAGTGCGGACTATGTGCTTACCGAGTCTACCTACGGCGACCGCAACCACACCGAGGTGTGGAGCTATACCGGCCAGCTGGCGGAGATCATCGACGAGACGCTGGGCAAGGGCGGCAACGTGGTCATCCCCTCCTTCGCCGTGGGCCGCACCCAGGAGCTGCTGTACTTTATCCGCGAGATCAAGGACAAAAATCTGGTCACGTCCGTCAAGGACTTCCCGGTGTACGTGGACAGCCCGCTGGCCAAGAAGGCCACCACGATTTTCTGCGGCGATCTGCGGGGCTATCTGGACGAGGACGCTTTGGCGTTGGTGCAGGACGGCACCCATATGTTCAGCTTCCCCGGCCTGCACCTGACCGAGACGGTGGACGAGTCCAAGCTGCTGAACGTGGACAAGACCCCCAAGGTCATTATCTCCGCTTCCGGTATGTGCGACGCGGGCCGTATCCGCCACCATCTGAAGTATAACCTCTGGCGCGCCGACAGCGCCGTGGTGTTCGTGGGCTTCCAGTCCCCGGGCACCCTGGGCCGCAACCTGCTGGACGGGGTCGACAGCGTCAAGCTCTTCGGCGAGGATGTGGCCGTCCGGGCCAAGATCGTCAATTTCCCCGGACTCTCCTCTCATGCCGATCACGACCACCTGGTGGACTGGATCAAGCACTTTGATCCGGCGAAGACTACCCATGTGTTCGTGGTCCACGGCGACCGCGAGGTGGCGCCTGTCTATGCCGAGACGGTAAAGGGGCTGGGCTTTGCAGCCCACGCGCCCCAGTATACCGAGGAGTACGATCTGATCGCCGACAAGCAGCTTGCCCCCGGCTACCTGCCGGAGCGCAGGACCCGCGCCTACGAGGGCGCGCCCAAGGCCACGGCGGCGTACCAGAAGCTGGTCCAGCTGGGCGATATGCTCATCGGCCTCATCCGCCGCAGCAAGGGCCGGGACAACAAGACGCTGGCCGCCTTTGCCGACGCCATCGGCAAGGTCATCAGCAAGTTCGAGTTCTGAGCCGTGCTGGAGAAGAACAAGACCTACCGCGCCCGCATCGAGGGGTATACCTCCGAGGGACTGGGTGTGGCACGCATCGACGGGCAGGCGGTGTTCGTCCACCGGGCGCTGCGGGGCGAGGACTGTGATGTGCTCATCCTGAAGGCGCTGAAAAACGCCGCCTTCGGCAAGGCGGTGCGGGTATACGCGCCCTCGCCCCACCGGGTGGAGCCGGACTGCCCGTACTATGGGCGGTGCGGCGGCTGCGACTTCCGTCACATGGACAGGGAAGAGGAGCTGGAGGCCAAGCGCCAGCGGGTGCAGGACGCCCTGCGCCGCATCGGCGGCAGCGATGTGACAGTGGAGGGTATCCTCTCCGGTGCGCCGCTGCACTACCGCAACAAGAGCCAGTACCCCGTGTCCGCCGATGGGCAGGTGGGGTTCTACAAGGCCCGCAGCCATCAGGTGGTCCCGGTGGACTGCTGCCGGATACAGAAGCCCCAGGCCGACGCGGCGGCGGAGGCCCTGCGGCAGTACATCCGGGAGTGCGGCGTGCCCTGCTACGATGAAAGGACCCGGCGGGGTCTGGTGCGGCACCTGTATGTCCGCACGAACAGCGCGGGGCAGTCATTGGTCTGCGTGCTGGTCAACGGGAGGAAGCTGCCCCGCGAGGACACGCTGGTGTCGTTTGTGCGGCAGGCCCTGCCGGACGCCGTGGGTGTGGTGCTGGGGGTGAACACCCAGCCCACCGGGGCCATACTGGGCAGCGAATACCGCACCCTGTGGGGCGCGGACGTGCTGGAGGATACCCTGTGCGGCCTGTCCTTCCGGCTGAGCGTGCCGTCCTTTTATCAGGTGAACCATGACATGGCGGAGGTGCTGTACGATACCGCTGTGGACTTCGCGGGACTGACCGGGCACGAGACGGTGCTGGACCTGTACTGCGGCGCGGGCACCATCACCCAGGTGATGGCCCGGCGGGCGGCGAGGGTCATCGGCGCGGAGATCGTGCCGGAGGCCATTGCCGACGCCAAAGAAAACGCAAAACGCAACGGCATCGGAAATGTGGAGTTTCTCTGCGGCGACGCGGCGGCGGCCGCGGCGGATTTCGCCGCAAAGGGCCTGCGGCCGGACGTGCTGTGCGTGGACCCGCCCCGCAAGGGGCTCAGCCCGGAGGTGGTCGCCGCAGCGGCATCGATGGCGCCGCAGCGTATCGTCTACGTCTCCTGTGATCCGGCGACGCTGGCGCGTGATGTGAAGCGGTTTGCCCAGGCGGGCTATGCCGCCGTCCGCGCCGCGGCGGTGGATATGTTCCCCGGTACGGCGAATGTGGAGACGGTCGCGCGGCTGGAACGCTGTGTATAACAAAAGAAAACCCGCCCGTGGGGTCTTCCCACGGGCGAGTTTTTCGTTATAATACAAAAATCCACCGGCAAAACCGGTGGAAAACCCATTGACAATATGGAAAAAAATTGGTATAATGACTTGCTTTATATTGGGAAAGTGGCGGCATAGCCCCACTTTCATCTATGTGCAGTATACCATCTCCGCCGGCAAAGCACAAGGGGTTGTGGTCAAAATGAACCAACAGGCCCGTGCGTGTCACGGCGGAGCGCCCCGCGGCCGCACAGGTCAGCGGCTGCGGGAGGGAAATAAGAACAGAAAGGCGTGATCGTAGAGATGGCGAAAGACAAGTACTACGGCAAGACCCTGCGAAAGAACTTTGCCCGCCACGAGGAAGTCATGGCAATGCCCAACCTGCTGGAGATCCAGAAGAAGTCCTATCAGTGGTTCCTGGATACCGGCCTGCGTGAGGTGTTTGCCGATGTGGCCTCCATCGTGGACTATGCCGGTAATCTGGAGCTGAGCTTCATTGATTACAGCATGGACGAAAAGCCCAAGTACGACGTGGAGGAGTGCAAGGCGCGCGACGCCACGTATGCCGCCCCCATGAAGGTGCTGGTGCGCCTGCACAACAAGGAGACCGGCGAGATCAAGGAGAACGAGATCTTCATGGGCGACTTCCCCCTGATGACCCACGGCGGCACCTTTGTCATCAACGGCGCCGAGCGCGTGGTGGTCAGCCAGATCGTCCGGTCCCCCGGCATCTATTACGGCAAGGAGATCGATCTGAAGACCGATCTGCCGCTGCTGACCAGCACCGTCATCCCTTACCGCGGCGCGTGGCTGGAGTACGAGACCGACACCAGCGAGGTGTTCTGGGTCCGTATCGACAAGAACCGCAAGCTGCCCATCACCTGCCTGATCCGCGCCCTGGGCCTGAAGACCGACGCGGAGATCCTGGAGCGCTTCGGCGACGACCGCCGCATCGTGGCTACCCTGGAAAAGGATACCTGCAAGACCTATGAAGAGGCCATGCTGGAGATCTACCGCAAGCTCCGCCCCGGTGAGCCCCCCACGCTGGACTCCGCCGAGACGCTGCTGCAAAACCTGTTCTTCGACCCGCGCCGCTATGACCTGAGCACCGTGGGCCGGTACAAATTCAACAAGAAGCTGACCTTCTGGACCCGCGCCAAGGGTCAGAAGCTGGCCATGCCCGTGGCCGATCCCGCCACCGGCGAGATCCTGTTCGAGGACGGCCATGTGCTCACCGCCGACGACTGCACCCTGCTGGACACCGTGGGCGTGCCTGAGGTCAGCGTCACGCTGGACAGCGGCGACACCATCCGCATCTTCACCAACAAGATGTGCGATATGCGCCACTATGTGGACTTTGATCCCCGTGAGCTCTGCGGCATCAAGGAGCGCGTGCGCTTCGATGTGCTGCAGGAGCTGCTGGGCAAGTACAGCGGCGACGAGCTGGTGAAGCAGTGCCGCCTCCACGCCGACGACCTGGTGCCCAAGCACATCATCGTGGACGACATCTTCGCGTCCATCAACTACATGAACGCCCTGGCCCACGGTCTGGTGACCAAGGACGATATCGACCACCTGGGCAACCGCCGCCTGCGCTGCGTGGGCGAGCTGCTGCAGAACCAGTTCCGCATCGGCTTCTCCCGTCTGGACAGAGTCATCCGGGAGCGTATGACCGTGCAGGATCTGGACGCCGTCACCCCCCAGAGCCTGATCAACATCCGGCCTGTTACCGCCGTCATCAAGGAATTCTTCGGTTCTTCCCCGCTGTCTCAGTTCATGGATCAGAATAACCCTCTGGCCGAACTGACCCACAAGCGCCGTCTGTCCGCTCTGGGTCCCGGCGGTCTGAGCCGTGACCGGGCGTCCTTCGACGTGCGTGATATTCACTACACCCATTACGGCCGTATGTGCCCCATCGAGACCCCTGAAGGCCCCAACATCGGCCTGATCAACTATCTGGCGACCTTTGCCCGGATCAACGAGTACGGCTTCGTGGAAGCACCCTACCGCAAGGTGGACAAGGCCACCGGCTTCGTCACCAAGGACGTGGAGTATATGACCGCCGACGTGGAGGACGACTTCTACATCGGTCAGGCAAACGAGCCTCTGGACGAAAACGGCTGCCTGAAGAATGCCCGTATCACCTGCCGTCACCGCAACGAGATCATCGAAGTGGATCGGGGCGTCATCGATTATATCGACGTGTCCCCCAGAATGATGATCTCCATCGCGACCTCCTTCATTCCCTTCCTGCAGAACGACGACGCCAACCGTGCTCTGATGGGCGCAAACATGCAGCGTCAGGCCGTGCCTCTGCTGACCACCGAGCCGCCCATCGTTGCCACCGGCATCGAGCATAAGGCCGCCGTGGACTCCGAGGTCTGCATCAAGGCGGAGAAGCCGGGCACTGTTACCGCCGTTTCCGCTACCGACATCACCGTCAAGTATGACGACGGCGACGTACAGACCTACCATCTGACCAAGTTCGCCCGGAGCAATGCCGGCACCTGCATCAACCAGCGTCCCATCGTGGTGGTTGGCGAGCGGGTGGACACCCAGCAGATCATTGCCGACGGCCCCAGCTGCTCCGGCGGCGAGGTGGCTCTGGGCAAGAACGTGCTCATCGGCTTCGTCACGTGGGAAGGCTACAACTACGAGGACGCCATTCTGCTGAACGAACGTCTGGTGCGGGAGGACGTTTTCACCTCCATCCACATCGAGGAGCATGAGACCGAAGCCCGGGACACCAAGCTTGGCCCCGAGGAGATCACCCGGGACATCCCCAACGTGGGCGAGGATACCCTGAAAGACCTGGACGAAAACGGCATCATCCGCGTGGGCGCGGAGGTCCACGCCGGTGATTATCTGGTTGGTAAGGTCACCCCCAAGGGCGAGACCGAGCTGACCCCCGAGGAGCGGCTGCTGAGAGCCATCTTCGGCGAGAAGGCAAGAGAAGTCCGGGATACCTCCTTGAAGGTTCCCCACGGCGAAAGCGGTATCGTGGTGGACGTCAAGGTCTTCACCAAGGAAAATTCCGACGAGCTTGCCCCCGGCGTCACCAAGTCCGTCCGGGTATATATCGCCCAGAAGAGAAAGATCTCCGTGGGCGATAAGATGGCCGGCCGTCACGGCAACAAGGGCGTCGTTTCCCGCGTCCTGCCGGAAGAAGATATGCCCTTCCTGCCCGACGGCACCCCGCTGGACATCGTGCTGAATCCTCTGGGCGTGCCTTCCCGTATGAACATTGGACAGGTTCTGGAAGTTCACCTCGGCTACGCCGCCAAGGCGCTGGGCTGGAAGGTCGCCACCCCCGTGTTCGACGGCGCCAACGAGAAGGACATCCGGGACACCCTGAAGCTGGCGGGCCTGCGGGAGGACGGCAAGACCGTCCTGTACGACGGCCGTACCGGCGAACCCTTCGACAATCTGGTCACCGTCGGCTATCCCTACTACCTCAAGCTCCATCATCTGGTTGACGATAAGATCCACGCCCGTTCCACCGGCCCCTACGCACTGGTCACCCAGCAGCCTCTGGGCGGCAAGGCGCAGTTCGGCGGCCAGCGTTTCGGCGAAATGGAAGTCTGGGCGCTGGAAGCTTACGGCGCCGCCTATACCCTGCAGGAGATCCTGACCGTCAAGTCCGACGACGTCACCGGTCGTGTCAAGACCTACGAGGCCATCGTCAAGGGCGCGAACATTCCCAAGCCCGGCGTGCCGGAATCCTTCAAGGTTCTGGTCAAGGAACTGCAGGCGCTGTGTCTGGACATCCGCGTGCTGGACGAGAACGGCAACGAGATCGAGCTGAAGGACGACGATGACGACGATGATGTGGTCTACAGCTCCGACACCGACAATGAGGTGGTGGTCGGCTCCACCGACGAGGTGCTGGACGCGGGCTTCGTGATCGACGAGGACAGCCCGGAGAGTATTTTGGATGTGTTCGGTGATACGGAGGAGTCCGACACCGATAGCTACGAAGATTAAGGAGGCTGAAACATGGCAGATGCCACCTTTGATGCCATTAAAATTGGCATTGCTTCGCCGGAGATGATCCGGCAGTGGTCCTATGGCGAAGTGAAGAAGCCTGAGACCATCAACTATCGTACCCTGAAGCCCGAGCGGGACGGCCTGTACTGCGAGCGGATCTTCGGACCGACCAAGGACTGGGAGTGCCACTGCGGTAAATATAAGAAAATCAAGTACAAGGGCAAGATCTGCGACCGCTGCGGCGTGGAAGTCACCAAGGCCAAGGTGCGCCGGGAGCGCATGGGCCACATTGAGCTGGCCGCCCCCTGCAGCCACATCTGGTATTTCAAGGGCATTCCCTCCCGGATGGGCCTGATTCTGGACATCTCCCCCAAGGTGCTGGAGAAAGTCCTGTACTTCGCCGCCTATATCGTCACCGACCCCGGCGATGCACCTCTGGCGCTGAATCAGGTGCTCACCGAGAAGGAATACCGGGACATGCGGGAAAAGTACGAGGACGACTTCAAGGCCGGTATGGGCGCGGAAGCCGTCAAGGCGCTGCTGGAGCAGATCGATCTGGATCAGCTGAGCCATCAGCTTCGTGAGGAGCTGAAAACCGCTTCCTCCCAGAAGAAGCTGCGGATCGTCAAGCGGCTGGAGGTTGTGGAAGCCTTCCGGGAATCCGGCAACAAGCCCAGCTGGATGATCATGGATGTGCTGCCCGTCATTCCCCCCGACATCCGTCCCATGATCCAGCTGGACGGCGGCCGGTTCGCCACCTCTGACCTGAACGACCTGTACCGCCGTGTCATCAACCGGAACAACCGTCTGAAGCGGCTGGTGCAGCTCCACGCCCCCGACATCATCATCCGCAACGAGAAGCGGATGCTGCAGGAGGCCGTGGACGCCCTGATCGACAACGGTCGCCGCGGCCGCGCCGTCACCGGCGCCAACAACCGGGCGCTGAAGTCCCTGTCCGACATGCTCAAGGGCAAGCAGGGACGCTTCCGTCAGAATTTGCTTGGCAAGCGTGTTGACTATTCCGGACGTTCCGTTATCGTCGTCGGCCCTGAGCTGAAGCTGTATCAGTGCGGCGTGCCCAAGGAAATGGCCATCGAGCTGTTCCGCCCCTTCGTTATGAAGAAGCTGGTCTCCGACGGCCTGGCCAACAACATCAAGTCCGCCAAGAAGATGATCGACAAGGGCAAGACTGAGGTCTGGGACGCTCTGGACGAGATCATCAAGGACCGCCCGGTCATGCTGAACCGTGCGCCTACCCTGCACCGTCTGGGCATTCAGGCTTTCGAGCCGATTCTGGTGGAAGGCCGCGCATTGAAGCTGCATCCTCTGTGCTGCACCGCCTTCAACGCCGACTTCGACGGCGACCAGATGGCCATTCACGTGCCCCTGTCTCCCGAGGCGCAGGCTGAGGCCAGAATGCTGATGCTGTCCGCCAACAACCTGCTGCGTCCCCAGGACGGCAAGCCCGTCACCGTGCCTACCCAGGATATGATC
>ERZ827490.1337-NODE-1337-length-32484-cov-19.987388_pt1 | contig 32484 bp, 24 predicted proteins | sample MGYA00519770_ERZ827490 | MGnify/ENA primary metagenome ERZ827490 (study PRJEB31778, sample SAMEA3449324) | human gut metagenome | biome: human gut; feature: human-associated habitat; material: faeces | place: United Kingdom | collected 2010/2012 ...
AACTATTAATTTACAAGATATTATGATGTGAAATTTTGAGATATAACTAAATTTACCAGATTTCCATTAGAAACACCTTGCGGTCTTATGTTATATATCGGCGGCGAAAGGCTCCCCAATCGCCGTTTACCTTCAAATGTTCATGCAAAGATAGCTAAATTCAGTGAATTACCGGCTATGATTGCCTGAATTTGTATTTCAACCCATACTCTTCCAGCTTGCTGTACAGCGTAGTACGTCCTATTCCGAGCAGTTCGGCGGCAACCTTTCGGTTTCCGTTCGCCTGTTTCAACGCACGCAAAATCCGCTCCTTGTCTTCCGCGTCGTTTCGCAGGGCGAAACTGACAGGTGAGGTTGGTTTCGTCACGGCAAGTTCCAGATGCTCTTTCGTGACAAATCCGGTCTGCGCCTGCAACACCGCACCCATGATTTTCTGCCGAAGTTCACGGACATTGCCCGGCCAAACATGGGTCAGCAATGTCTTACGGGCTTCCCCGTCAAATCCGATAACATCGCATTCCAGTTCTTTGTTTGCTGCCTCACGGAAGAACTCAGCCAACGGCATGATGTCCTCCTGACAGTCGCGCAACGGTGGGACTGTTATCTCAAAATCATGCAGACGATATAACAGGTCTTGCCGGAATCGCTTTTCATTCACAGCCGTCTCCAGATCTTCGTTGGTGGCGGCGATGATGCGGACATTGAAACTTTTATCCGTCTTATCACCTATCGGACGGTATCTACGTTCCTGTATGGCACGCAGAAGCATCTGCTGGGTTTCCACTGCGAGATTACCTACCTCGTCCAAGAACAGCGTGCCGCCTTCCGCCTCATGGAAATAACCTTTCTTGGCACTGTCAGCACCTGTGAACGCTCCTTTTACGTGTCCGAAGAACGCTGATGGAGCAAGCTCTTTGGTGAGCGAACCGCAGTCCACAGCAACGAACGGCTTTCCTGCCCGCTTGCTCTTGTCGTGCAGCAAGTGAGCGATATGCTCCTTGCCCGTACCGTTCTCCCCGAAAATCAGTACACTCATGTCAGTAGGAGCCACCAGCCTTATTCGTTTCATGATGGCTTGGAACGCCGAGCCGTCACGGGAGAACACGGGCATACGGCTTCGTCCTACGTGTCGTTCCTTCAATATGCCACGGAGTAGAGGGACGAGTTTGTCCTCCACCAATTGTTTGGGAATGTAATCCAGCGAGCCGAGTTTCATGCTTTCTACTGCCGTATGTACTTCGGCATAGTCGGTCATGATGATGAACGGTTGCATCATCCCTTCTTTGCGCATCCAACGCAAAAGGTCGATACCATCGCCGTCGGGCAGACGCAGGTCTGAAACGACTATGTCTTTTTCTGTCGCTTGTAGCAGAAGTTTCTTTGCTATCGAGAGGTGGAAAGCCTGCACGGTACGGAATCCTTCCCGTGCCAGCAGGTTGCAGACAAACTCGCAGTACACGATGTTGTCCTCCACCACGATGATTTTTGTCTTATCCATTTTCGTATTTTCTCCTTTCTTCTTTTGCCAGACGGATAATCTCCGCTCCTTTGTCCAAGACAGCGGTCACTGCGTGGCGGGTTGCTTCGCCATCGGGAATACCTTTGCCATGAAGCAGCCTGTAAAGTTTCCTTAATGGCTGGTCGGCACGGAGTATCTCCCACGAACTTCGCAGATGGTGTATAAGGGCATCCAGCTCCTGAAGGTCTTTCTTTTGTCCCGCATCCCTTACCGCCTGCATTTCCTTTTCGGTTTCCGCTATCAGTTTCTCCAGCATGACGGATTCATTGCCGTAGGACAACAAAGTGGAAAAGTCCGGTTTTTCGTCCGGTGTGCCTTTCATGGCACAGTTATCCGAAATCTCCATCAGTTCCGATATGGAGAATGGCTTGAACAGACATCCGGCAAAGCCTTTTGCCAAAAGTTCCTCCGCATCGCAACTGCCCGAAGCGGTTGCCACTACCACGGGGATTGTCTGTGAATTGCCCACGTTGGACGAGCGCAACAGTTCCAGCAACTCGAAGCCATTTATACCGGGCATATTCAAATCTGTCAGCAGTAGATTGTATGTCTTTCGGCGTATCATTTCCATCAGTTCCGCCGCATCCGTGCAAGTATCGCAATGTATTCCTTCCTGTGCATACATTTCTTTCATCATCAGGAGCAGCACCTCATCATTGTCGATAGCGACAACATTGAGGTTTCTATTCGGTCGGTGAATATAAGCCTGTATCTCTTTTTCCGGTACTTCTTCAGCTTTCTGCATGGGAATTTCCACCGTGAAACGGCTTCCTTTACCTTTCTCACTTTCCAAATGGATTTTGCCGCTAAGCATCGTCACGATATTCTTCACAATAGCAAGCCCAAGTCCGAAGCCGTCTTTTACAGCGGCGTTTGAAAGGCGTTCAAACGCACCGAATATTTGTTGCTGTTCCTCTTCGGTCATGCCTGAGCCAGTATCTTCAACCGTTATTGTCAGCACCCCATTGATATAGTCGACTATCAGCGACACTCCACCTTTCTCTGTGAACTTGATGGCGTTTGACAGCAGGTTGTTCCCGATTTGGATAATTCGTTCCTTATCGGTCAGTACCACGGTATCGCTTACGTTATTTACTGTTAGCGACAGCCCCTTGTTCATAGCAACGGGCATGAACTCCGTTTCAAGGGTATGCACGATTGTGGAAATACGGCATGGTAATAGTTTGGGCTGCTCCTTGCCGTTGTCCAAGCGGAAGAAGTCAAGCAGAGTGTTGAGCATATCTCGCATACGGTTGGAAGATTGCTGTATGTTATGAATATACTGCCCGGTCTTGCCCTCATTATGTTCTTTCTGCATCAGTCCGGCATAGCCCGTTATTGCCGTCAACGGTGTGCGCAGCTCGTGGGTGATGGTATGCACCGCCTTCTTTCGGGAGGCTATCAAAGCATTATTTTGTTCAACGCTCAGATTCAGTTCGTTTATCAACCGTTCTCTTTCTTTCCTTGCCTGCACCTTCTTCTTTATATCCCGTTGTATAATAAGATAAAAGACAACCAGCAAAACAATAGAGAATATAATCAAGCCGGTAATGATGACAGTTGAACGCTCGTAAGATGCTTTTAGACGTGCCTCCTTGTTTCGGAAAGCGAGCCATGTCTGTTCGTCCAGATTTGTAATCATCATACGCAGTTTGCGGTTAAGTTCCTTGTTACATAACCGCAAGCTGTCTGTATAGGCTTCTATATCACGTTGCTGTCTGTTTATCTGAGAAATTAGTTTTTTATCCAATGAGGTCTGCCGGGTCGTAACAGGTAGCTGCACGGTTTCTTTGCCTCCGAAAAATCCGGCTATGCCTTTCTTCTTGCGGGTAACGGTCTTTGTTGTCGTATGTGTGGTAACGGTCGGTTTCTGGTTGAACAGAAGGCTGTCGGTCTGCCTTTGTTTCCGTGAGGCTTCCATGATTTGAAACAGATGCGCTTCTTTGGCAGCTAACAATGTACGGAGTGAATCAATCTGAGTGGGTAGTATGAATTCCTCGCATTGTACGCGTAAGGCTTGCAGCATGGAATCGGTCTGCACACGGCGTTTCCGGTAAGCCAAAGTATCCTCATTATCCCATACCAAGACGGATTCACCGTAAGTTGCCAATGCGGTCACATAGCGGTGGGCGGTGTAGATGTCATGCTGGGTCTGGAAAATTGCGATTGACTCGTCTTCTATCTTCTGTACCCGGTTACGCTCATGGAGAACAATGGCGACCATGCTGCCGATAATCACCATCAAAAGGAAATATCCTATGAATATTTTATGTTGTAAAAGTATCTTCATAGATTCTGCCTTTTTATAAATACAAAAATCCGTTATTTATCAGACTCCAGTTGTGTTTGTTTCCGATGCTGTTCCGTCATTTCCGGCTCATGCTTTTTGGGGTAGTTACGGAAGATATCGGGATGCTGACAGGTTTCAAGTAGACGACTCACATCATATTCATTTATAAATGGCATACGCCCGCATATAACAGCAGGCGTATGTTTCATTTTATTTAGATTGATAATATTCAGTGCGTAACTGACGGAGCTATCGTACCATCTGAAACATAGGTCGCATCCCAAGAACCTTCCAATTGTATATTATTGAGATTTAATCCCGGAAGACGTATGTCAAGGTTCTTAATCACTACATTGTTCAATGCATCGAGTAGTGGCTGTAACAGGTGGTTGGTCAAGCCACCCACAATGCCGGAAAGAATATTATCGCCCAATAATTGCTTGACAACTTCTTCGAGATTCACTATGTCGTTTAGCTTAATATTGAGTTCCAACGGTTCTCCTGTTTTATCTTCGCTGAAATCACTCAACGTCAGATTCAGAAGTTCAAATGTAGTGCTATACTGCAAATTGGATTGCATCTGATAACCCAAAGGTTTGTGAATATCCACAAGCAAACCATTAAGGGCTTGCTCATCCAATTTCTCCAACAGCGAGGCAAGTAAAAATTTATACTCATCGCTATCACGGTTTACGTTTATTCTCGTAAGTTTACCTTCTCCGCAAAGGCTAAATACATTCAATTTACCAAGATTATTAATTTTGGTCACAGGAATGTTTTTCCATGTTATTTCAGGATAATAAGAACGGCATGTACGGTTAAAGTCGATGCTCTTAGGTAAGGACGAATAAGTCACGTCAACAGCATTTACAGTAGTCCACGGGTTGAGAATATAGTTCAAGCCAAGCAAACTGTTACCTGCACCTCCTTCACCCTTCAAAGCTGCTTCAAGACGTTTAGTTACCTCTTTAAGCAACTGCTCATTTAATGCTTCTACCACATCACCTAATAACATATTTACCAAACGGTCAACGATTGTGGTGAGGCTTCCTGCAATCACATCAAGTCCTGTTGCCTTGCTTAACGCATCAAGCAAAGCTGACCTTAGCAATCCTTTGACAACATCGGTGGTGAGGTTGTTCTCGCGTATCTGCTTGACAAGATTGTCCACCAACATACTTACCGCCTTGTTATCGTCAATCATGTCACGACCGTAAACATTCCCGGCAATGACGCGCTGCATCAACACGTTGGGAGAAGGATTTGCCGGACTGAAATCAACCGTACATAGATAGAACATATTATATTGATTGAAGCCTTTTGGTCCCAATTCGGGCATATTGATACGAGCAGACGCGAAGTCACCATTGTATCCTGTCAGAATTTCATTGTCCTTTTGGTCTATGAAAAGATTTTTGTCGGCATTACCAACAAATACAGCCTTGTAATCTCCATTAGGAAGTTCAAAGTTTATTTCCTGCTTTAGAGGCCATTCGTATGTCTGTGGTTTGATATTTCCTACAGTCCCTTCATACTTCAATACTGTTTTTTCTGTATGATACTTGTACGTTCCGTCTGCCTGTTTTTGGTAGATTAGGCACACTAACGATTGTATCTGCTCGGAATTTCCGTTAACCGTAGCACGGGTATTTGCAGCTAAACCTGCCGGTTGTGGGAAGAATGTCGCACGGAAATATCCCTCCGGTACGTTTCCTTCCACATTGCCGCTTGTAGGTTTGTCCAACAATGAATCCGTATCATTGTCGCATGATGTAAACGCAATGGCTGCACACAATAATAATCCTATATATGATGCTTTCATAAACTGTCCTCCTGTCGTTTAAAAGTTATCAATCCAACCGTCCCATTCTTCATCTTCAATGTTGATGTTGCCGCTGAAGCTGACATCAAAGTTTCCACTTCCGTTTCCGAGTGTCAACCATGTTATCTGGTTTGGGTATATCGGTATCGTGGAATGGTCGGACTTTATCGGATATTTTGTTGTCCCGGTTGAGGTAGTGATCTCAAGATAATTGTTTGTCCCGGCGGCATCGGCGATATTCTCCTGTGGTAGAAGATTTATCTTAACTCTAACCTCTGAAGCTCCAAGTCCATCGGTTATAGTCTTGGATAATACGATAGGTTCTCCGTCTGTAATCACTTGTCCGCCTGTGCCGTCGTGAATATACATGGTTGTATGCCCTTTTACTTGGAGTTTTACCGACTGCATATCAGGTATGTTCTTTATCCTAACTTCCAAAGCTCCGTTCTGCCTTGTAAGTACGGTGGATTGCGTTCCGGTATTTGCAGATGCGACAAAACTTAGAATGCTTCTAAAAATATGTTTGTCTGTTTCATCATCATTACCATTGATGTACCCAGTAGTGGCTTCTTTGTATGATGGAACTATATCCGCACTATATAAGTCCGGCAGTTTTGGAGTTTGACCTTTTGGAACTGCGAGAAAAACAGCTTTGTAGCTTGTTTTCGTATTGAGATCTTCAACCGTAAGGTGATTATCTGTCAATTCCAATTCGCGCACCTGCGAATAGCCGACTGTGCCGTCGCCATTGTCATGACCTTCATATAGATACATTTTTGCGTCATAATTGGCAAGATTGAGACTTTGGGCGGCACGAGACAGGGTGTTGAGTCCGATGTGAAAAGTGGTTGATGTTTTCTCGGATTCCGGTAACAGATCGGACTCCGAAGAACATGACGACAAAGCTCCTGCCAATGCTATCGCCATGCTTGATAATAAAGAGAATCTGCTCATATAATCTTGTTTTTATTTTCTGGTTGTAATTGGTTATTTTTTATCTCCGCCAAGTGTTCCTCCGTCATGTTCACCCCATTCCTTGTCAATGCCCAAACCGGGAGGTACATTACCATTATCCATTGCGCCTCCATAATATTCATCCCACACGGTATCTATTTCGATGTATATATCGCTTGTCTGTCCGCTCAGGTCTATCGGTTTATTATGTTTTCCCATTCGGTAAAAATGGTTGGCACGTATGGGATAGTGCATCGCTTGGCTATCATCTTCGTTTTCCGGAGTGTCAATAATGCCTGTACCACTGCGTGATGATATTTTATTATTAGGCTGATAAAATATCCTGCGCCGCGCAATCTCATTTCCATTAGAATCGGTCATTACCAGTTCCAGTGTGCTTTGTCCTATTTCCATGCCCGCAGCAATAGGTAGCAAATAGGCCGAAAGAGAGAAAACTCCGTTATCCTCCGGTTTGACTTCATAACTTGCGATGACACGTTCCGCATCATTATTGCTGCCGGATGTGATGAAGTCCGTATATTCATTGTCCGGAACTATATCCGGAGAATCATATCCAATCGGCATTTGTGGTAAAAACCATATTTCCTTGTTTTGGGGTGTGTAAAGTCTGAGTTTTACATAAGCGACTTTAGTCCCTTCTATTTCAGCAGGCAGTTTCTTGAAGTAGCCCATTACTCCCGCCACACGGCGGTATAGGATTATCGGGCGGGACAATGCTGTTCCGTCTTTTAGCTGTTGCTTGGTGAATGTTTCGCTTCCGGCAAACAATTCCGATTGGGCAATCAGGTTTATGTTTGCACCATTTTGTAACTTGAAATGCTCTTCTGACAATTTCTTACCTATGGTTGCAACGCTTCCGGGATTCCCATAGGCTGCCACCGAATTTGCATTCTGGAACGTAGGGCTGTCTGATGTTCCTGTAAACGTGTCGTCAAAACCCACTGCAAGAAACATATATTGTGTACCATCCTCGTAATCCTGATACTTAGTCCGATATTCCTGTTGGCGAGTATCCAATCCAGTCATTGCCCCGTCAAGGTGTTTCCAGCTTATATCTTCACTTGCTACACAGGTATAGTCATCGTTTTCCTGCTTATAGATATATAGCTGGACTCGTGTTGCGTGTTGTTTACCATATATATCTTCTCCGGGATCAACAACAGCGGTGCGCGTTGACGCAAGTGAATTATTTTTTACGGTAATAGCAATGGAATATTTACTATCAGAGGGTGCTAAAGGAGGTGTATCATTCTCCGAACATCCATATACCAGCATTGTAGCCAAACCGCAAATCAGATGCTTTATTTTTATAATATTCTTCATATTTATCTCCTTGATTTTCTCGTTATCTTATGTTTCTGCATAAGCATATTCTCGTTCAATGTGATTTCAAGTGATTTAGTTTCGCTCTTGGTTACAACAAAGAACGCTTCCATCGGAGCAACCAGTAGATTGGGGTTGGCTTTGCTTGAGACTGTCTGACTTTCAATCGTCGCATCTTTATTGTATGAACTGCCGGCACACACTCGTATTTCCTCAATTTCAGAGTTTGCCTCCATCAGTTTTGCCACATTGATGTGTGTCATAAACGGATTGCCCATAAGGAATGTCCTGCCACTTTCCCGATTGTTGAGTGTAATTTTCCGAGGAATGCTCATTGCAAAATGACCGATATTAGCAACCGTTCTATCTATAGTTTCTGACTTTCCGGTGGAAGTTCCATTGGAACGGAAATAGAAATACCGATTATGTTCCTTAGGAAAACGGAATGTATAATTGTTCCTATCGTTCGACGAACCCGCTTTGAACAAGAAACCTTGTCCTACGGCATACTTCGTATTTACAGCATTGAAATCCGTGGACCATCGTGCTGTTCCGACATCGGTTCCGTTTAAATCTTCATCTTTTTCTATTGCCGCACCATTCCAGAAGTGTTGATATACGATTGGTTGGTTACGGACTTCTTTATAGTTGTCGGCAGACAAAACGGTAAAATACTTGTCTCTTCCCCAATTTGCATTTGGAGATATGAACATATCACCAGTGTACATTTCCTGTAATGGAGCGGAAAGCAAATAGTAGCATCCACCTTGCAGTGATTTATCGATAAATACTTTGCCGCCTATTGTGAGATGATGTGTTCCGACTACTTCTGCACCACTTTCAAAATGGATGTTTCTGCAATAGTTCTTTTCATTGCTTGCAAGTTCCGGATATTGTTTGGCATTTGCCGGAATAATGACATTGGTACAAGACCACGGACTTCCGTCAGTCCAATTCTCCCATTCGTTCCAACCTGTTGATGCTGCATTGGTTTTCCAAGTCGTCACCTGTGGGTGAATGATAGCGTTGACATCATAAGCCAATAGTTGACTGCTGTCTGCCGAATAAATATAAAGCGTATAACGACCTACCGGTAACGCTCGTGCAGGAATAACAATCTGTCCACCGGAAATGGTGGCATTGATAGTTATATCTTTTTTATTTTCACTATTATAACACCAAATACTTAATTCGGAATATTCTGGCGTTCCATTGACCGGAATATTCAAAACATTGCCGTAGCATGTATGAAATGTTGCGTCCTCTATTTCCAGTTTGTCGCCATCATCATCGGTATCAGCGCAGTCGGGTATGCCGTCGCCATCGGAATCAGGGCGGATAAATACACCACATATTTTTGAAGTATTCAACAGTTGTAATCCACCGACAGTGAACTCAATGCGGTCAAACTCTTGTTCGGGAGTAACTTCAATGTATGTATATCCGCCATGTGAAATTAGGCTGGCTCCCAAAATGTCAAAATCAGCAGTGCTTGCAACTTTGGTATCTCCATTATAAACTTTCAATTCTCCAACTTTGGACAAGTTTACTGAAAGCAAATCTCCCATATTGCCAAACACCAGCCCGATAGACTGGTTGGCTTTTTGCTTCCGGAATTTTAACGCTATTGTGGATCCGCCTAAAGAAACTCCGTCGTTGAGCAAAGCTCCCGTTTCCATACTGCCATCAAGTAGATAATCCAAGTTTTTGAATGTATTTCCGACAGACAGGAGTCCTGCGCCAATCAGTGTCTTGTTATAATCTATTTGCAAGTCATCTTTCAAATTTGTCATTAGCTCCATGCAACCACCCATGCCGGAGGATTCATCACATGACGGATCTTCATAGAAAATGCTGTAAATCCTCATGGATGTGAGAACATCAGCTACACCTTTGCGCCATAGTTCAATCCGGTCAAACGATTGGTCTGTTTCAACACTAAGACGCACTTTGTCATTGGCAGAGCCTATCAAGCTCAGATGTACGCTTGAATTTCCTGTTGTCACATCATTGTTGATAAGGTTATCGCCGTCATATAGTTTTATTTTGAAAAAACTCAGCGCACTCAAATCGAGCAGCATTGTATTTGCCTGTACCACAAACCCGGTACGAATTTTTCCTGCCGCAGATACCGGTGTGTTCATTTTGAATGCAGCCACAGGACTCCATTCCAGAACCGATGCCAGTTGATTGGATGTCGCATAATTGTCCGGGTTCTGATCTACAACATTGTTCATGTTGTTGCTGCCATTAAACAGACAAAGCAGACAGCCCTTCCATCCGAGTGCTTCCACTGCGTATGCGCCATGTGAAGCGGCAGTAATAGCTTTGTTGCATCCGGCATTTTCACCAACAGATTTGTGCATGATTGTAGCCGTATGGCTAAGTTGCCGACCATCAGGAGCGGTATAAAATGCTTGTACTCGGTAAGCACCATCATGGCTCATGCCAGTGAGAATGTTCCCATTCTGCACGGAAGGATTTGAACCGTATGGTTCCGACAATATAGTATAGGTCACATTTCCTTCTGTTGTTTCCGGCAACCGATATGAATAGTTGTATGTAACATCATCGCCAAATGTGAAATAATTGGAGGGATCAAGTCTAACACCTTCCCGAACATAGGCATAATAAACATTCATACCACCTAAATTCAGCAAACCGGCAGGATGTGTGAACTCTATTTGCGAACACTCCTGCGTTGTAACCATGTTGGTGAGTGTCTGTCCGGAAAAACCAATTAAACTAAGGCTTAATAAAGATGTTGCAGGTGTAGATTCTTCAACCTCTTTATTGTTGGCGTCATAAGAGGTCAATGTGGGGGCAGCTTGACCAAATAAGTCAAGACCGAGAACTTTATTGGTGCTATAATAAAATCCCACTTCTGTTCCGGCGGAAATCGAACGCTTCAAATTTATTCGGGCATAGGAACGAATGCCTAATTCCGACGTGAACGGTGCGGAATTGGTCAAATCGGTGTCTATGAGTTTATCAGCTGATGCGATATTGCTTTTGCTGATAACCGGTGTTCCCCCTGTCCAATAACTGTTGAACTGCGCCTCGGATGTAGCGCGAATTTCGGGATTCTCGCCCACAAAAGCATATTTCACAGCCAAAGCTATATTGGATGCAACAGTGGCATCGACACCGGTGAAACTCATGCGTACCTCGTTGAATGGTTTGCTTGCATTGAAGGAAAGCACACGGTCAGCTACGGAATTGCCTACATTGAACGACAGCAGATCAAGTTTGAGTGTCGTTGTTTCATCGGCGGTATATACGGATTCTTGCTTTTGCCCGTTAAGATAGGTTTCCAATGTCAACCCTTTAAGAAGGCTGAGGTCAAGTAATTTGGCACCGCCTGCTTCAGTATCCTTATACACAAATCCTACTTTCTGACCGGAAGCATATACATGATAAAGGTCCTTGACCGACACAATGGGCGTGTATGCAACGCCCGCGCTGATAGCCGCAGGAATATTGCAAGCATTGGTTATATCGGTATCCACAATGTTATCCAACGCCCCGTTGCTAACGCCGATTACATTGACGGTAGAGGAATTGATTTCGTTGATTACACGTCCCGGTCCGACAATAGGCACGCGGCAGTTATCACTCTTCCATGTCCCATCAGCTTGCTGTATTAGACCACCGGGAACAGTCACCTCAATTGCAGCGCGGCTATTCAGTCGTTCTGGTTGTGGTCCGTAGTCAAGTTCGTTATCAGTACACGAACTGAGAATGACGGCAGCAAGCATCACCGTTGTTAATACTCTGTTCATATAGCTATATATTGTTTTCAAATTATAATCATCTTAGGTGGAGTCTATTGCTATGGCATTTGGTAATGGTTGTACCCGTCACCGCGAGAACCAGAGCCGGACTCAGTAACGACCATCAATTGCGGTCTATGTTAGCCGCACTATGGCGGCTTCAAGTTGGGTTGTCAAATGATTTATGCCCAATCTTGGTTAATTATGTTATTTTTACCTATGTATAATTCTCTCTGTTTTCTACTCACAACTTTTCTGCGTGAGCTTTGCAGACCTTTCGGACTACTTCTTGCAACGATGATACAATAATCATCGGTCATATTGGTTATAGACAGCACCCCGAAGCAGTGTTTGCCGCCTCCGGGTGCTGTGTTAGGATTTAATCGGGTGAATATACCTGATTCATTGATTAGTTTTCTTCAATACCCATGTTGTGGATAACACCCCAAGCGTTGTTCAGGATAATTGTGATTTCATTGTTAACGCTCAAGTCAATGGGTTCGTCCGGATTTTCGGGGTCAGGTCTGGTTGTATCTGCCTTAAGTTTCTTACCAAACGAATAGAAATAGTTGCGGTTCACGTTGAAGATTTTAGTATCATCTTCACCTGTCTGAGTCTGATCAAGAACACCGGTCCAAGTTTTCAGGTCATTGCCGTTTTCATCACACAGGGCGATAGTAAATGTAGCCTTGCCTTCCACCTTTGCAAATGGAACGAGGAAGCAACCACCAAGGAGTGAATTAGCCTCAGTTTTAAGGTTAGTTTCATCCTTGCCTGCCCAGTTGTAGATACCTTCAACAACTGTTACACCTTCAGTAGGAATTGCAAGATTCAGAACTGTAACTCTTTCAGTACCGGCAGGACCACACTGGTTCTGCAACGAAAGTGAGGGAATGTTGTAGGCAGTATTGCTTGAAGAAGCATATACACGAACAGATTTAACCGTTGTTTCACCTACTTTTTCCGGGATATTCTTGAAATAACCAAGAACACCAGCAACTTCACGGCGCATTTCTACCTGAACAGGAGTTGTGCTGATTTTGCCTATGTCATTAGTGGAGAATACTTTTTCTCCGGCAAAGATTTCCTCAACATCTTCTACAGCGTTAGGAGTTGCAACAGCAAGTGCGGCAGTCCAATCAAGAGTTGTTTTCAACTCTTTTTTGTAACCATAGGCAACCAGTTTGTACTCTGCTGACTTGTCAAGGTTCTTCAACTTGACAGTCTTGGTTGTCTTGTTGTCGGTTGTACCGGGAGAAACGGCACTTTGGGTTTCCCAATTTCTGATTGCCCAACCCTCGGCAAGGTCTGTGGTAACACCGGTTGCAGCCTCCCACTTCTCACCGTTTTTCTTGAAGAGCTTGAGCTCAACATCCGTTACCTCACTGTACGCCTCAGAGCTGTACACCGGACGTGCGGCACGGGTTTCGGCGCCGCTACCACCGGCATTGAGAGCCAATGTGATTTCACCTGAGACGTTTACGTCGTTTGCACCACCTCCATTGATGACATCTTCATCATTGGAACATGCGGAGAACAGCATTATGCCTGCTGCTGCCGCGAACAGAAGATTTTTCTTCATGTGACTAATGATTTTGTTAAACAATTGGGTTAATTATAAAGTTCTCTTTTATTCTTCTTCAATATCCATCTGACTGATAATCGTCCATGAATTGTTTAGCAAAGCATAGATGACAAAATCTTGCTTTTCGCAATCCCACACATAACGCAGGACAGTCAATTCGTTCCTTTTCATGGTTATTTTCACATCTTTGGGAGTAAGCAACGGACTCGAAGGGTCTGACGCATTGATAAAATCAAGATGCAACTTCGTTCCATTTTCTTTCAAAGAGGGTGAAAGCACCGTTTTAGTTATTATGTTCTGCTCCGGTTCCCATAGGTGAGTTGCCAAGACATCGGTAATACCTGTATATTTGAAGGCGTTATTCACATTGTCATAAACACCATTTATTTCTTTCCGTGAACCGTTGATTCCTTCGGGCAAACATTCCCATTTTTTTTCAATAATGAGTTTGCCCTTTGTCCGCTCCATTTCCACTGTATGATTGTTATGCCATGCGTCATAGAGTATGGTGTCGTTGGTCATATAGATGTCTTCTCCCTCCGTACTATTGGGATTGAGGTCAAGCGAGAGACCGTCTTCACTTATCGCATCAAGGTTGCTCATGCCACCCCATACTGTCAGGACATACCTGCCATGAGGAATGCAGGGACAAAGATCTACCGGAAGAATTTGCTTGTCGCCCTTGACCTCAAACACACCCGACTCTTCAACAACGTCGCCCGTATTCAAATCACGCAACACATAGTAGAGTGTTGGCACATATTCACGGAAGGCAAGATTATAGCCTTTACGCTGCTCTGCTTCGACATTATCGACATTGAAATAGTTTTTGTCTTTTACTGCAATGTTGATTTGGAGCGGTGGACAATCTTCAATCTCGTCACGAATGCAAGACGTGAATTTCATGACAGGTAGCAATAGAATGTACGCTATATTTCTGATTGTTCCTTTCATGCTCAATCCTCCTTACCATTAGTTATGATGTTGATAAACCGTTGCTCGTTGTGGTAAGGCAGGAAATCCACCTCTGTTTTGGCTCGGTTGTGTAATTTGCTATCTATAACAGCATCTACGATATGTTTGTAGAATTTTGCCGTGTCGCCAAATCTTGCGGAAATCATTGAACGGACATATTCCGCAACAGGAGATGTAGCTTGTACGCCTTCCATAATTTGTTTCGCCTCTTCATTCTTGTTAACACTCAACGCTGCAATCGCACTGTTTACGTCAGCATACGGTCGCAGAAGTGTGTAGGCTTCTGAGAGTTTGCGTTGTTTCGCATTCAGTAGTCCGAGGTTATATCTGGCCTCCGGTAATTCAACATTCTGTAATAGTTCGATGGCACGTTCATAGTTCTCAGCAAACACATAACTTGCAGCAAGTGTGTTCAGCATTTCCGGTGTATATTCTTTCCGGGTTTCAAGGACTTGACGCGCATCATCTGTACGATTCTCATTGAGGTATAATATGGCAAGATTGTTGGCAGCTACATCGGATTCAGGGAAATATTTGAGAATTGTTTCATAGACCTGAATACGAGACTTGTCATCAGCAGCAAGCGTTGATACACGCAGCATCTCTTCTTCGTTGAACGCATCGGGACGCTTCTTGTACATTTCAAGCAATTCCGCATCGTCAGTGAAACTCTTGATTGTCCAAGAGTAATCATAGAGAACTTTGCGGTCTTTTGCCAGATAATTGTTTTTAATGCGCGTCCAGCAAGCAAGGCGACGTATATATTTCTCTGCAGCATCATCAGTGGGACCGGGATATTTGAGCATCAACTCACGCACCTTGATACTGTCTGGATCGTTTGCCGCAATCATTGCCTGAACAACAGGCTCCCAGCCTTCGGGTGCTGCACCTGTTTTGATAATACGCTGGATATCCTTAGACAACCCCAACTGCGATATAAGCCAGTTTTTTGCTGAAGTTGCACGGTTGTTGGCAAGCATTATATTGTGCTGATAGCTTGCTTCCGCAGATGCGGAGCCGAAAATATTAAGACTTGTAAGGGTAGCAAGCGAATCCTGCAATATCGGGCGAAGGGTTTCCAGCATACCAGTCAATTCCCTGCGATTGTTTGCCAAGTCCATGACAATATTCCACTTGTCAACTATAAACTGCAAACGGGCTTCACCTTTGCCCTGATGTACTTTCGGACGTATCTTGAACTCCGGCTCAATCCATGACAGGTTATATTCCTTACGGACATCTATCAATGAAACCGGGACACTGACGTTTGCAATGTCAATCGTGTCAATGCCCGTGCATTGACCGCAACCGTCATTTGATACCACACCGACAATCCGGGCATTATCCACCCCTTCGGGAATCTCTACACTCTCATTGAACGGTATGGCTATCGTTTCTGCAAGTTTTTCTATTTTAACCGCTTGTCGGGCATACGGATCTTCATATCCGTGAAGTACCTCTTTACGATGTTTTTTCTTACTGTAGATGGGAGCGTCAAGCACAAGCGGTTCATATTCGTCAAGCACACTGTCCTCTACAACCAATTGAGGAGAAATGACCAAACGGCTTCTTTTTGAAAAATATTTGCCGGGTACATTGAATGTAACCTGCATTTGAGCCATATTTGCGCTATCCGGTGTGAGTGTGCTTAATGCAGGCTCCACCGTCACCGATTTTGCATTCTTTTGTGTGGCACATCCTGCAAATATGCCGACCGAAGTCGCCAACAATACCGGATAAATGATATTTCTTTTCATACGAATCTGCATTTAGAATATATAGACTAATGAAATGGCAGCTTTGGTCGGTCCGACATAATTCTTATGTTTCCTTTCGTAGCATTTGATACATGGTATGCGGTCGCTTTCTTTGTACCAAAGCCTCTCATAACCTAATCCAATTTCAGCTTCAAGATTCCAGTGCGGTGAGAGAATCCAGTTATATCCATAGGTGATGCCGCCTCCTGCCATGTAACCGTCGTAGCGTTTGTCGCGGAACCCACCGAAGAACTGCGCTCCGTGTCCATGCAGACCGAAGAAATGGCCTTCAAATTTTTCGCACAACCAATACTTCACTTCCGGCTCGACAAGCCAAAAGCGCATTTTTTTATCATTTTTATATGTCCACGGGTTGTACGAACCGCTAAGCTGAAGCGTCACGCGGTTACTTGTCGCAACTTCAACTCCACCATTTATAGTTCCACCGGCAAGCCAGTAAAGCCCATTGGTTTTTATGGCAACATCCTGTGCAGCTATCTTAGTTATTCCTGATAGGAATATTATCAATACAATCGCAATTCGACTTAATCTCATACGCCTTATATTTCTGTTACCTTTTTATATTCTAATTCGTCCTCAAACTTTTGATTTTCAGTCCAAATCATGTACATCTCCTATAAGCAGATGTATCCATAAAATAAATTTGTTGATTTTCAATCGAATTGCACAAATAACGGCCACTTAAGGAATAGATATTGCGTGCCATTTTAATCACAGTCAGGATGTTATCTCAATTTTTTCTGGCGAAAAATCTTTGTTGTTTGAGGATATTTTGCTAATTTTGCACTCCGAAAAACATCTGCTTATAGGAGATTGACATGCGAGGAATGTTGCTATTTGCCTTTTCGGACAAACTCCAGTATCATCCTATTGGCGTCATCTATTTTATTGGCGTTCAATGATGAAAGGTATATTCTTGTTGTTTTTTCGGAATCGTGTCCTAATCCTTCACTTATGACTGAAATGGGGATATTGTTGTTGTAAGCAATATTTGCCCATGAATGGCGGGCAACATACAAGGTCAATGGCAATTCAAGCCCTAAAAGTTGCCCTATTTCTTGAAGATTCCGATTGACATTATGTATTTTTGAAAGGTATTGTTTTCGTTCGTTTGTGCCGATTTTTGTAATTATCGGTAGTAAATAGGGAGAGTTGTCTGTGTCATACTTATCAACGATATGTTGCATACAATCTTCCCAATGAATGAAAAGCTGTTGTCCGCTCTTTTGTCGTTTGTATGACAATATCCCGTTCTTGAGATCTTTCTTTTTAAGAAAGGCCATATCCACAAACGACATACCTCGTGTATAGAAGGAGAACAAAAACATATCGCGTGCAAAATCATAACGCTGGATTTCAGAAAAATCCAACATTATGATTCGGTGTATGCTATTGACATCAATAGCCCTTTTGATAGTCTTATCCATTCCAGTGAACACATTCTTGAAAGGATTGGTACTCATAACAAGTCCTTTGTCAACAGCGCGGTTATAAATGGCTCGTAAAATGCCCATATAGAATGAAGATGTGTTTTTTTTCAATCCAAGCGTCTTTATAATATACGTTTCATAGGCTTCTACTATTTCCGAGTCTAATTCTCCGATAAATAAATCTCGCCCGTTTCTAAAACGCATGAAGCTGTTAAGCGTATTATTATACGTTTCAGCAGTCCGTGTTTTTCCTATTGTATTCAACGATGCGATTACATTTTTTGTAAATGTGAAGAGAGTGTCATATTGCCTTTCGGGTGACACATATGCTTTGATGATGTCTTCGGCAGTATATGTCGGAAGAGTTTGTTCCAATACTTTTATTATATAGCGTATCCGCTTCTCTTTCTCAGCAAGTTCTATCTTCAAATCCTTGATGTATTCCTCTCTGCTTGATATCACAACACGGATATCTCCAGAGTGCCATTCTTCCTCAAACAGTTTACAACCGGTTTTTATCTGCTTGGTTACACGGGTTTGTGTTATCTGATAGACTAATACACCTTCTTTTCCGGGTATAGATGAGGGGCGAAATTTTAATTTGATTGTTGCCATATTTCCAGTTTTTAGATTATTGATAAAATTGAAGGGGAATCCAATTTGGACACCCCTCCAAAATATATCATAATCGTAACCCGGATTTTGGAAATACTTGATTAGTTCTTAACTCTGAGATGTTTTTTTCAACATCATCATTCTCCTTGTCGGCGACTTCGGGCGTTGGCGGTGCAAGTTCCAGCTGTATCTTGCGGTCAAGGGCGGCAAGTTCGGACTTCAACTGTTTCAGTTCGTCCTCCTTCTTCCACACCTTGCCCGCTATCTCCTGCAACTGCGGTATCTCACGTTCCAGCACCTCATTCTTCGCCTTGTACTGGTCGATGATGGAGGGGATGCGTTCCAGTGCGTTGAGGAAGTTGCGGGCGGCAGCCACCGGGTCAGCCATTGCCAGATGCCCGTTGTTGTAGGTGTACTTGTAGTTACCCTCAACCACGAAACGGTTGTCGGTGAACTCCAACCCCTCTTTGAGCATCCTTTCGCTGACCACCTTAATCGGGAAGCCGTACAGTTCCCCGATTGGGGTGTACTGCCCTCCGGTGGTGGCGTTCTTGGCTATCTCCTGCAAACGCTTTCCGAGAACTTTCTCATCGGTGGAATCCACGCCGTCCACCCGCAGGTGGTTGAGGCGGTTGCCCTCCTTGTCGGTCTGCACCACCGAGAGAAAGCGGTTCCAGTCCTCCGTCATGGCATCAATGAAAGCCGTGTTGTGGCGCAGTTCGCCGGTCTTAGACTCCAGCTTGAACTCCGAATCACGCCTGCCTTTGTTGAACGACTTGCGTTCCCCTTCGAGCGAGGCAATGCGCTTCTCCAATTTCGCCTTGTCCAACAGGTCGGTGTTGCCGGAGAGCAACGCCATGTACTCCGAGAAGTTCATGCCCGACTTCTCGTCCATCGCACCCTCGTCGATGGTACGCGCACCCATCGCACCGCTTTTGAGCTGGCTGATGAAAGTCTGCTTGCAGTGCAGGAGGTTGAACTTGTAGCTGTCCAGCGACTTTTCCACCGCATAGATGATTACATCCACATTGTTCCCGGCGAAGTGCTTGGCTATCTCGTTTCCGGCTCTAACTCCGCGTCCGTCACGCTGTTGCAGGTCGGACGGTCGCCACGGCGTATCCAAATGATGAATGGCGACACACCGTTTTTGAGCGTTCACACCCGTGCCGAGCATAGAGGTAGAGCCGAACAAAACGCGCACCGTCCCGGCGTTCATGGCGTCTATAACCGCCTTCCGCGCCTTGTCGGTCTTGCACTCCTGAATGAAGCGGACTTCATTAGGCGGTATGCCGTAGTCCTCCGTCAGTTTGCGTTTGATTTCCGAATAGACGTTCCACCCGTCGCCCGGCTGGTAAGTACCCAAGTCCGAGAAGACGAACTGCGTGCCTTTCTGCGCGTCGTACTTCCGGTAATACTCCGCGATCATCTTGGCACAGTGGCTCGCCTTGTTGTCGGGGTGGTCTTCATAGAGCGGGTCTATCATGCGCATATCCAGTGCCATCTTGCGGGCATAGTCCGTGGCGATGAGCATCTTCGCCTTTTCCTCCGTTTCCGAGAGCGGCATCCTGCCCAGCAGGGTGGCGTCGCCAGTCTTGGCAAACTCCATCAGTTGCTTGATGAAATACTCTTGGTCGGGCGTGGGCGGTATGTGGTGCAGTATCTCGTTCTTGTGCGGTCGGTCCACGCCCACGTCCTCCGCCGTGCGGTAATCCGTTATCTCGTTGTAGAAGGCGGCAAGCTCCGGCACTTTGATGAAGTAGCGGAAACGCTCCTTCTGCACCACGTTGTTCGTCACGTTGAACTCAAAGTCGGTGGTCTTCTTGGCGAATATCGCCGCCCACGCATCGAAACAGCGGATGTCCTGCCGCTCCAGCTCCTTCGGGCGCAGGTACTTGAACAGGAGGTACAGCTCCGTCAGCGAGTTGCTGATGGTCGTGCCGGAGAGGAACGTAGCTCCCAAATCTTTGCCCGTGCGCTCCTGTATGGTGCGGATGGCGAAGAGCATATTGAGAGCCTTCTGGCTTCCTTCCGAGTTGCCCAGTCCCGCTACACGGTCGTGGCGCGTGTTGAAGGTCAGATTTTTGAACTGGTGCGATTCATCTATGAAGATGTGGTCGATGCCCATCTGTTTGAAATCCACCACGTCGTCCGTGCGCGATTGGATGGCGTGTTCCACCTTCTCCAATTTAGCCACAAGGTTGTGCTTGCGCTTCTCCAGCCCTTTCAGTATCGCCCGCGACACGTTCTTTCCCTGCTCACGCAACACTTCGAGGTTTTCCTCCACCGTGTCAAGCTCCGCTTGCAGGATACGCTGCTGCAACTCCGGTGATTGCGGTATCTTGCCGAACTGGTCGTGCGACATGATGACGCAATCGTAATCGTTGTTTTTGATGTTGTTGAAGAAACGCACACGGTTGGCGGTCGAGAAATCCTTTTCCGAAGCGTAGAGGATGCGGGCATTCGGATAGGCAGCTTGATAAGTGGCGGCAATCTCCGCGACATTGGCTTTCAGACCAATAATCATCGGCTTATGCGCCAAGTTCAGACGCTTCATTTCATGCGCTGCAATGCACATTATCAGCGTCTTACCTGTTCCGACTTCATGGTCGCATATTCCGCCGCCGTTCTGTTTTATCATCCAGACGCAATCCTTCTGCGACGGATAAACGCTTTGAATACCACGGCTTGCCAATCCTTTCAGATTGAGGTCGGGGAAGGTCTGGTGCGAGCCGTCATACTTCGGTCGCACGAAACAGTTGAACTTGCGGTTGTACATCGTCGTCAGCCGTTCCTTGAACTGCGGCGACTGCTCTTCCAACCATTCCGAGAATCCGTTACGGATTTCGTCAATCTTGGCATTGGCAAGTTGTATGCCCTCGCTGTCACGCACCTTGATGTCATTGCCGTTCTCGTCCTTGCCGATGGACTTCATCATATCAGGGCAGGTGTTGTGCAGGGCGTGTTTCAACAGGTGCATACCGTCATAGTTCCGGTAATAGCCCTTTACCAGAAATTCGTCCGTGATCTTCATGGTGCGGTAGCCACACGCCACGGAAAACTCGTCCATGCTGGCGGAATAGGCGATTTTCACGTCCGTGTCGAAAAGATGGCTCGTGTAAGCGGCATACACGCCCGTGGGAATCCAGCGTTCACCGAAGTTGAAGTCGAGGTCTTCAAAGGCGATGCGCTGCGGTTCGGCTTCCTTCAAAGCCTCCAAAGCCTGTTTCACCTCCGGCAATCTTTCGTTTTCGGGATTACCGCCTATCCATGCCTCTATGCGCTCCGCTTTCTCTATCACGTTCCCCGCAATGAAGCGGTCTTTAATCTCGTAACCGGTTACGAGCGGATTGTAGAAGATACGTCCTTTGAGGGCATTGAGCAGTTCCTCTTCCGTACTGTCGGTTATTCCCCGCATATAGTCGAGATTGACCGTACCGTACTTGTTGAGCGAAGCGGACAAGGCTTCTTCGGGAGAACCGACATTGGCGTGGTTCTCCACCGAGAAGGAAACGGGACGCTCGAAGATGTCCGCCTTGACAAACTTGCCGTCCTCTGCACGTTCCAGCGAAAGGATGTCGCGCCCGCCGGCATCCATCATCACTAACTTCACGTTTTGTTTGGCGTTGAGGTTGCCGTAGCGCATGACAAACTCGTCGTAACAGGTGTTCAATGCCTCACGTTGCGCCACCCCTTCATCGTGATACTCCGCTTCGTAGTTGTATAAACGCTCGTATGTGTCACGGAGCGACACATACAGCATAGCTTTCTCCTTCTGGTAACCGGTCAGGTCAAGCGGCTGGAATGTCGCGCCGTAAGGCGTGATGTCTTTCAGGTAGCCGAGATTGCGTGAAGCGTCCAACACCATCGAGCCGTCACGGTGGTGCGGCTCCAGTATACCATTAAACGGACGGGGAGAAAGGTCGAGAGGTTCCTCCTTCGGCTTTTCCGTTTCAAATTCCGGGAAAAGGGAAGTCGCCGGTTTCACACTTGCATTATTGTCCGTAACGTGATCGGGGGTGACTTCCTGCTGTGCTTCGGGCTGTTTCCTCGCTTCTTTTTCCGGTATGGCAGGAGTGGCTTTTACATACGTGCCGCCTACCCGTTGTTTCTCTTGATGTTCCGCAGCCAGCCTTCGAAGCTCCTTTCGCCGTTCCGGTGTCAAACCCATCATCATCTCGTAAAAGCCGTTGATGGGAGGATTGGTTTCCCAGTCCAGTGTGGCATAAATATCGTCAGGGCCGCTTTGTTTAACGGTATTCTCCGGCTTTGTTTCCTTGTTCCCGTTTATAGCTTTGGCGGTTTCAACAGGAGGTACAGCCGTAACCTGCGGCTTAGGATTAGGTACAGTTCGTTTTGTCGTGTTTCCTTTCTTCGCCGTCTTTTTCTTTTTGACAGGTTCTTCTATGGGCATTCCCCAAAGGTCAAGCAGGGTGAGCTGCACGGCTGCCGAGTGATTTTGTTGGCGTGGCTCTATTTCCGGTTTTTCCTTTATCGGTTGTGTCTGCGGTTTATCCACGTGGATTTCTTCTGCCCGTGCCGAAGATACCGTTTCCAGCTTTGCAGTTTGGGGTTCCACCTTTGTTTCAACGGCAAGCCGTTCCCGTGCCTGCCCGATTGCGCCCGAATACAGGCGCATGGCAAGCCTGAAATGACAGTCCTCGTCAAGCATACGGCGCAAATCCCCGGCGATGCCTGCGGTTTTGCCTTCGTGCAGATAGACCATTGCGGGCTTGCCGTAAGGATCGGTGTCGAGTTTCGCGGTCGTATGCACGATACGTTCGGGATGGTGGATGAAATAGGCGTTGTCCGTCAGGTTTGTCTTCGTATCCGTCTGTATCACGGTCAGTAGCCGTTCATCCTGCGACATTTCCGTCTTGTGCAGGTTCTTTTGCAGAATTATCAGGTCGCTGCCCACCTCTGTCCCCGCGTTATCCGAAAACAGGTTGTTGGGCAGTCGGATTGCCGATACCAGATTCGCCTGACTAAAAAGTTCGTTGCGCACGGAGGTCTTGGCACTGTTCAGCACTCCCTGCGACGTGATGAAAGCCACGATGCCGCCGTCGCGCACCGTGTCCAGTCCTTTTAGGAAAAAATAGTTGTGGATGGCTTTCTGTGATGAGCGTCTGCCGAAAGATTCACTCCTTTGAAATTCAGCGTCAAACACGGCTATGTCACCGAACGGGATGTTGGACACTGCCAAGTCGAAATAGTTGTTGAACGGCTTTTCGATTTTCTCAAAACCGTCTATGCGCATCTTTTTGTCGGGGTGGAGCTGTTGCAGGATAGTACCCGTGAGGAGGTCTTTTTCAAACGCCATCACATCCGCGTTGGGACTGTGCCGCAGCACGGCGTCCACGAAAACGCCGACACCGGCCGACGGCTCCAGCACACGCGACGGGTGGACACTGTAATCCGCCAGCACATCGGCTATGGTGTCTGTTATCTCTTTCGGTGTGTAGAAGGCTGTCAGCACGGACGCTTTCAGCGAATCCACAAACCGTTTGTACCCCAAGTCGTTCCGGCTGTTCTCCCGTATCAGCCTGTGCAGTTCCACGGTAGGGGCAAACAGTTCGAGGTCGGATTTCGCCCAGTGGACGGCATCCGTCAGTTCCCTTGCAGGGTTCAGAATACATTTCAGCCCGCCGAAACCGCAATACTTCCGGAGTATCGCCTGTTCCTCGGTTGTCGCCGTTCTCTGTTCCTTGTCAAGGACGAATGCCGTCCGTATCGCCTCGATGTTGTCCCGCAACCTTTGTTTGCGGTTAAACGCCATATTCCTCTATATAAAGGACGACAGCCCCCGTCAGCTCCGTGTAGAGCAGGTCATAATCGGGCGACAGGGCGAAATTGTCGTCCGAGAGGTCATAAATGGAGAATACGTTTCCGACAAGCGGCAGCAGTTTCCGGGTAAAGGATTCACGCTCCGCTTCCGGCACGTCGTCGGCAAACTCGTTTTCCACGACTTCGCGCAGGATGGCGTACTTGGAGTAGCGAAGCCCCTCCAGCAATGTGTTCATCGCCAGTTCCTGCGCACCAGCAGCAGGATAGCCTTCGAGCATTGCCCGTTCATACGTTCCTGCGGCACGGTCGGCGCGTTCACGGATGAAGGCTTCGTCGGTCGCCTGTTCAAATTTGTTCGTTCTGAGATAGTCCAGCAGGTACAGACCGTAGTAGGAAAAGTCGGTCTGTCCTTCGTTTTTCTTCTTGTTGTTCATTACTTTGGAATTTAGTGGATTGGTAGATAATGACCGGGATAACTGTCTGAAAGGAGAAAGAAAAGGCACTCGGTATCCCTCCGAGTGCCACCACTAAATCCAAAGTATGAGTGTAATCCGGTATCGAAGAACAGTTCATTACTCTGAATCAGTGGCAAAGTTACTCATTATTTCCTTCTTCTCGTAGAAGTTGCCTTACTTTTCCTTTCGGGGAACACGAAAGTCGTGTTGTAGTCCCCGTCAAAGGCAACCACGGCATCGAAGCTCTTGCCCTGCTTGCTCTTGAAGCCTTTGAGCAGCTTCGTATGTCCGTCGGTGAGCAGGTCTTTGATCTCGTCATCGGTGAGGGTACGGTTTGCCTTCAGGCGGAACACGGGCAGCCCGCACTCCGCGTTGTCGCAGCGGACAACCTTGCCGTAGAACTGCATACTGCCCGTTCCACACTGGGGACACTTGCATCCGGAATCCCTGCGGGCGAACAGTTTGTCGCACGAGAGCAATTCGGAGGCAATCTCCTTTGTGTACGCCTCTATCTCCTTGCGGAAGGTATCGGCGGGCAGTTCCCCGCGCTCGATGCGTGCCAGTTCCTTCTCCCATTCGCCCGTCATGGCGACGTCGGCGATGCGCATCGTCTTCACAACCGAATAGAGGGCAAGTCCTTTTTCGGTGGGTACAAGTGACTTCTTGCAACGTTCCATGTAACCGCGTTTGAAGAGCGTTTCGATGATGGCGGCACGGGTGGCAGGCGTGCCGATGCCGCAGTCCTTCAATGCCTGCCGCAGTGCGTCGTCCTCAATCTCCTTGCCTGCCGTTTCCATTGCGGACAGCAGGGTGGCTTCGGTATGCAGCGGCTTGGGTTTGGTCTTTCCCTCCGTGATGGAAGCGGCTTTCAGTGCCAGCGTATCGCCTTCCTGCCAGCCGGGGATGATGGTTTCCTCTTTCTCTTTCTCTTCCTCGACATAGACGGCACGCCACCCGGCTTGTTTGATGATGCTGCCTTTTGCCACGAACTCCACTCCGGCACACTCCGCCGTAACAGTAGCGGTGTCTTTGACGCATTTTTCAGAGAAAGCCTCAATCATGCGTCCGGCAATCATCTGATAGACGGTATTATCTTCTTTGGAGAGGAACAGCGGTTTCTCTCCCGTGACGAGCAGGGCATGGTGGTCTGTTACCTTGCCGCCGTCCACGCTGCGGCGTGTAGGCACTGCCTTCGGATTGACTTTGTCTTTCCATTCGGGCAGGTTGCCGATGAAGGCGAGCAACTTGGGAATTTCCACGAACACGTCTTCGGGGATGTAGCGGCTTCCGGTTCTCGGATAGGTGATAAGTTTCTTCTCGTAGAGCTTCTGCGCGATTTCGAGTGTCTGCTCCGCCGTGAAGCCGTGCTTGGCGTTGGCTTCCTTCTGGAGCGTGGTCAGGTCGTACAGAAGCGGAGTGTCCTCTATCTTCTCCTTACGTTCTGCTTTCGTTACAGTAGCTGTGCCTGCTTCCTTCACCTTATTATATAGTTCCGTCGCCGGTTCTTTCTCTTTCCATTTCTCGGAAGAAGAGAATTTCACCACTTCGCCGTTGCCATCGTCAGTGGCAATATGGAGCTGCCAGAACGGTTCAACCGTGAAACGGCGGTTCTCCCAATAACGTGCGCACACCATCGCCAGCGTGGGTGTCTGCACCCGTCCGACGGAATATGTGCCGTGTCCGGCGGCGATGGAGAGTGCCTGCGTGCCGTTGATGCCCACAAGCCAGTCGGATTCGCTCCGTGCTTTGGCGGCAAGATAGAGGCTGTCATACTTGCTTCCTGCTTCAAGGTTGCGCAGTCCCTCGCGGATAGCCTTGTCGGTAAGCGAGCTTATCCAAAGGCGCACGAAAGGCGTGGTACATCCGATATAATGGTAGAGGTATCGGAAGATAAGTTCACCCTCACGCCCTGCATCGGTCGCCACGATGATCTGCTCGCTTTCCTTGAAAAGACGGGCGATGATTTTTATCTGCGACACCACGCCGCTGTCGGGTTTGTAGCCCTTCTCCGTCTTTTCCTGACGGGGAATGAGCGTGAAGGTTCCGGGGATGACGGGCAGGTTGTCGCGGACGAAGCCGCGTATGCCGTAGCCGTCGGGCATGGCAAGCTGGACGAGGTGTCCGAATGCCCATGTCACGGCGTAGTCGCCTCCCTCGAAATATCCTTCCTTTCTTTTTGTCGCGCCCACGATGCGGGCAATCTCACGTGCCACGGATGGCTTTTCTGCAATGATTGTCTTCATGCTGATTACTTTTTTTATGAATTGTTACTTTGGATTTAGTGGCGGACACGGGAGATTACATCTTCATGCCCTTATTGTTTTTCTTCTGTGGTTTCTCCTGCTGCTGTTGCTGCTTGTCGTCCTTCGGAGCGGTCTGTCCCTTCTGCAACGGCTCTTTCAGGTTCTTGGTCGCCTCGTTGGTCTTGCCCTCGCTGTTCACCGCCACCTGTGTGCGGCTTTCGTTGGAGGGGGCTACCTTCTGTGCGTTGTCAGGATTGGTGTCGTAGCGATAAGGACGACCTTTCTCCGGGTTGAACTTGATATACATCGTGGCATGGAAACCCTGTTTGTCTGTCACGTTCTCCAACTTTATCGCCTTACCCGCTGCGTAATCGGCTTTCTGCTGGTCGGTGAAGTTCACGCCACTCCATTTGCTGATGGGGCGGATGCTACCATCAGCGTTCGTCCACGTGTTGCGGCGTTGCTCTTTCTGTGGGGCTGCGGAATTTTCCATGCCCTGCGCCTGTCCCTGCGTGGGATTGTTCTTGGCTTCCTGCGTCTGGGCGGTACGGGGCGACCTGCCGGTTCCCGGTACGAACTCCACGCCTCGCTGCTCGACGTTCACTTGAAGAGTGGTGACGAACTTCCTGCCGTCGTTGCGTTCGATGAGCTTGTCGCGTACAGGTAGCCCGGCACGCAACATATCCTGTTCCTGCTTGGTGATTTCCGTTTTTCCGATGCGTTCCGGTATGCGTACCTTGTTCGCTGGTATGTCCGTGATTTCATTTGTCTTGCGGTCTATGCTGATGAACGAGGGGATGATTTCACCCGTTTCCCTGTCCACGATGTCCACGACCCTGCCGAGGTTGCCCGTTTCGCGCAGGTTCTTACGGTCTTCGTCGGAGAACTTGTGTTCCTTGTACTCGTCGAGCTTCTGCTCCTTGCGGATGAAGTGCGGCACAAGGCTGACGTTGCCCTCGCCGTCTTTCTTGAAGGAGAGGCGGGCGTCCAGCTCGAAAGCCTCTCCGCCGAAATTGGGCGACACCTTCACCAAGTCGGACTTGCCGTAGTTGAGCATCCTGTTAAGGTCGCCCGACTTTTCAAGGTCGTCGCGCTTCACGCCCCATTTCTCCTCCAACTCCTGCCAGTTGATCTTGCTCTCGTCGATGGGTTGGTAGCCCCGTCTGCCCTGCGCTTGTTGCGAGCTTTCCTGATTCTGTTCTTGTTTCTTTTCCATTTCTTCCTGTTTTTGTTCCGTTTGTTCCGTCTTTTTGGTAGTCTGCTCTTCCTTTACCTGCTTCTCGTAACCGGAGGTGTCCACCTTGTGGGGCGCAAGCATCTCCTTGTTGCCGTCGGGGTCTTTCAGCAGGTCTTTCATTACCTCCAGCAGTTTGTCGGCTTGGTCTGCCGCGACACGGTAGAAACCGAAGCGGCTGGGTTCCTTGCACTGCCGGAAGAAGTTTTTGAAGAAGTTGTCCAACACGTCGCCGTGGCGGTCGAATTGCAGGAAACTCTGCGCGTTCTCCGCTTTCGCGGGGGTACGCTTGGGAGAGCCGTCGGCATCCAGCCCGGCTACCACGCTGATTTCGCCCGTCTTTTCGTCACGGACTATCAGCACGTCCTTTTCAGTTGTTTTCTTTGCCATTTGAAAAATGTTTTAATGGGTTATTTTTGAAAGAAATTATGGATACGAGCCTTGTAGAAGGCGATATCTTCTTTTTTGAAGTCCTTTACGTGTCCGGAAAGGAACGTCAGCACGTCCTCCTCGCTGTAATAGGTCTTTTTGCCGAGCGTCTTGTACGGCAACGCGCCGATGCTGCGGTAGCGTTGCAGGGTACGCTTGCTGATTTGGAGCAGCATACAGAGGTCTTGGTTGTCGAACATCCTGATACGTTCCATCGGATTCGGAGCTTTGCCGGACGGCTGTAAGGAAAGCAGCAGTTCGTCCTGACGGTCGATCCGTTCCATCAGTTTCTGCATCCAGCTCTCGAAATTGTTTCGGGTAAGCAGTTCCATACGTCACGTCCTCCTTCCTTTGGATTTGCCGCCGCCCATGCGTAGCGTGTGGTTCCGTTTCAGTTCCGTCGGTGTCGCCGCGTCTTCCATGACGGTGCAGTCCGCAAGCAGGCGGTCGATTTCAGACTGGCGGTAGCGGCACTTGCCGCGCAGCACTACATAGCCGATACGATGTTCGCTACGCATACGCTGGAGGGTGCGGCAACTCACATTCAACAGGTGCGCCGCCTCACGGGTGGTGAGCAACCTGTCTGCGGATTTTTCCTTCCTTTCGCCGGAAACGGCACGCACGTGTGCCGCTATCTCGGCTATCTGTTCCGTCAATGCGGTGAAAGCGGAACTTTCCATCGTTATTACTTTCATATTCAGTCCTTTCTTTTGGTTTCTGCGGCAAAATTCGGCAATAAACCAAAGGGGCTTTAACAGCTCACTACGTGGCTCACGTAAGATTTTTATGGATAATGGCTCCGTAACCCGGACAGACGGCGCAACAAGCTGCCTTTTAGCGGGAAACGGTGCGTGTTCATGGCGGCTTCGTTACCTTTGCGGCAAACTCTGAAATGTTTTGCTTATGGAAATAGTATCTATCGAGAAAAAGACCTTCGAGATGATGGTGGTGTCCTTCAACGCCCTCGCGGAGAAGGTAGCCACCCTTAGGCGCAGGAGCGACGGCGGGCGGATGGAAAGGTGGCTCACGGGCGAGGAGGTCTGCGGGCAGTTGAGGATCAGCCCGCGCACGTTGCAGACCTTGCGCGACAGGCGGCTTATCGGCTACTCGCAGATTAACCGCAGGTTCTATTACAAGCCGGAGGAGGTCAAAAGGCTCATTCCGCTTGTCGGCACGCTCTATCCCGGCGGAAAATGATTTTTATTATTCACAACCCACTGAATCCGAAATGATGATGAACGAGAACAATGAAGTGTTTACGATGGAGGACGAGCCGCTTGCCACCCTTGTGCAGAACATGCGCAAAGGCTCGAAATGGCTCTCCGCCTTTCTGGAAAGTTACCGCCCGCCGTTGGACGGGGAGCGTTACCTGACGGACAGGGAGGTGGCGGAACTGCTCCGTGTCAGCCGCCGCACCTTGCAGGAGTACCGCAACAACAGGGTGTTGCCCTTTATCCTTTTGGGAGGGAAGGTGCTTTACCCTGAATCGGGGTTGCGTGAATTGTTGGAGGCGAACTATCGCAAGCCGATGGAATAAGGCGGCTGCATGAAAAAAGGAAACGGACAACTCCTTCACGGGGCTGTCCGTTTCCTTTTTCTTATTTATATGCGTTATCAGCAATACCCGGCTTTTCCGTTCTGTATGAACATCACGTATGCCTGCCGCTTTTCCTTCGAGAGTGCTTTCTCTACCAGCCACGTGCGGAACACATGCGCATGGTAGGTGTTCAGCCGGAAGGCGACGGGGATGATGATTTCAAGAGAGTAAACATCCGCGTGCAGCCCGTTTTCAAGCCGCATGTAGCGGCACACTTCGTAGTCGTTCAGCACGTCCGGCTTGCGGACGGCTCTGATGGCGGCGTTCACTGCCGGGACGCCCGTGTGGAACAGTCCGGCGATTTCTGTGGCGGTCATCCATATCTCGTTACCGTTTACGCTGATCGTGTTGTCCTCTATGATGATTATATCACGTTTCATGGCTTCTCTGTTTTAGATGGTGCAACCTGCAAATTCCTCGATGCCGTTCAACCTTGCCGCAAGGTTTTCCATGTCTTGGTTGAGCTTCTCTTTGGTGATTTGTAGGCTCGGCTGTCGGCGCCATGCCACCTTACGGTGGTAGGTTTCCGACAGCCTGCCTCCGAACCGTACGTACACGTCTCCATGTATACGGCTCTCCGCCCATAACGGCATTTTAGCTATTCTCCGCATGAATCATGTTATGACATTCTGCACAGACGATTAAAGATTTTCTATGCATTTTGAGCATTTTACGTTCCCATTCGGTTTTGCCTCTTAATTCTGAGAGTTTCCTGACGTGGTGTGACACAACATTTCCTTCTTTTCCGCACAACTCACACTTATTTGCAGTCAGTCTTTCGACCAGACTCATAGATGGAGTGTTGAACAGGTAGGGCAAGTTATCACATTTTTGAGTTCCCAAGTCGGTAATACGCTTGAAGCCCTCATTGTAAAACACCCTTGGTTTGCGTTCGCCTTTCTTGTCCGTATACCACACCACAAATTTATCATCTTCACGATACTTGTTTGTTATGGTTCTGACGGAACTGTTAAGTTTTTGCGCAAATGTCTTTAGCATACTGAACCTCATGATACATCCAAATGAACGTCCAAGTGCCGATGCATTGTTTGCAATGGAGTAGTAGTTGTAGAATCCTCTGATTTCTGTGTTGAAACGTGCTACTATATCTTGTGGCTCATTGTCTATCAGGTATGTTCTACCTTTAGAACTCCACACTTCTTTGCCATTTCGTGTTTTCACATTCATGGCTTCAAGACTCAGTAGCTTCTTTTTTATTACTTCTCGTGATACGTGTAGTATCACATTACCATTACGATGTCTACGAGTTTCTCCTCTTGCATTTTTCTGCGTTGTGTAATCTTTACGGACTGATATTTCATAGCCGAGAAATTTTGCACTGTCTTGTGCGTTGGTTATCAAGGTCTTTTCTTGCGACATCTCCAACTTTAGCTTTTCTTGCATAAATTGTGTAACATCCGCCTTGATTTTCTCGCACTCTGCTTTATTTCCAATGACCCCTATAAGGAAATCATCAGCGTAGCGTACATAATTCAATCTACGGAAATTCTCATCCATATCGTTACCGCTCGGCATAGTCAGTATTTGCTGTTGCTTATTACGAACTTCCTCTCGCATTGCTTCCAATTTATCAACGTCCGTCACCTCCTTCATTCTCTTCTTTAGATAGTGAACTCGATTGTTCAGTCTGCCGATATCCTTGTTGCGGTGTCTAACTTTACCCTTATGGAAATCTTGTGCATACTTCTTCATATACTTATCGAACTTGTCCAGGTAGATATTAGCCAGTATTGGACTGATAATTCCACCTTGAGGCGTACCCGAATAAGTTCTATTGAAGTGCCATTCTTCCAAATATCCAGCGTTGAGAAATTTACGTATTAACCGAAGGAAACGCTCGTCAGATATGCGTTCCCTCAGAATTTCTATCATCACGCCATGGTTGATATTGTCAAAGAAACCTTTTATGTCTCCCTCAATGAACCACTTTGTTCCGTTGAAATTATTCTGTAGACTCTTAAGTGCCGTGTGGCAGCTTTTGTGTGGTCTGAAACCATGTGAAGTCCGTTCAAAATATCCTTCGTATATGGCTTCGAGAACCATTCTCACTACCTCTTGCACTAATTTATCTGCAAACGTAGGGATACCGAGCGGACGTAACTTTCCGCTCTTCTTCGGTATGTAAACCCTCTTTGCCGGTTTAGGCCTATAGACTTCGCTTTTGAGACTGTCTATTAATGCGTGTATCTTGTCAATGCTCATGCCGTCCTCCGTCTGTCCATCAGTACCGGGTGTCATATTGCCTGGTTTTGCATGAATGCGCTGATATGCGACTAAGAACATCTGCTCATTGAACAGAATACGATAGAGTCGTTCGTATTTGTAACCTGACTCGTTGCTGTGTTCAGCTAAAATGTTTAATACTTGCTCGGGATTTCTCATACGTCTCTCACGTTTTCCTTTGTTTGTACTAAAGTTATGGACTGTTCCCCTTCGCCATGTACAAGCCGTTAACTTGCTCGGACTACTATGGGAACTCCGTTGCCATATCAGATATTCAGAGACCAGCTCTCATAGCCTTTGAGGCGTTCTGACTTAGACAATCCCCAGTTAGTTTCACTTGATAACTATTAGCGTGACATATTGTCGGATGCGACTTTCGTTCTTGTCCGCTTATTGCGGCTGTGTCATAGTCGGTT
>ERZ827490.1349-NODE-1349-length-32295-cov-7.169882_pt1 | contig 32295 bp, 29 predicted proteins | sample MGYA00519770_ERZ827490 | MGnify/ENA primary metagenome ERZ827490 (study PRJEB31778, sample SAMEA3449324) | human gut metagenome | biome: human gut; feature: human-associated habitat; material: faeces | place: United Kingdom | collected 2010/2012 ...
ATGTGGCCACGGTAGCGGGCATCCTCGGCCACAGCCAGCCCTCCACCACGCTGGACATCTACACCCATGCTTTTGATAAGAACAGAAAGGCCGCCAGCGCGGGATTGCAGGGAATGCTGGAGATATGAATATAATCAGCATCGAAATAATAACAGCAGCTTTGTGCGCCGAGTTGTAGCATGTGTGTTGGCTGCCAAAGGTGGAAAGAAAGCCGGACTGGCTGTCCGGCTTTTCTGTCCAAATTTATTGCAATAGGAGGAGACGCCATGTACGGCTATAGCATTGCTTCAGCGCAAATACTGGTCTGCACTTTATACCACTTCAGGCGCTGGGGATTGAACATGGCCATGGGAACGCCATCCTGCCGCAAGAGACCGTTCACATCCAGCGCATAGGCGTTCATATCCGCGTTCCAGTCGAAGGCCGCGTCATGGTGCATGGGTACGATCAACTGACCGCCCAGCAGTTTACAGTCCTCGGCGTACTCCTCCGGTTTGGCATACACCAAGCGCTGGCGCAGCAACAGGTCGATGCCGATGCCCTTCCATGCCGCCGCCATGCCTTTTACATCCACACCAGCAGCAAAGCCGATGCGGTAGTGATTGGTCAGAGTAAACAGGAAACTGGTGTTGAACAGGCAACCGTAGCTGTTGAGGGGGCCAACCACGGGATTCTCAGGGTCGCCGAACCGTGCACCCTCCAGGTCGCAGGGGCCGCCGATATCGTTGTGCTTTCCGGCCACGGTGTCCAGGCGGAAGCTGTCGAACTGGTAGGTCATCCCCGGCACGATGGGCCAGATGTTATACTCCGGCACCTGATAGGCGGCTGACAGCTCACGGGCGAAGATGCGATCACAGATTACGACAGGGCTATTCTCTTTGAACACCGCCGGCAGGTCAGAGGTGTGGTCGAAATGGGAGTGATTGATGGTGACATAGTCCACTCGGCCAAGGTCATTCAGATCCATGACCGGCGTATTATCACGCCGCCAGGCTCTGGGATTCTGAGGTAGGAAAGGATCTGTCATCAATACTTTGCCATTGGGCAGACGGAACTGGAAGCACTGTCCATGTATCCAGCGGAACTCCAGTACATTCTGAGATGCCGCCGTCTCATAGGGCGTCTCGGGGAAGTCGTTCAGCGCTTTGATGTCTCGAATATCAGTAGCCATACCATACCTCCGTTACTCAAAAGATATATCCCAGCACCATGGTGGTCACGAATGTGCAGGCCACCAGCATCAGCAGCATAATAGATCCTTTCTTCAGCGCCCACGCGGCGCCGTCACCCTTAAAGGAGGGCTGCGCCAACATCATAGCAGCAAAGCCGGAACCGCCGGCGGTGGCAATCGCGCTCATACCGCCCTGTAGGATGAAAGCCGGGATCACGGACACATTGAATCCCTTGGCTGCGAAAATGGTCATCATAGGTGCGATGATGGAGCTGACGATAATAATGGTTGCCATATTGGAAAAGACCTGTGTCAGGAACGTGGAGACCAGTGCGAAGAACAGAATCACCAGCGCCAAGGGCATGCTGGATACTGCGTCCGTCAGGATCAACAGCAGCCAGTCCTTGATACCTGCTGCGTCGGAGGCCACCGCACCAGCGGCCACCGTCACCAGCGCATAGGCGGCGATAGCACCCCACATAACGTCGCTGCCGATGTTTTTCTCCAGATCGTAGTAAGGCTCACCCTTTTCGCCGATCAGCGCCAGAGCTGCCACCGCCAGACCCATGAACATGGTCTGGCCAATGCGGCCATTCAGCAGCGTATAGGCGGCGGAAGCCTTATCCAGCGGCATCAGGAACACAGGGTACAGATAGGATACCAGCATAATCACAGTGATGATCACCTGCTTGCGGCTGAGCTTGACCGTATGGCCCTCCACAATATCAGCTACATTCAGCCGCTTCAACGGTGTTACATCCAACCGCAGAACCCTCCGGGCCAGGAAAGTAAAGCACAGGATTAACAGTACACTGCTCATGACAACGGCTGTTACATAGGCACCGCGATCCACCAGCAGCCCCGTCTGCTCGGCATACTTATCAAAAACAGTAAGGGACATGGTAGGCACACCCTGAAACGGGATCAGCACACCGGCCGTTCCGCCTACCAGCACCGTACCCGCGATCATGAAGCGGCACCAGCTGTCCTTGATATCATAGCCCACTACCTTGGCGATGCTGGCGATCAGGGAGAAGCCCAGCATCATGCAGGCCACCACATTGGTGGTCAGCGCACCCAGAATGGTCATGGCCGTCCACCATACCAGCATGAACAGCATCGGCCTTCCGTTCAAAGCCTTGCGGGACAGCGCCCACCTCACAATGACCTCGCCTGCGCCGCTGCGGGTAAAAGCGCCCGTCAGCAGGAAGGCATAGAGGAACTGCAGAAGGCCTGTGCTGCCAAAGCCTGCCGCCAGCAGCTCCGCCGGAGTCTGATACCCGCTGAGCGCGAATGCAAAAAACGCCAGGCAGGACGCGATGACCATACCCTTTCCGGCTATGACCAGGATCAGCCAGCCAATAAACGCACCCAGCACCTTCAGGCCGACCGGCGTCACCGTGGACCATGTAGGGCAAACGTAACCAAATACGAACATCATCAGCAGAGCTGCTATGGTAGGGATATGTTTTTTCATATGTATCGCCTCTCTCTTTTCCTTATTTTAACACAGCGCCTTCATCGGCGGAAGATACCATTCTCTGATAACGGGCCAGCCAGCCATTCTTCACCCAACTCTCGTGGGGCTTCTGCTCCGCTCTGCGGCAGGCGAACTCCTCATCGGTGACGCGGGCGTTGATGGTGTACTTGTCCATGTCGATGTCGATAATGTCGCCGTCCCGCAGCAATCCGATCTCGCCGCCGGCCGCCGCTTCGGGGGACACATGGCCGATAGACGCGCCCCGGGACGCACCGGAGAACCGGCCGTCGGTGATGAGGGCAACATCCTTGTCCAGTCCCATACCGGCCAGTGCCGAGGTGGGCACCAGCATCTCACGCATGCCCGGGCCACCCTTGGGGCCCTCGTACAGGATGACCACGATGTCGCCCTTCCGGATCTCACCGCCGAAGATGGCCTTCACCGCCGCCTCCTCGCCCTCGAACACACGGGCGGTGCAGCTATGTACCCGCATCTCCGGCGCCACGGCGCTGCGCTTCACCACGCAGCCGTTGCGGGCGATGTTGCCGAACAGGAACGCCAGACCGCCGGTGGCGGAATAAGGCTTGTCCAGCGGGCGGATGACCTCAGGGTCGCGGTTGTCCGCATGGGCGATGTTCTCCCCTACGGTGTAGCCGGTGACAGTGGGCAGCTCCGTGTGCAGCAGCCCCTTGTCCGCCAGCTCCTTCATGACGGCGGACACGCCACCCGCCTCGTCCAGTTCCTCCATGAAGTGTTCGCCCGCCGGTGCCAAATGGCACAGGTTGGGGGTCTTCTCGCTGATCTCATTGAACTGCTTCAGGTCGATGGTCAGCCCCGCCTCGTGGGCGATGGCAGGGATATGCAGGGATGTGTTGGTGGAACAGCCCAGCGCCATATCTACGGTGATGGCATTATGAAACGCTTCTGCCGTTACGATGTCCCGGGGACGGATGTTTTTCTCCACCAGCTCCATGACCTTCACGCCGGAATGCTTGGCGAACTGGATGCGGGCGGAGACGGGAGCGGGGATGCTGCCGTTGCCCGGCAGCGCCATGCCCAGCGCTTCGCACAGGCAGTTCATGGAGTTGGCTGTGAACATGCCGGAGCAGGAGCCGCAGGAGGGGCAGGAGGACTGCTCACATTTCCGCAGACCCGCGTCGTCCAGCTTCCCCGCCTGATAGGCACCTACCGCCTCGAACATCTGGGACAGGCTGGTCTTTTTCCCATTGACATGACCCGCCAGCATGGGGCCTCCGGAGCATACCAGCGCAGGGATGTTCACGCGGATGGCTCCCATCAGCATACCGGGCACGATCTTGTCGCAGTTGGGGATCAGCACCGCGCCGTCGAAGCAATGGGCGGTCAGCAGTGTCTCCACTGAATCTGCGATGAGTTCGCGGGAGGCCAAGGAGTAGTGCATGCCCTTGTGGCCCATGACGATACCGTCGCACACGCCGATGGCGGGCACCACCACCGGCGTACCGCCAGCCGCGTAGATGCCAGCCTTTACCGCCTCCGCGATCTTGTCCAGATGGATGTGGCCCGGAATAATATCGCTCTTGGCGGACACCACCGCAATCAGTGGGCGGGCCATCTCTTCCTCCGTCAACCCCAGCGCATACAGCAGAGATCTGTGAGGCGCGCGGTCCGCTCCCTTTTTGATCTGATCACTTACCATTGTTATTTTCACCTCTCGATGTATATTTACTTGTTTGCTTGTTGGACAAGTAAACTATAATAGCTTCTTCACTATTTGTCAACGGTGATCTGCCCCCTTTCCAGAAGTTTGTAGCATCCGCTGAAATTTTAGCCGCAAACTTGTATACTATTCACACAAGTTTGACTTGCTTTTTGCAGTGAAAGTCCGTATACTGGAGCATGAGAAAATATAGGAGGATCGCACTATGATGAGAAAAGACCTGCCCCATCAGGTGGCGGACAGCTTATATAAGATGATCGCGGACGCACAGGAGTTCCGCCCCGGTGACAAGCTGCCAGGAGAAAACATCTTGTCGGACAGGCTGGGTGTCAGCCGTTCCACCCTGCGGGAGGCTATCAAGGTGCTTTGCTCTCAGGGTGTGTTGGAGGTCTATCGTGGCAAGGGCACCTTCGTATCCGAAAGCATGGAGAGCTTTATCAGCTTCGGCTTGGATGAATTGGATCTGAACCGCAGCCGTGTGAAGGATCTATTCGAGGCCCGTCTCCTGTTTGAGCCACAGTTGGCAGCTATGGCCTGCCAGCGCGCCACGGACGAGGAACTGGGCGCCATCATGGAAGCAGGAAAGCTGGTAGAGGAGCAAATACGGCTTCACGCCGACCGCACTTCTGCCGACCAAGAATTCCATCAGCGCATTGCTGTGGCCTCCCACAACCGCTTTATGCTTCAACTTTTGCCCATCATCCACAGTGCTGTGTCTGAGACCATCATGCTCAATGAGCACCAGGAGTTGCTGTCGGACATCACCCTGCGGGACCACGCGCTGCTGATGGATTTTCTCGGCAAGAGAGATGCTTTCGGCGCGGAAGCTGCCATGCGCATCCACCTGCGCAGCGCCATGAATGCGCTGGCCTTGGCAAAATGACGAACGAAAACCGTATTCAAATAGCGCCCTTGCGTAAACATAATCATTCCGCATTTTAAGGATTTTTGCTGTGCATGCCTCCAATCATCAAAAAAAGCCCTGATAGATCAAGACTTTGCGGATAAGAAGAACTCCGTTTTTTCGAAAAAAGTTCGAAAAACGGAGTTCATTCATTTGTGACTACCCACAGGTTTTGTTGTCTGCACTTCCGCATGCCGCAAGGAAGGGGGAGTGTGAGGGGGGAACCTTTGACGGGTTCCCCCGCTCGCGTTCAGTCACCCACCCGCAGGCGACCGGTTTTGCGCAGCAAAACCGCCGTACCACAAAGAATCAGACCACCAAAAGGGGTGGTCTGATTCTTTGTGGTACGCCCGACTGGATTCGAACCAGCGGCCTTTAGAGTCGGAGTCTAACGCTCTATCCATCTGAGCTACGGGCGCATATTTGGTTGTGGGTTTCTGCGATAGTCGTCAAATAGTAGTCAACGACCACCCATTTTTTCTCTGCCGTTCCCGCAAACGCAGGTGTGGCAAGGCTTTGCGCCATATCTCAACTGGAGACGCCTGAAATGTCGGAGTCTAACGCTCTATCCAACTGAGCTACGGGCGCATATTCATTTTTACAACATATTGATTATAGCAATCTTTCCTGCTTTTGTAAAGAAATATTTTTAAAAAAACATTGTTAAAAAAGTTGACAAGTGCATCTTCCTGCGTTACAATATTATCAATCAAATGCAAAAGTAAAGGAACGATCCGTCTTATGAGAAAGCAAAAGGTATCTGACGCCGTTATCCACCGTCTTCCCCGCTACTATCGTTATCTGGACGATTTGTATAACAAGGGAATCGTACGCATTTCCTCCAACTCCCTGGGCAGCAAAATGGACATCACCGCCTCCCAGATCCGCCAGGATCTGAGCTGCTTCGGCGAATTCGGCCAGCAGGGGTATGGCTACAATGTTGCCGAGCTCCGCTCGGAGATTGGCCATATCCTGGGCATTGACAAGGGCCACCGCCTCATTATCATCGGTGTGGGCCACTTGGGTCACGCCCTGCTGCAAAACTTTGACTTTGAAAAGGTTGGCTTCCACGTGGATACAGCCTTTGATATTTCCCCTGACCTTGTGGGTACCCGGATTCATGATGTCACTATCCGCTCCATGGACGAGCTGGAGCCGTACGTGGCAGAAAATCAGCCCAACGTGGCGGTGCTCACCGTGCCCCAGCATGTGGCCCAGCCCATGGCCAGCCGTCTGATCGATTTGGGCATCAAGGGCTTTTGGAACTTCACCAATGTGGAGCTGAGCACTGATGTGCCGGACGTATTCTTTGAAGATGTTCACTTTGTGGACACCCTGCTTACCCTCAGCTATCGCATCACCCGTCCCTGACGCACCTTTCCCCGGCTGCGGCATACTATGAAATGAGGCCGGCAACACGGTCACAAATTTCGTAGGGAGGTCACAATATGTGCAATCAGGGGAATAGTTGTTGGATCATCATCTGCGTCATCATCCTGTTCCTGTTCTGTGGCAATGGCTGCGGCTGTGGCTGCAACAACAATCAGAGCAGCTGTGGCTGCGGCTGCTGATCGGCAGTAAGCTTCATCCCCCCATCCATATCGGATGGGGGGATTTTATACCGGTGAAAAGCCCCGACTGCCCGCGGGCGGCAAGCTCTGCGAGGCGTTACTGTGTTAGGCTTCCCTATCCGAAGCAGATAAGGGAATTCTTTCTTTTAACCAAGCACAAATTATGCTATACTCTTAGCGAACGAAATCGGAGGTACCGCCCATGGACATGCACACGCTTGAAGCCTATTACAGCCACCATACCCCCACCCTGCAGGATGCATCCAGTGAGTACGCCGTACTCATTCCTCTGCTGCAAAAGGCGGACGGGCTCCATCTGCTCTACGAGATCCGCGCCTCCTCCTTGCATCACCACCGCAATGAGGTATGCTTTCCCGGCGGCCGCATGGAGCCGGGCGAAACGCCGAGTGTCTGCGCCCTCCGGGAAACCTGGGAGGAGCTGGGCATCCCGCCTCAGCGGGTGCAGGTTTTCGGAGAGGCGGATTTTCTGCACCTGCGCTCGGAGGGTCTCATGCGGCCGGTGGTGGGCCTGCTTCCACCGCTTTCCATGGCGGATCTGATTCTGAATCCCCTGGAGGTCAGCCGCGTGTTCACGGTGCCTGTGGGCTGGCTCATTGCCCATCCGCCTGAGCTTTTCCGCTACACGCTTACCCCCGAGGTGGGCAGCGATTTCCCCTATGACGCGGTATGCACCCCGGCGGATTACGTTTGGACGCCAGGAGCTATGGAGGTGCCGGTCTATCGGGGCCTTCCTCACCCCCTGTGGGGCCTGACCGCCCGTATCACCATGCATTTTATTCAGGTCTTTCAGCGCCTATAACAGCTTCTCCCTTTGCAGCGCCCTTGCCTTTCCCACACCGGACATAGTTGATGCAGATGAACACGATGGCCACAATGCCGATGTAGCCAAACACCGGGAATACCGTACCCACTAGATTGCCGAAGCCTGCCAAGCTTGCGGCCCACACCACCAGCATCAGCACCGCCATGGTAATTCTTCGGTGAGCGTTCAGCGCCTTCACATGGCGGTTAACATACTCCATGAAGGCCACCAATGAAGCGAGGCCGTTGCTGAACATCCCCAGCAGCAGCAAGAAGCCGTACACTATGCCCAAGGTCGGATTCAGCCGAGAGGTCAGGGCCACCATGGGCATCTGCTCAGCCGCTGCCTCCGGATATCCTGTCAAGGATGTGAGCACGCTCCCGGCCACAAGCACCAGCAGCAATCCCCCCAGGGCAATGCCCACGCGAATGGTCCTTTTTCCCCGCAAGTACTTCCCCAGGGGCACCATAATGCCCACGGAGCCCAGCAGATTATAGGCCACATACGTCAGCGCCGCAACGAACCAATTGGGCATCAGCGGATTGCTGTGGACCTGCTCCGGCAGGGTCAGGATCCCGTCCGTGCCAAACTCGACCCAGCTCATCACGGCAAAAAACATCGTGGCAATCACAATGATGGGCACCAGGGCGGAGAATACCTTCATCATACCGGAAATTCCCAGCAGAGCCACAACGCCCATCAGAAATACGAATACCGCCGATGTGATCTGAGCCGGCACAGCCAAAAGCTGCTCCACAGTGGCGCCTACGCCGGCAGTCATGATGACGACCACGCACAGCAGGAAAATATTTAGAATAAGTCCCGCCACCATGCGCAGGAAGGGGACATCCCACGGCACCATGATCTCCTCAGCCTTCTCAATGCCTGATTTCTGCAGCAGGCGCATCATAATGACGCCAAAGGCCGCCAGAAGCACACAGGCAAGGAGCAGCCCAATGTATCCCTTTACACCGAACTCCCCGAAAAATTGCCACAGCTCCTGGCCAGATACAAACCCTGCACCCAAGAAACATCCCGCAAAGGCAAATGCCAGCGGGATGATTTTTATTTCTTTCATGTTTACGCTCCCTTTAACAAATTCAGCAAGTATTTTATACTATAACAAAGCCGCCTCCTTTTGTCAAGCCATCTTCAGGCCGCACTTTCTTGGCATATTTTTTACCAAATCATTCGGTAAATCTCATTGACGCCGGATGGGATATACTATATAATTGTGGAAGATAAGCTTGCACCATTTTCTAAATACATAGTAGGAGGCTATTTATGATCCATACTATCCAAGGCATCGTGGAGGCCGCCAAGGGTGGCCAAGGCGGCATCATCGCTGTGGCGGCGGCTCACGATGAGCCCGTTATCGAAGCAGTAGTGGCCGCTAAAAAAGAGGGCATCGCCACCCCCATCCTGGTAGGCCATGCGGACGAAATCCGGGCTATGTTGTCCGGTCTGGGCGAGGAGCCTGCCGATTATGAGATTATTGCCGGCGATACAGACACGGATTGCGCCGCCAAGGCGGTGGCCCTGTGCGCCGAAGGCAAGGCGAATTTTCTCATGAAGGGCATTCTGGGTACGGCAGACCTGATGCGCGCGGTGTTCAACAAGGAGCACGGCCTGCGCACCTCCCACCTGACCACCCACTGTATGTTCTATGAGATCCCCGCCCTGGGTAAGATGGTCATTCTCACCGACGGCGGCGTGAACACCTTTCCCGACCTGGAGAAAAAAGCGGAAATCCTGGAAAATGCCGCCGCCGTGCTCCAGGCCCTGGGCTATGAGCATATCAACGCCGCCTGCATCTGCGGCGCAGAGCAGGTGAACCCCAAGGTGCAATCCACCGTGGATGCCGACGCTCTGAGCAAGATGACCGACCGCTGGGCCAAATACAATATGGATGTCTGCGGCCCTGTGGCTTTGGACCTGGCCGTGAGCAAGGAAGCCTGCCAGCACAAGCACTTTTCAGCCCCCGGCGCCGGCGATGCCGACATCCTGCTGGTACCCAACTATGAGGTGGGCAATGGCATTGGCAAGGCTGCCTCTCTCTTTGGCGGCGCCAAAAACGCAGGCATCATCTTGGGTGCCAAGGTCCCTATTGTCCTGGTCTCCCGCAGTGACAGCGCCGAGTCCAAGCTGGCCTCCATCGCCGCCGGCAGTGTGCTGGCCCACCGGATGCACCTGGCTTAATTCCGAAAAAGGAGGATCATCATGGTCAATCAAACCTTTTATGACTTGGGCACCGCCCCTTCTGTAATCCGCCAGCTGTTCGCCTATGGCCTGGAGCAGGCCAAGATCGTGGGCAGAGAAAATGTTTTTGACTACTCCCTTGGAAACCCCAGCATCCCCGCCCCCAAGAAGGTCAATGAATCCATCCACAAGCTCGTGGATGAGACCGACTCCATCCAGCTCCACGGCTACTCCATGGCGCCCGGCTTTGAGGAGCCCCGGGCAGCTATTGCCGCTGATCTCTCCCGCCGCTTTGGTCTGGATATCCGCAGCAGCGAGCTGTTTTTAACCTGCGGCGCGGCCCCGGCCCTTATCTCCGTTATCAAGGCCCTGGTGGTGGACGGTGACAGCGAGATCATGGTCATTGCCCCATTCTTCCCGGAATACGCCCCCTTCATCACCGCCAACGGCGGCAAGATGGTGGTGGTTCCCGCCGACACCAACGCCTTCCAGGTGCAGCTGGACGAGGTGGAGCAGCGCATCACCCCTCACACCCAGGCCATCATTGTCAATTCCCCCAACAATCCCTCCGGTGTGGTGTACACCGAGGAGACACTCCGGGATCTGGCATCCCTCTTAGAGCGCAAGAGTGTCCAGTACGGCCACCCCATCTATATCATCGCCGACGAGCCCTACCGGGAGCTGGTGTACGGCGGCGTAAAGGTGCCCTTCATTCCCTGCCTGTATAAAAATACCATCGTGTGCTACTCCTATTCTAAGTCCCTGTCCCTGCCCGGCGAGCGCATCGGCTATGTGTATGTTCCCTCCTTTGCCGAGGACAGCACTGCCGTTTACGCCACCGTTTCCGGCGCGGCACGGGCCATGGGCCATGTGTGCCCTCCCACGCTGATTCAAAAGGTTGTGGGTTTGTGCGCCCAGGAGCAGCCCGACCTGCAGGCCTACGATGAAAACCGCACCCTGCTATATGATAGTCTCCGGGCCATGGGCTACGAGTGCGCTAAGCCCGACGGCGCTTTCTACCTTTTCGTGAAAGCCCCCGGCGGCGACGCAGGTGCCTTCTCCGAAAAAGCCAAGCGAGAGCATAATCTGCTGGTGGTCCCCGCCGACGGCTTCGGCTGCCCCGGCTATTTCCGCCTGAGCTACTGCGTGTCAAACGAAATGATCCGCCGCTCTCTGCCGGCCTTCAAGGCCATGATGGAAGCATATCAATAAAAGTTCCATATATAACTAAAGAATGGGGACCTGCTCAGTGAGTGGGTCCCCATTCCTTAGCTGTGTATCGCAAGCCCTGATAGGCCGGGCATTTTTATATTCCTCTCCGCAGCCCGGGAACGCAGCTGCCATCGATGACATGCCGGATAGTCTTATCCAGTCCATCCCGTGCCGCCGTAAGGCATCAGCGGAGGGTGTCAGCTTGCGGAAGCTCGCCGCCATATACTCAGCGGGCCCGGCACCAAGATAGCCATGATAAAGCCGCGCCAGCTTTGGATCCCGGTGCCGCTCCATGGTCAGCATCTTTCGGAAAACTGCTTATCTGAGAGACAGCCGCGGAGCCTTTCAGCAAAAAAGGATGCCCGCTTTTTTGCGGGCATCCTTTTGACTGCATACATGTTATCTCTGTCCCTTGTCATAGGGGATACCTTCCGCCTTGGGTGCGCGGGACTTCTTGGATGTGAAGGCCAGCACCACCAGAGAGATGATGTAGGGCATCATATTATATACGGGGCTGGGGATGTTCATGGCCTTCAAGAACTCAAACCCGGCATATACGTTGGACAGCGCCCGGAACATACCAAACAGCAGCGCCGCCAGGGCAATGCGGGTGGGCTTCCACTGGCCGAAGATCATGACGGCCAGGGACAGGAAGCCGAAGCCTGCCACGCCGTACTCAAACCGCCACTCAGAAACGCCGGCGGTGATGAATACGATACCGCCCAGGCCACCCAGCACACCGGAAATGAGCACGCCGGCCCAGCGCATCTTATATACGTTGATGCCCACGGAGTTGGCCGCCTGGGGATGCTCGCCGCAGGCCATGAGCCGCAGGCCGAAGCGGGTCTTGTACAGCAGCACATAGGCCGCGATCAGCAGCAGCAGTGTCACCAGCATGAACCAGCTGAACTCGAAGGAACCAATGTTCTCCAAAAAAGCTTTTTTTGCGCCGGCATACTGGATGGTGGAGGACACATCATCGGGGTTGGCCGCCGTGTTGATGGCCTTTACGATAACCGTTGCCCCTGCGATGCCCAGCATATTCAGCGCCGTACCTACAATGGTCTGGTCTGCCTTGAAGTTGATGCAGGCCACGGCCAGGAGGCTGGAATAAATCATACCCATCAATGCCGCCGCCAGCAGAACCACCAGCAGCATCGCAAAGTGGGACGAGCCGCCGGGCATATACCGCATGGCCAGGGCACCGCCCAGGGCGCCCATGATCATAACACCCTCCAGGCCCAGGTTGATAACGCCCGAATGCTCTGAGAAGCAGCCGCCCAGGGCCACCAGAATCAGCACGGAGGCAAAGGTCAATGTATATTGCAGCAGCAGTATCATTACTGATCGCCTCCTTTCTCCGTATTCGCATCAGCAGGCGGCGTCTCGCTCTGCTCTCTTTCCTTCAGTGCAGCCTTCTCTTCCCGTTTGGAAATGGCGGAGTTCATGGCGTACTTCATGAACAGCACGAAGCCGCACAGGTAGATGATGATGGCGGAGATCAAGTCGGAAATCTGTGCGCAGTACATAGTCTTATCCACATAGGCGCCACCGGCGGTGATATGCTGGATGAAGAAGGATGCCAAGATGGTGCCAAAGGGATTCAGGCCGCCCAGGAATGCCGCAGCGATGCCGTTAAAGCCCATGCCGGGCACCGAGGAGGTGGAGCACTGCCACTGCTCATACCCGGTGAGGTACAGCATGGCCGCGCCCATACCGGCCAGGGCGCCGGAAATGACCAAGGTCAGGATGATATTGCGTTTTTCCGCCATACCGCAGTACTTGGCGGCATTCTTATTGTTGCCGGTGGCCCGCAGCTCATAACCGAAACGGGTCTTTTCCAGCACGACCCACACAAGCACCGCCGCCAGGATGGACAGCGGCAGGGCCAGGCCCACATACTGGTTGTTGTTAAGCAGGCTGCCCAGGCCCAAGGTGGGCAGGACCGCCGAGGGATTCTTATGTGCCAGCACGAAGGTGTAGGGGCTGGTTTCCTCCTTCACATTGGTCAGCAGCATGTTGGTCAGATACAGCACGATCCAGTTGAGCATGATGCCGGAAATGACCTCATTGACGTTGCAGTAGGACTTCAGCAGGCCGGAAATAGCACCCAGAACCATGCCGCCCAGCATCGCCAGCAGCATGCAGGGCAGCCAGCTCCAGCCCCAGGCCAGGGCGGCGTACAGGCTCAGAGCCACGCCTGCGCAGTACTGACCCGCCGCGCCGATATTAAACAATCCCACCTTGTAGGAAAAAAGGATGGACAGCGCACACAGCAGAAGCGGTGCGGTCTTAACCAGGGTGTTGCCCAGGTATTTGGCCTGGGTCGCAGACTTGCTGTAGTTGAGGAAGTTCTTCATGACGGCGGCGATGGCCTCGCCGGCGCCGTTGGGATTGATGAACAGCAGAACGATGTAGCCGATAAGCAGGCCCAGCACCACGCAGGCCAGAGAGGCCAACAGCGACTGCACGCCGTTATTTTTCAGGAGATTCTTTTTCATTCCCTCACCTCATCTCTCTTGGCGCCGGCCATATACAGACCCAGCTCCTCCTGGGTGGTGGTCTTGGGATCCAGTTCACCCACGATCTCGCCCTCATACATGACCAAGATGCGGTCCGGCACATCCATTACCTCGTCCAGCTCCAGGGACACCAGCAGCACCGCCTTGCCGGCGTCGCGCTGGGCCACCAATTCCTTATGCACGTTTTCAATGGCACCCACGTCCAGGCCTCGTGTGGGCTGCACCGCCACCAGCAGCTCAGGATCCTTGTCGATCTCCCGGGCCACAATGGCCTTCTGCTGGTTGCCGCCGGACATACTTCGGGCCATTGTCACAGGGCCCTGGCCGCTGCGGATGTCATACTCGTCAATGAGCCTTTCGGCATACTTCCGGATATTGTCCCGGCGCAGGAAGCCCGCCTTGCTGGTGAACTCCGGCTCAAAATACCGCTCCAGCACCAAGTTGTCCTCCAAAGAATAGTCCAGCACCAATCCGTGCTTATGCCGATCCTCGGGAATGTGGGACATGCCCAGGATATTCCGCTTACGGATGGGCATATGGGTGATGTCCTGGCCGCAAAGGGTTATTTTGCCGGAAACCACCGGCTCCAGGCCCGTGAGACCGTACACCAGCTCCGTTTGGCCATTGCCATCGATACCGGCGATGCACACGATCTCGCCCTTGCGCACCTGAAAGCTCACATCCCGCACGGCGTTCTTTTTATGCAGCTTGCTGGCCACGGTCAGATGCTCCACGTCCAGCACCACATCGCCGGGATTTGCAGGACCCTTCACCACATGGAAATTCACATCATGGCCCACCATCATGGCGCTGAGCTGCTCCACACTGGTGTCCTTGGTCTCCACAGTGCCGATGTACTTACCCTTACGCAGCACAGTACAGCGGTCGGACACGGCCATGATCTCGTTGAGCTTGTGGGAAATGAACAGGATGGACTTCCCCTCTGCGGCCAAATTCCGCATGATCTCCATGAGCTCATCGATCTCCTGGGGGGTCAGCACGGCGGTAGGCTCGTCGAAAATGAGGATCTCGTTCTCCCGATACAGCATCTTCAGAATTTCGGTACGCTGCTGCATACCCACGGTGATGTCCTCGATGAGTGCATCGGGGTCAATCTTCAGCCCATACCGTTCACTGAGCTCCATAACCTTGGCACGGGCCTCTTTTTTCTGCAAAAAGCCCATCTTTGTGGGCTCCACACCCATGATGATGTTATCCAGCACAGTAAAGCACTCCACCAGCTTAAAGTGCTGGTGTACCATACCGATACCCAGGGCATTCGCATCATTGGGGTCTTTAATGGACACCTCCACGCCGTCCTTTTTGATGATGCCCTCCTCAGCCTGGTACAGGCCGAACAGAACGCTCATCAGCGTAGATTTGCCCGCGCCGTTTTCGCCCAGCAGAGCATGGATCTCACCCTTCTTCAGCTGAAGCGTGATGTCGTCATTGGCGATGATACCGGGAAACCGTTTTGTAATGTGCAGCATTTCAATTGCATACGGTCTGTCCAATTTTTCGCCCTCCCTTCCGTTTTTATGGCCCGCCGCTATTTGCAGGATACGGGGACGGAAACCACAATAGATAGTATTAGTATACTATACTTTCCGCCATAATGTAAAGATGGATTATTGAAAATTACTATCTTTCTGCATTGGCTTCCTTTTTTGTGCCCATTTCTGAAAAAATTTCCCTCCTCCGGCCAAACAGAAAGGCTGCCGACTCCCGGATGATGAAAAACCAGTCAAACCGAAAAAATGAAAGCCTTACGTTTTCGGGGAGGAGGTAGCGGCACAGCTCCAACGGAGCAGGGGCACCTCTCCGTCGCCGTTCAGCTGGGGATGCACGGCCGGAATGTAGCTGTCGCTTGCCGCCTTTCGGAAAGGGACTTGCTGCCAAGTCCCCTTTCCGGAAAACAGGCGGTGGCGGAGTAAGTCCGGGTGTAGGTGGCGGTTGCATTCTCACTGGTGAGTGTCTCTACCTATCCACATAATAGGATCCCACCGCTCCTGCTGCATCATGTCACCATTATAGCCGGAAGCAAAATAGTCGTCAAGACAGAAAGAACGGTTCCTTCGGTTTGCAGCCTGATATTCCGAGTTGAATTTGCGGGTTCTGCGGAATAATTCCCGCTGCAGATAATCTCGGTTTTCTACAACGGGTTTCCTCCAATACCCTGATGCATAGAAATGCTCAGCGCCGGCGCATGGATCTCTTGACCCGTGTACTGATAATCGGCTGCCCTGCATGTACCGGCGATATTATTGCACTATATACAAAAAGACCGATAGGCGGTTTTATCCCATCGGTCTTAGTGCGGCAATGGCCAAACGGCGATTTAAATTGAATATGACTCCTTTCCGTTTGTGTTCGCCGTTTGTTGCTGAAAAGCTCCTGATCAGGGATCTTACAGCATTTTTATCCGTCACATTTGCGCAGAATGTGGTCCTATTTTCGCGGTCAATGAAAATATGGACAAGCACCGGAAACCCGCCTGAAAGCAAGCTTTTCCTGTGTTGTCCCAATTATAACACACTCACATGCCCTGGACGATGCCGCCGGTGGTCTGCAGCAGCTCCGGATCGGTAATGCGCAAGAGCAGATTGCGGGTGGTATCCTCATCGTGATAGACCTTGACGATCTGCACCTCGTACTCCCGAATCTCTTCTCCGCTGATGGTAGCGCGGATCACAGCCCGGCCGGGGGTCACCTCCTCCGCTGCGGCTATAGGCACAGCCTGGCTCTGAACAGGAAAGCTGCTGTCGGACACGGTGCCGAATATGCCGCCGTCACTATTCACTGTCACCGTGCCAACATCCCGCTGCACAGAAAAATCGCCCTTGAGCTCGCCGGGCTCGCCCTTCTCTCCCTTTTTCACCGCTTTTACGGTGGTCTCCATAATGGAGCCGGAGCCAAGACTCATGAGCTGAGCGGTGTCTATATCGGTGATGCCATGGCCCAGAGCGCCAAAGCTGCCGCTCTCAGGGTCATAATAGGTCATGGTGCCGATGCCGGCCATGCTGTCGCGAATCCACGCGCCCAGACGCACACTGCCGTCATCGCCGCAGGCGGGCGTGATCTCCACGGTTTTATTCTCCCGCCCCCGCTGAAGCTCTATCTGTGCCGGCTGCGTACCGTTTTGCCGCAGAAGCTCCTGCAGATGCTCCGTGGATGCGATTTTTTTGCCGTTGAAGGTCAGGAGCAGATCGCCCTCCCGGATGCCGCATTTTTGGGCAGGGCTTTTCCCGCCCACGCCCTCCAGGGCGGACACATCCACCACCAGCACGCCGTTGGCAAAGAGCTTGATGCCCACCGCCTGGCCCAAGGGGATCACGGTTTTCTCCTGGGCGTATGCGCACTGCACACAGGCTGTAAGCGCCAGCACAGCCGCCGCGCACAGTGCTGCCATACGTCGCCAAAGGGACTTGCTTTTGGTTTCATACATGCAGCCACCCCTCGCTTTTTCATTTTTCTTGTCGCCGACGACATGCTTTACTTTGTGCCGAGTAAACAAAAAAATAAGCGGCAATTATAGGAGAATGTGACGCATTTTTCTGTGATCCCGTATGATAACTATTATGTAAAATAGTCGTATAAATTTGGATATTTTTCAAAAATTTGAACCGTCCTCCCCCCTCTGGCCCCACAGGGTTATTGCTTTTCGGAGAAGGACACAGTATAATATATTGCATCTATTCACCCAATGGGAAAGAGGTTTCACGCCATGAGAATTACCGTAAAAGTAGGTACATCCACCCTGACCCACGCCACGGGTCGGCTGAACATCCAGCGCATTGAGAAGCTGTGCAAGGTGCTCAGCGATCTGAAAAATGCAGGCCATGAGATCATCCTCGTCTCCTCCGGCGCCATCGGCATGGGCGTTGGCAAGCTGAACCTGCCCGGTCGGCCGGCAGATATGCCCGGCAAGCAGGCTGCCGCTGCCGTAGGCCAGTGTGAGCTGATCTACACCTACGACAAGCTCTTCGGCGAGTATAACCACACCGTGGCACAGCTCCTGCTTACCGGCGAGGACATCAAAAACGGCCAGCGCAGCCAAAACGTGCGCAACACTCTCACCCGCTTGCTGGAGCTGGGCGCCCTGCCGGTCATCAACGAAAATGACGCCGTAGCCACGGACGAAATCGGCGTGGACAACACCATCGGCGAAAATGACACTCTCTCGGCTATAGTGGCCGCCGCCATCGGCGCGGACCTGCTGGTGCTGCTGTCAGACATTGACGGCCTTTATGATAGCGACCCCCACCAAAACCCAGGCGCCCGCATCATCCCCACTGTGAAAAATGTGGACGATCACATTTACGCCCTGGCTGGCGGCACCGGCTCCGCCCTGGGCTCAGGCGGCATGGTTACTAAGCTCAATGCCGCTGTCATCGCCACCGAGGCAGGCTGCGAAATGGTCATTTCTAACGGCAGCAAGCCTGAGTTGCTCTACGACATTGCTCAGGGAAAGCCCGTGGGCACAAGATTTTTGAGAAAGGAAGCCTAACGCCATGACAACCATGGAAATCATCCGCCGCACCCGCACCGCCAGAACCGATCTGCACACCCTAACGGCAGAGGACAAAAACCGCCTGCTCCTGTCCATGGCAGAGAGTCTCCGCCGGCATACAATGGATATCCTTCGCGCCAACGCCCTGGATGTGGAGGCCGCTCGGGGCAAAATTTCCGATGTGATGCTGGACCGTCTGCGGCTGGATGAGGGCCGCATCGCCGCCATGGCCGACGGTATATGCGCCGTGGCCCAGCTGCCCGACCACACGGGCCGCATCCTGTCCGAAACAAATCATCCCAACGGCATGATCATCTATAAAAAACAGGTACCCCTGGGCCTGGTGGCCATCATCTATGAAAGCCGTCCCAATGTTACCTCCGATGCGGCGGCTTTGGCCATTAAGAGCGGCAATGTCTGCGTTCTGCGCAGCGGCCGCGAGGCCATCGGCAGTGCCCGGGCTATCACCGCTGCCCTCAAGGAGGGTATCTCCGCTGTAGGCGGTAACCCGGATATTCTCAATATTTTGGAGGACACCAGCCACGACAGCGCCCGTCAGCTGATGCAGGCCAAGGGCCTGGTGGACCTGCTCATTCCCCGGGGCGGTGCGGGCCTTATCCGTGCCTGTGTGGAAAATGCCACCGTCCCCTGCATCGAGACCGGCACCGGCATCTGCCATGTCTATGTGGATGAATTTGCCGACCTGGAAAAAGCTGTAAAAATTATCATCAACGCCAAAACCAGTCGTCCCTCCGTCTGTAACGCCGAGGAGGTCTGCCTGGTCCATAGGGCTGTGGCAGAAAGATTCCTGCCTATGCTGAAAAAAGCCCTGGTGGACGACCGCCAGGCGGCGGGCCAAATCCCCGTGGAGCTGCGCCTTGACCCGGCGGCAGCCCGGATCATCCCCGGCACACCCGCCACTGACCGGGATTTTGACACGGAATTCTTGGACTATATCTTGGCCGTGGCTGTGGTGGACAGCGTAGACGCCGCCATCGCCCATATTTTGCAGCACTCCACCGGCCACAGCGAGGCCATCGTCACAGAAAACGCCGACAATGCCCGGCGCTTTGAGGACGAAACGGACAGCGCCGCCGTTTATGTCAACGTCTCCACTCGCTTCACCGACGGCGGCGAATTCGGCCTGGGCTGCGAAATGGGTATCTCCACTCAAAAGCTCCACGCCCGGGGACCCATGGGCCTGGATGAGCTGAGTACCTATAAATATATCATCTGCGGCAACGGCCAGATCCGCTGACACTCCCTCGCCGCTCTCTCATACATAAAACGACCGCCCCCGTCAGTTTCGGGGGCGGTCGTTTATGTATGGGTTTATTATTTGTTCAGGAACTCATCGATGGACTTGGCGCCCAGCTTGCCGGCACCCATGGCCAGGATGACGGTGGCGGCACCGGTAACGGCATCGCCGCCAGCGTAGACGCCCTCGCGGGAGGTGAGGCCATCCTCATTGACAATGATGCAGCCCTTCTTATTGACCTCCAGGCCCTTGGTAGTGGCCTTGATAAGGGGGTTGGGGGTGGTGCCCAGGGACATGATGACGGCATCCACAGGAAGGTCGAACTCGCTGCCCTTCTTCTCCACAGGGCGGCGGCGGCCGGAGGCATCCGGCTCACCCAGCTCCATCTCAATGCAGGTCATGGATCTCACACAATCCTGCTCGTCGCCATTGATCTGAACGGGGTTATTGAGGGTCTTGAAGATGACGCCCTCCTCGATAGCATGCTCTACCTCCTCGTGACGGGCAGGAAGCTCCTCCATACCGCGGCGGTACACCACATACACCTCGGCGCCCAGACGCTTGGAGCAGCGGGCAGCGTCCATAGCCACGTTGCCGCCGCCGACAACAGCGACCTTCTTGCCCTTGAGGTCCATGATGGGGGTGTCAGAGTCGGGCTTATAGGCCTTCATCAGATTGATACGGGTGAGGAACTCGTTGGCGGAATACACGCCCTTGAGATTCTCACCGGGGATGTGCATAAACATGGGCAGACCCGCGCCGGAGCCCACAAACACGGCCTCAAAGCCGTTTTCCTCCATCAGCTCGTCGATGGTGATGGTGCGGCCCACAACGATGTTGGTCTCCACCTTCACGCCCATGGCCTTGAGCCCGTCCACTTCCTTCTGCACGATGGTCTTGGGCAGACGGAACTCGGGAATGCCGTACACCAGCACGCCGCCGGCCAGGTGCAGGGCCTCGTACACGGTGACATCATAGCCCTTCTTGGCCAGGTCGCCGGCGCAGGTAAGGCCGGCAGGGCCGGAGCCTACAACAGCTACCTTATGGCCGTTGGACTGGGGCTTTTCGGGGGCCTCGGTGCTGTGGGCGTTGTGCCAATCGGCCACGAAGCGCTCCAGGCGGCCGATACCCACGGCCTCACCCTTCTTGCCCCGGACGCAGTGCATCTCGCACTGGCTCTCCTGGGGGCAGACGCGGCCGCACACGGCGGGCAGGGAGCTGGTCTGATGGATCACCTGATAGGCGCCCTCATAGTCCTTTTCCACGATCTTTTGAATAAACTCGGGGATGCGGACATTCACGGGGCAGCCGTTTACACAGGGGTGGGCCTTGCAATTCAGGCACCGGGCAGCCTCGTCCAGAGCCTGCTCCTCGGTGTAGCCCAGGGCCACCTCCAGAAAGTTATGATTGCGGACGTTGGGGTCCTGAGAAGGCATAGGATTCTTATCCTGACGCATATTCACAGCCATCTTACTTTACCTCCTTCTTAAAGAGGTTGCAGACCTCTTCGTGCTTATGTACCTCGAAATCGTGATACATCTGGTTACGCTTGACAGCCAGGTCCCAATCCACCTTCTGCCCATCGAAGTCGGGGCCGTCCACGCAGGCGAACTTGGTCTCACCGCCTACGGTCAGGCGGCAGCCGCCGCACATGCCGGTGCCATCGATCATGATGGGACTCATGGAGACAGTGGTGGGCATGCCATAGGGCGCGGTGGTCTTGCAGACAAACTTCATCATGACCATGGGGCCGATGGCGAAAATCTCGTCATACACGTTACCGGCGTCCAGCAGCTCCTTCAGGGCCTCAGTGACCAAGCCCTTCTGGCCATAGGAGCCGTCATCGGTGCAGATCTTCAGGACGGAGGAAACGGCCTTGAACTTATCCTCCAGAATCACCACATCCTTGCTCTTAAAGCCCACCACGGCGTGGACCTCGGCCCCGCAATCGTGGAACTTCTTCAGCACCGGATAGGCGATGGCGCAGCCGACGCCGCCACCCACTACGCAGACCTTTTTCTTGCCCTCAGTCTCAGTGGGCTTACCCAGAGGACCGACGAAATCGTGCAGGCAATCACCCTGCTCCTTGTGGCTGAGCTTTTCCGTGGTGGCGCCCACGGTCTGCACGATGATCGTAACGGTGCCCTTTTCCCGGTCATAGTCATGGATGGTGATGGGGATACGCTCGCCATTTTCATCCACCCGCAGGATGATGAACTGGCCCGGCTGTGCCTTCTTGGCCACCATGGGAGCCTCGATCTCATACAGGATCACGGTCGGCTTCAAGGCTGTTTTTGTAACAATGCGATACATACGTTATCTTCCTTCCTCGTTGAGTTCTTTTGGAAAAATACTGTCTTGCTTGCCGGAAGTTTGTTCCAGGGTTTATTTTAACATTAAATTTCCATCCCGTCAATTGCTCCGCCCAACATCTCCGGCGAGAATCGTCACCTTTCGGCCCTCGATCCGCACCTCGCCGCCGTCGCGCATTTTCTTCAGCTCCCGCATCATGGCGCTGCGGTCGGTGGATATGTAGTCCGCCAGGGCACTGAGGGAAAAGGGCAGGGTGAAGCTTCCGCCGTTTTTGGCCTGCTGCAGAGAGAAATAGCACAACAGCTTATCCCGGATGCTGCGGCGGCTAAGCACCTCCACCCGCTCAGACAGGGCCGATGCCTTCTCGCTGATAAGGTGGAACATATTCTCTATCATGCGGTTGTGATGGCCGCAGTTTTTTTCACACCGGTTCTCCAGCTTTTCCTCCGGGAAAAACCAAACGCAGCAGGGCTTTTCACATGTCACGTCCACGCTGTCGCCCAGCACGTTGCGAAACATGAGCATCTCCCCAAACACACCCCCGGGCTGCAGATGCTCTAAAATGGTGCGGTCTCCCCGCTGGTCCACCCGCTCCACAATGGCCGAGCCTGTAGCCAGCACGCCGATGGTGCGGCGGCCGGAATCAAAATCGTAGACCAGCTCCTCGGGCTTGAAGCACCGCTCCTGCACCCCGAAGCACTCGTAGATGCGCCGGCACTCCTCCGGTGAGATTCCGTCAAATACCGGCGTTTGGGGAATGGTCATAGTCCGCCTCCCTTTCCGGGCTGTCTGCGCCGCAGCGCAGGCCCCTTTTATCTCTCTTATGGCCGATGATAACATACACGATGATATACACCACACCGCCCCAGGCAAAACCTGCCGCCAGGTCTATGAAGGCATGCTGCTTCACCAGCAGCGTAGACGCTGCAATGATGACAAACCATACGGTACCCAGGACCTGCCAGATCCGCTTCAGCTTCGGCGAGTGCCACATGGCGGCAATAGCTGCCACCACACCCAGCACATGAACGCTGGGAAACACATTGGCATTATTATCGGCAGCCCAGGTCATCTGCAGGATCCGGGTGCAGATATTATGCCGGGGCAGCACCGCCGGGCGCAGGTCCTGCCCGTTGGGCACGAGAAAGCAAAAGAGGGTGGCGGTGGTGTAGGCAATGGCGATAAACCACATATACCGCCGGAAGCTCTCCGGATCCTTTACAATGAAAAACACACCCAGTACAAACAGCAGGATGCTCCAGCTGTTGTAGGGAATGACGAAATACTCACAGAAGGGGATGTAGTTGTCAATAGCGGTCTGGGTGGCCCAGTAATTGTCGGTGACCACATGCTCCACAGTGAAGTACATAATCAAATATACCGGCATATATAGGCCCCACCACATATGGGGATGGGTTTTAATGAATTGCTTGATTTTTTGCATGAATATCCTCCAACGCAGCTATACCGGCGAAAAATCCTTTACCTTTTCCGCCTGTGGGCAGCAAGCTTAGCGAGGTCTTTTAGAGAAGCGGACGCCGCAGGGCTGCAAATAAGCACCCTGCCATTATAACACATTTCCCGGCAGATGCCATAGGGAGAAACAGAAATATCACAGTTTTTTAACATTTTTTAAATGCGGCGGCTTGCGGAAAGGGTCGTTCTTATATTATACTGTATGCATCTGTCAAATTTTGAGGAGGACGCAGTATGCTGCTGAACCGTGAAAACAAAGAAAACCGCCAGGTGGTGCTGACCATCCAGGTGGAGCAAAGCGCCTGGGAAAAGGCCCTGGAGGATGCTTATGAGCAGAGCAAGTCTCTTTTTAAAAAAGAGGACGGCTCCTTGCCCACCCGTCAGGAAATGGAGGAAAAGCACGGCGCGGATGTGTTCTATCAGGACGCGGTGAACAGCACCTTCCCCGTGGCTCTGGTGGAGGCCGTGCGCCAGGAGGACATCAGCGTGGCCGGGGCCCCGGAGCTGAGCGTGGAGGCCATCGGCCCCGAGGGCTATGTATTCACCGCCCTTATTGATTTGTATCCGGAGGTGAAGCTGGGCCAGTACAAGGGGCTCTCCGCCCCCCGGCCTCAGGTGGAGCTGTCCGATGACGACGTCACCGCCGCCATTGACGAGTATCTGCAGGGCCACCTCACCGAGGAGCACCCGAAAAAGGCCGCCATGGGCGACGAGGTGGTGCTGGACTTTGAGGGCTTTGTAAACGGCGTTCCCTTTGAGGGGGGCAAGGCCGAGGAATATCCCCTGCTGCTGGGCAGCGGCTACTTTATCCCCGGGTTTGAGGAGCAGGTGGCCGGCATGGCCGTGGGCGACGAGCGGGACATCCCCGTCACCTTCCCCACCCAGTACGCCCCGGAGCTGGCGGGCAAGGACGCAGTGTTCCACATCAAGGTCCACAAGATCACCCGCCGGGCAAGGCCCGTCATGAGTGAGGAATTTGCCAAATCCCAGGGCTTTGCCGATGCCTCCGCCCTGCGCCGGAGCATCATGGAGCAGGCCGTGCGCAATAAGCAGCAGGAGGCCGCCGATGCCTACGCCGATGCTCTGGTGCAGCAGGTCATCGAGGGCATGGAGGTGGAGATCCCGGAGCGGATGGTCACCTGCCAGCTGGATGGGCTCATGCATGACTTAGAGCAGCAGCTGATGCAGCAGGGCGCCACCATGGACGCCTATCTGGAGATGGCCGGTATCACCCGGGAGGACCTGCGCCGCCAGGCGGAAGCCAGCGCCCGGGCCTCCGTGGAATTTGAGCTGGCCATGACGGAAATTGCCCGGCTGGAGGACATCCGCTTCACTGACGCGGAGCTGGAGGAGAAATACACCCAGATGTCCGCCCTCTACGGCATGACCCCGGAGCAGCTGAAGCAGAACCTGCCCATAGAGCGCCTGACCCACGACCTGCGCCTGGCCCGGGCCCGGGCCATTGTGGTGGACAGCGCCAAGCCTCTCTGAGCCAATAAGCCAAAAGCGGAGGAGCCATAGGGCTCCTCCGCTTTTTATGACATTTCCTTCTTCCCCGGGGTGAGCTTGCGCTTGTTGCCCTGCTCATCCACGATCCAGGTGTTGTCCAGCTCCCGGCGGAGGTTGCCCATGATGCTGTTTAGGTACTCCTGCCGCAGGGCGGCCCGCTCCTCGGTCTCCTCCGGAGTCAGGCCCTGAGGGGTCTTGGCCTTGCGGGCCAGCTCGTTGATCCGTTCTATTTTCTTCTGTTCCATAGAATCGCTCCTTATATAAATCGTTTCATCGTAATGCCCGTGCGGCCCTTGCGGCTCTGTCCGCCCACCTCCGCCAGGCAGCACTTGCCCAGGCCCCGGATTGTCAGCACATCCCCCTGCTCCACCGAAAAATCCGGCCTGATGCAGGGCATCCAGTTTACCTCCGCCTTGCCGCTGCGGATCAGCTCCGCCGCTGCGCTGCGGCTGATGGAAAAGCCAGCGGCGGCCACGCTGTCCAGCCGCAGGGAGGCCACAGTGTCCCGAATCAGCTTCACTGGCTGCTCCGGCACGGCAATCTCCTCCAGCCCGATCTCCGCCACGCGCAGAGGCACCCGGCCCGCCTGCTTCCATTCCCGCAGGAGGAAGTCCGCCACGCTGCTGCCCACCAGCACATCCGCCCAGTGGGGCGACACCAGAATATCCCCCACCTTCTCCCGTGTCAGGCCCAGGCCCATAAGGCTGCCTAAAAAATCCCGATGGGTGGGGTGGTCCGTCTCATAGAACCGGCATCGCAGGCACCGCACCGCCGTTTCGTCCGGCCCATCCATCCAATCCGGCAAAAAGTGCAGCTGCCGGCGCTGGGCCCCCTCGCAGCCGCCCCAAAAGGCAAACCCCTCCCGATCGCCCAGGGCCTGCATCAGCTGCCCGGCCAAGGCCTGCTCATGGGGAGAGAGAAATCCGCTCGCCTCCGGCACATTCCGGCTGCGGCAGCGCTCCCAGCCGTCCCATAGGCGGCCCAGCAGCACCCGCTCCTCCGCCGAGGCGGAGAGTTTATCTAAAAGAAGTCGTTTTTCCATTTAATAACCTCTCTGCTAAATCAAAAATGGTATTTGCTCCGTTAGATTTAAAGCTGCGCCCTATTGAAAGGACGCAGCTTATACTCAGTTAGTGTCGCCGCCGCGAACATTACAGGTAAGCGTTTGGCCATCTACAGTTGCGGTTATAGTGGTGACTTTACTTGCATCGTTAGAAACGCCAGTTACAACACCATCTGCGGAAATTGTTGCAACAGAAGTATCATCAATTTTCCATGTCACCACAGAGTCAGTTCCGTCAACGACCATTTGGACTTCTTCCCCGGGGGTAATTCTGAAATCATCTAAAGAGGTTCCTTCGTCCTGAAAGATAGATCTCAGTGTCAGGCTCTTTGACGGCACATCCGGCGTAACGGGATCCGTCGGCTGATCCACCGCCGCCGTCACCGCCACGCGGCAGGTGGCCGTGGTGTCCGCCGCCGAGGCCGTTATCACAGCGCTACCGGTGCTCACGGCCTGCACGGTGCCGTTGGCGGAGACAGTGGCCACGGCCTCGTCGCTGCTGGAGAAGGCCACCTTGTCCGCGCCGGAAACCGTAAGCGCAAAGCTGCTGCCCACGGTAAGCTCCACACTGGTTTTATTCATGGTCAGCACGGCGGGCTCGGGGGTGGGGGCATCCTTTTCGCCGGTAAAAAATGCCGTGATCTGGTTGCCGAATATGGTATAGGCCGCCAGGCCCAGCACCAGCACCAGGCACACGATCACCACGCCGCCGCCCACCTTGGGCTTGGCCCGGCCGCCGCCGGTGCGGTGCCCGGCGCTCTTCACGGGCTTGCTGCTATGGCGTTCTTCATCCTCTTGGCAGAAGGGGCAGGTTTTATATGTATCGGAGAACATCTCTCCGCATTTCGGGCATTTCAGCAGACGCATTGTATATCCTCCCAGGCAAATTCTCTACGTTCTATTATACGGTTTTCTCCCCATGCGTCAACTGAAAAACATGGAAATTCATCCTTTTTTTACATTGTTCCTTGCTTTTGTCCACTCAGTTTTCTATAATAGAATAAAATGTATTGAAGCGGAGGGTCATCGCCTATGCATACCATGATCATCGGCATCGCCGGGGGCACCGGCAGCGGCAAAACCACCCTGACGGACCACCTGGCCGCCCACTTCGGCCCGGCCATCAGCGTGGTGCATCATGACAATTATTATAAGCGCCAGGACGTCCCCTTTGAGGTGCGCTGCCAGCAAAACTACGACCATCCCGATGCCTTTGACACGGATCTGATGGTCCAGCAGCTGAAGGAGCTGAAGGCCGGCCGCACCATTCGCTGCCCCGTGTACTCCTATGCCGACCACAACCGCACCGATGAAACGGTGCTCATCCGGCCCGCCCCGGTGATTATCGTAGAGGGCATCCTCATTTTCCACGACCCCCGGCTGCGGCAGCTGATGGATATCCGCATCTTTGTGGAGACCGATGCCGACGTGCGCATCCTGCGCAGAGCTCTGCGGGATGTGGAGGAGCGGGGCCGCTCCATGCAATCCATTGTGCAGCAATACCTCACCACCGTCAAGCCCATGCATGAGCAGTTTGTGGAGCCCACGAGAAAATATGCCGACATTGTGGTGCTGGAGGGCGGGCACAACCTGGTGGCCCTGGATCTCATTATGCAGCGCATTGCCGGCCACATTGCGGAAAATCCGCCGGAGGATGCAACATGAGCGGAGGCAGGCTCCTTCGGTACTCCTTGGCGGGGCTGTGCATCGCTTTGGCAGCGTTCTTCCTGCTGCCCTTGGCCATCGGTGCGCACCATATCGGGATGTTTTTCCCGGCGGCGGTGCTGGGTGTCCTGGCGTGGATGCTCCTGCGCCCCCAAAAGCTCAAAATGCTGCTCACCGGCAAGGGCCGCATCCTGTGGCGCAGCCTGCTGGCGCTTTTCGCCGCGGGCCTGCTGTGCGTGGCCGTGATCCTGGGGCTGATGGCTCGTCAGGCGGCGGACCGGCCCGAGGCCGCAGGGCCCTGCACGGTGCTGGTGCTGGGGTGTGAGGTCCGGGGCCTTCGGCCCAGTAAGATGCTGGCTGCCCGCATCGACAGCGCCTACGATTATCTCACCGCCAATCCCGAAGCAGCGTGCGTGGCCTGCGGCGGCATGGCTGACGACGAGATCATCACCGAGGCCCAGTGCATCCGGGACGAGCTGGTGCGCCGGGGCATCGACCCGGGGCGGATCTATCTGGAGGAAAAGTCCCTGAACACCCGGCAGAACATCTCCTATGCCGCGGACATCATCCGGGCAAAGGGCCTGCCCACGGAGGTAGCCGTGGCCAGCGACAATTTTCATCAGCTACGGGCGGCCGTATATGCCCGCGGCAGCGGCCTGAAGGCCCAATCCCTGGGCTGCCGGTCCTACTGGCTTTTGGGCCCCGGCTACTGGGCCAGGGAGGTCATTGCCGTAGCCGCCGCCTGGGCCTTCGGGCGATAAAGTGATGGTGATTTGTATATTCTTGCCTGATTTATACAAATAGGAGTCAAAAGCTTCAAGGCACTTGTATCCGCAGACTACAGGCTTTTTTCTTGCAAGGCTCTTTGGATTTTGCGGCGATCTCAAAAAAACAGACGGCTGACTATGTCAGCCGTCTGTTTTTTCAGAAGGAAAATACCACGCCCACCACGGCGGAGGCCAGGATGAACAAAATAGGATGCAGACCCTTGGTGGGCTTCACCCATCGGGTGAGGACCAGCAGCACAGCTGCAAGAAGGACAGCCTTCCAGTTCAGCGCAGCCAGGCCCGTCATGCCGCTGTTGAGCAGGGCCACTCCCGCCACACTGAGACCCGCCGCCGCCACCATGGCCGCCGAAGCCGGGCGCAGGCCGTAGAACACGCTCTGGACGATGCGGCTGTCCCGGAAGCTGCGCAGAAACGCGGCGATGATCAAAATGACGATGATAGACGGCGTTATCAGGCCAATGGTAGCAATGACCGCCCCCAGAACGCCCCCCACCTGAAAGCCCACATAGGTAGCCATATTCACACCGATGGGGCCCGGAGTGGACTCGGACACTGCCAGCATATCGGCGATTTGGGAGGTGGTGAACCAATCCGGATGCCGGGCGGACATATCATAGAGGAAGGGCAGGGTGGCCATGCCGCCGCCGATGGCAAAAAGGCCGGTCTTAAAATACTCGTAAAACAGCAGCAGATAGATCATTTCTTCTCCCTCCCCTTCACGGCCTGAAGCACTACGCCCGCCAGGCCCGCCGCCAGCACATACAGAATGGGCGACACATCGAGAACGAAGGACAAAACCAGGATCACCCCGAAAATCCCCCAGCACCAGGCATCCTTCATAGCGCCCTTCACCAGCTTCAGCACGGCGTTAAAGATCAGTACGCACACGCACACCCGGATGCCCGCAAAGGCGTGCTGCACCCAGCTAAGGTGGGCGTAGGCGGTGATGACCTTGGCCAAGGCGGAGATGATGATAAGGGACGGGAACACCACCCCCAGGGTTGCTATGATGCCGCCGGCGACCCCGGCGTGTTTCTGCCCCACAAAGGTGGCAGTGTTCACGGCGATGACACCCGGGGTACACTGGCCGATGGCGAAATAGTCCGTCAGCTCCTCGTCGGTGGCCCAGCCCTTTTTCTCCACCACCTCACGCTGCAATATAGGCAGCATGGCGTATCCCCCGCCAAAGGTCATGACGCCCACCTTGGCGAAGGTGTAAAACAGCTCCCAAAGATCTTTCAGCATTGTTATCACTCCGTATATCCATAAAGTCCGCGCACCGACACCTCGCCGCTGCGCACGGTCTCCTCTGTTCCGTCCTCATGGCGCACCACCAGGCCGTACTGCTCATCAATTCTCAGGGCCTGCACCGTCTCCCGGCTATCGCCCCGAAGGAGGCGCACTGTCTTGCCTACGTTCAGGCAGGCCGCCCGATAGTCCGCCAGCCATCTTTCCGGGGTAAACAGCACCTCCCGGGGCAGGTAGTCCATCTCCTCCAGCAGAGCCGCCGCCAATTGGGCCCGGCAGACCCTCCCGCCCAGGGACAGGTCCAGAGAGGTGGCAATGTCCGCCACCTCGCCGGCGAAATCCTCCGGCTGCTGGTGAACATTGATGCCGATGCCCACCACCACATGTGACACATGGCCGCTCTCGCCCTCCAGGGACATCTCCGTGAGGATGCCCGCCAGCTTACGCCCCCCCAGCACCAGGTCATTGGGCCATTTGATCTGCGGCCGGACACCGGTCACCCGCTGAGTGGCACGGCAGACAGCCACGGCGCTGAGAGCCGTCAGCGGCAAAAGCTCCTCCGGGGCGCAATCGGGCCGCCAGAGGATGGAGAAAAACAGGCCCTTGCCTGCCGGGGACTGGAAGCTGCGGCCCCGGCGCCCTCGGCCCGCCGTTTGGCAATCCGCCAGCACCGCCGTTCCGTCAGGAGCCCCCTCCAGAGCCAGGCGGCGGCAGAAAGAGTTGGTGGAGTCCACCGTTTCCAGCACATGGAGATTCTCCCGAGTCCGGTGTAAATACTGCTCCACCGTCTCCCGGGAGAGGAAATCCGGTGCGTCTATGAGCCGGTAGCCCCGGCCTGTCCGGGCCTCGATGTCGTACCCCTGACGGCGCAGAGCCTCCACCGCCTTCCATACGGCGGCCCGGCTGATGCCCAGGGTCCGGCTCAGCTCCTGACCGGAGAGATAGTCTCCGCTCTCCTGCAGAGCCCGGCACACACGCTGCTGACTCATGTTTCCTTCCTCCCCTCCACAAAAATATGTATTCTCACGCTCCAGGCGGACAGGGTCGCCCGCCCCTGCAACGATGCCGACCCCTCTCGTAAGGCGGGGTGCCCTCACCCCGCCGCGTGTATGACAAGGCGTGCGTGCAAGGGGACCACAGATTGCCACGACCGGTTTGCGAACCGGTCTCGCAATGACATCTTTTTTGACAAAGAGAGTGTACCACCGCAATTTGAAATTGTAAACCAAATTTATATTAAAGGATTGACAAGTTTCTTTTTTTATTGTATTGTAAACCAAAACAGTTTGTAGAGAGGTTTACAAATATGCATCAAAAAACGAAAATGCTGGCTCGGGCAGCCCTTTTAGCGGCCCTGACCGCCGTGGGAGCGTTCATTAAAATCCCCTTGGGCTACTCCTCCATCACTCTGCAATTCTTCTTCACGGCCATGGCCGGGTGCCTGCTGGGGCCTTATTGGGGCGCGGCCAGCCAGGGCGTGTATGTGCTTCTGGGCTTGGTGGGCCTGCCCATTTTCACCCTGGGCGGGGGCTTTGGCTATGTGCTTCAGCCCACCTTCGGCTTTCTGCTGGGGCTTATCCCCTCGGCCCTGGTCATTGGGCTTATCACAGGGAAAAGCCTTAGGCCCCTGCGCATTATCCTGGCCTGCGCGGCGGGCCTGGCCACCCTCTACGCCGTGGGCCTGCCGTACATGGGATTGATTCTCAATGTATACCTGGGCAAGGGCTGGAGCCTGGGGCGGCTGCTGCGGGATGGGATGCTCCTGTTCCTCCCCGGAGACGCCCTGAAAATCGCCGTGGCGGCAATTCTGTTTCCCAAGCTATCAGTTTTTTTCGACAAAAAACAGTGAGCTTTTCGGTTTAGAATTGGACTTACTCCTAATTGCCTTTTGTCATTTGCCGCCGTATAATGTTCGAGATGAAATTTGAAGGGAGGCGACGACATGACCTTTTCTAACGCAAAAAAGAAATGCCCGATTGTTGGCGCCTCTGTTTTCATTTCTATATTTCCTTTTTGACCGGTATTTTTACCGGTCAATTTTTTTGCCAGTTTACAATTAAAAATGTAAATAAAATGAAGGAGGAGTTTCCCATGAAGAAGAAACACAACTTAGGCAATGAGGCCGTCTACGACGCCCGCACTCTGGGCCTGCCCCGGATGCTGGTGCTGGGCCTGCAGCATCTGTTCGCCATGTTCGGCGCCACGGTGCTGGTGCCCATCCTGGTGCAGAGCTACGGTCTGCCGCTCTCCATCCAGACCACCCTGCTGTTTGCGGGTCTGGGTACGCTGCTGTTCCATGTTTGCACCAAGCTGAAGGTCCCGGCCTTCCTGGGCTCCTCCTTCGCCTTCCTGGGCGGCTTCGAGGCGGTAGCCAAGCTGGATGTGGGCAAGTTCGCCACCATGACCGGTGAGGAAAAGCTCCCCTACGCCCTGGGCGGCATTGTCATCGCCGGCGGGCTGTACCTGGTGCTGGCCCTGCTGTTCAAGCTGGTAGGCCCCCAGAAGGTCATGCGCTTCTTCCCCCCCATCGTCACCGGCCCCATCATCATCCTTATCGGTCTGAACCTCTCCGGCACCGCCATCTCCAATGCCTCCACCTGCTGGTGGCTGGCTCTGGTGGCCATCGCCATCATCATCGTGGCCAACATCTGGGGCAAGGGCATGGTAAAGATCATCCCCATCCTGCTGGGTGTGGTGGGCAGCTACATTGTGGCCCTCATCGCCGGCCAGGTGGATTTCACCGAGGTAGGCAAGGCCGACTTTGTGGGTCTGCAGCAGTTTGTCATCGCCAAGTTTGACCTGACCTCTATCCTGGTCATGGCCCCCATCGCCATCGCCGCCATGATGGAGCACATCGGCGACATGTCCGCCATCTCCTCCACCA